>JGI20160J14292_10004165_pt1 | contig 10821 bp, 10 predicted proteins | sample COG_10_FD_14292 | JGI IMG/M metagenome (IMG submission 14292) | reverse complement strand
GCAACCAAAGGACCTTCATATGTCATTGATGTATATAATTGGATTAAATGTGCCCCACACAATATTTTTGCGTACGCAGATTGACAATCAGAAATTCCTCCTGCAGCTATTAAATAAAGTTTCAAATTATTTTCTTTTATAATTTGATTAGCTAAAGATAGTAACTTAGTTGATTTTAAAAATAATGGTGCTCCAGACAATCCTCCCAACTCCTTAGAGTTAGAAGACTTAAGGTCTTGCTCTCTATCGATTGTCGTATTTGATATTATAAGACCAGTTATAATTTCTTGATTTGAAACCTTAATAATTTCTTCTAAATCATCTGGAGTAATATCAGGAGCAATTTTAAGAAAAACGGGAACTAAATTGGTATTCTTAGATCTTAAAATTCCATTTTTCACAGACATAACAACTTTTTTTAAGTTTTTAACTTCATGGAAATCTCTTAGATTTGGAGTGTTCGGTGATGAAATGTTAATCGTAATGTAGTCTGCAAAACTTGACAGGTTTTGTGAAAGAACTTCATAATCTTTAAATCTATTTATACTGTCTTTGTTAGGTCCAATATTAACGCCAACAAGAAACTCACTTCCCACAGGAAATTTTCTTCTATAATTCTCTAATTTTTTTTTGGCTTTTTCCATACCCAAATTATTGAAACCATTTCTATTAATTATGGCTTTATCTTTTTCCAACCTAAATACTCTAGGTTTTGGATTTCCATATTGTGATATAGGAGTAATTGTTCCAACTTCAGTAAAACCGAAATTCAAAGAATGTATTTTTTTATTACTTCAGCATTTTTGTCAAAGCCCGCAGCAATTCCAAGTGGGTTTGCAAATTCTAAATTATTTATTTTTGTTTTAATTTTTATTTTTTGTAGCCTTGGATGCAAACCATATTTCAAAGCTAACAAAGTAATATTATGAGCTTTTTCAGGATCTAATATACGAACTAAAAAAGTAAAAAATTTCCAAATCATTTTTGACCTATTTATTTGTTAAATGACCTTCAAGAACCTTTTCTAATAATAATTTTGTTGATTCAATTCCATATAACTTAATAAAACTTCCCATTCTAGGGCCTTCTGATTGACCTAAAACTGTTTCATATAAACCTTTAAACCAATCACGCAAATTTTGATACTCAAGTTTTTTTCCAATTGCAAATACGATTGACTGAATTTCGTCCGATGAGGTGTTATGATCCAAAGTTTTGAGGATTTGAACTAATTCAATAAGACCTTTTCTTTCCTTCTCATCGGGCAATCTATATTTTTTATAAGGTTCAATTTTTTCTTTATAGTAGTTTACAGCTAATTGTATTAAAGAATCTAACTCTGCAGATCTTTTCAAATTTGGAGCATAACTTGATACATAACCCCAAACAACATCAATATCTTCTGCATGACAAACTGATGCTAAATTTAATAATAATGTATAAGTAACTGGAAAATTTACATTAGACGGTTGACCATTATGAAGATGCCAAACTGGATTTTCAATTTTCTGTTCAGCAGTTTGTTCTTCATATTTTTTTAAATGAGAAAAATATTCATCGGTTGTTTTAGGAATAATGTCAAAGTAAAGCTTTTTTGCTCTTTTGGGATTTGTATACATAAATAAACTTAAAGATTCTGGGGTTCCATATCTTAACCATTCTTCAATAGAAAGCCCATTACCCTTAGACTTTGAAATTTTCTCACCATTACTATCTAAAAACAACTCGTATGAAAAACCAGATGGAGGGGATTTACCAAGAACTTTTAAAATTCTACTTGAGAGAATTACGCTTTCTGATAAATCCTTGCCTGCCATTTCATAATCCACTCCTAATGAAAACCAACGCATAGCCCAATCACACTTCCATTGTAACTTGCACGACCCTCCTAGAATTGAAACAGTTACTAATTCTTTAGTATTATCGTCTAAATAACTAACTGTATTACTTTCTTTATTGATAGACTCGATATTAACTTGTAAAACTTTCCCAGAATTAGGGCAAATTGGCAAAAAAGGACTATAAGTTTTTTTTCTTTCTTCGCCTAAAGTAGGTAAAATTATATTTTTTATACTTTCATAATGTAACAAGATTTCTTTTAAAGCATTATTAAATTTTCCACTTTTATAACAATCAGTTGCAGAGATGAATTCATATTCAAAACCAAACTGGTTTAAAAACTCTTTTAATTTAGCGTTATTGTGAGATCCAAAGCTATCATACTTTTCAAAAGGATCTGGGACATTGGTAAGGGGTTGGTCTAAATAATTTTGAAGTAAATCTTGATTTGGTACGTTTTCAGGAACTTTACGAAAACCATCCATATCGTCTGAAAAACATATTAACTTTGTATTTCTACCAGTTAAGATATGGAATGCATGACGTACTATATTAGTTCTGGCTACTTCTCCGAAAGTACCTATATGTGGTAACCCAGAGGGACCGTATCCAGTTTCAAATAAAACTGGATTTTCTCCATCTAAACCTGCCGACGAACCTAACTTATTCAATCTATCTCTTAAATTTCTAGCTTCAACAAAGGCCCAAGAATTTGATTTTTCAGCTAATTTATATATTTCTGAATTATCCATAAATTTATTTCTGTTAGATTTAACCTATAGCTATAATAGATATCATTTGTATGCAAGAATTTATCTTTTTTTAAACAAAAAAAACACCTCACAAAATTAATTGCGAGGTGTTTTAAGAAAATTTTTAAACGGTAATTTACATCATACCCGGCATACCACCCATGCCGCCCATGCCGCCCATGCCGCCCATGCCGCCCATGTCAGGCATTCCGCCTGCAGCGCCACCAGAAGCAGGTTCTGGCTTATCAGCAACCATTGCCTCGGTGGTAATTAAAAGACCTGCAACAGAAGCTGCATTTTGTAAAGCTGATCTCACAACTTTAGTAGGGTCAATAACACCAGCCTTAACTAAGTCTGTAAACTCACCAGTTTGAGCATTAAAACCAAAGTTTGCGTCAGTTGACTCTAAAAGTTTTCCAACAATAACCGCCCCGTCTTGGCCTGCATTATCAGCTATTTGTTTTGCTGGAGCTTTTAATGCTCTTCTAACAATGTCAATACCAACTTTTTGGTCAGGGTTATCAAATTTTACTTTGTCTAATGCAGGGATAGCTTTCACAAAAACAACTCCTCCACCTGGAACAATACCTTCTTCGACAGCTGCTCTTGTAGCATGCATAGCATCGTCAACACGATCCTTACGCTCTTTAACTTCAACCTCAGTAGCGCCACCAACCTTAATAACAGCAACACCGCCAGCTAATTTTGCTAAACGTTCTTGTAACTTTTCTTTATCATAGTCGGACGTTGTTTCTTCTATTTGTGCTCTGATTTGATTACATCTAGCTGCAATATCATCTTTAGTGCCTGCACCATCTATAATTGTAGTTTCTTCTTTTGTAACTTCAACACGTTTGGCTGTTCCAAGCATTTCAAGAGTAACATTGTCTAATTTAATACCCAAATCTTCAGAAATTAAATCGCCTTTTGTTAATATTGCAATATCTTCAAGCATAGCTTTTCTTCTATCGCCAAAACCTGGAGCTTTTACAGCAGCTATTTTTAAACCACCTCTTAGTTTATTTACAACTAGCGTAGCTAAGGCTTCACCTTCAACATCTTCAGCTATTATCAAAAGAGGTTTTCCAGACTGAACAACCTTTTCTAGAACTGGTAACATTTCTTGAAGATTGGCTAATTTCTTTTCAAAAAGAAGAATGTAAGGATCATCCATTACAACCTTCATTTTATCTGCGTCTGTAATGAAATATGGTGATAAATAACCTCTGTCAAATTGCATTCCCTCAACAACATCTAATTCTGTTGCAAGAGTTTTTGCTTCTTCAACTGTGATCACACCTTCGTTACCAACTTTATCCATGGCTTTTGCTATCATGTCTCCAATGTCACTTTCACCATTAGCTGAAAGTGTACCCACTTGTGCAACTTCTGCATTGGTGGAGATCTTGCTGGTTCGTGTTTCTAAATCTGCAACTACAGCTTCAATAGCTAAATCAATACCTCTTTTTAAATCCATAGGATTAAGGCCGGCGGCTACTGCCTTTGAACCTTCTTTAACAATTGCTTGAGCTAAAACTGTAGCAGTAGTAGTACCATCACCGGCAACATCGTTTGCCTTAGATGCTACTTCTCTAACCATTTGAGCGCCCATATTTTGAAATTTATCTTTAAGTTCAATTTCTTTTGCAACGGTAACGCCGTCTTTAGTTATTCTTGGAGCTCCAAATGCTTTATCAATAACAACATTTCTTCCTTTAGGTCCAAGTGTAACCTTTACTGCTTCAGCTAGAATATCTACACCTTCTAACATTTGAGCACGTGCATTTGCACCAAATTTGACTTCTTTAGCAGCCATTTTATCGTCCTTTCAAATTGTAACGTAATTTTTTAAATAAAGGAATAAATTAACCCATTATTCCCATGATATCGCTTTCTTTCATGATCAATAGATCTTTTCCATCAAGCTTAACTTCAGTACCGGACCATTTTCCAAAAAGTACAACATCACCTTCTTTAACATCTAAAGGTTGAATTTTACCTGTTTCATCACGTGCTCCTGAACCTGCTGCAACTATTTTACCTTGCATTGGTTTTTCTTGTGCTGAATCTGGAATTATAATACCGCTTGCAGTTTTCTCCTCTGCTTCGAGACGCTCAACTACAACTCTATCGTGAAGTGGCCTAAACTTCATGCCTTATCTCCCTATTTTAAAAGTTAAATTAAACAATAAACGAGTTATTGATGTTGCTTAAATAGTAAGCGTAATATTAACTTTCAAGATCAAATAAAAAAATTATTAAAAATATTGATTTTTCTGAATTTGACATCATCTATATTACATGATTTTCAATGTTTCAATACTGTAATAATGCCATATATAGCCTTATCTTCTCAAAAATATATTGCAACTTGGCTGTTAATATCAGCTTTAATGGTATTTTTAATGGTGATTATAGGTGGCATAACAAGATTGACTGGCTCAGGTTTATCAATGGTTGAATGGCGGCCTTTACTTGGCTTTCTTCCCCCAATGTCAGACTTAGAATGGAATAGAGTTTTTGATCTATATAAACTTTCCCCTGAATACATATACAAAAATCATGGAATAGAATTACATGAATTTAAAAAAATATTTTTCTGGGAATATTTTCATAGACTATGGGGTAGATTAATAGGTTTTGTTTTTATTATACCATTAATAATTTTTTTATTTTTTAAACAAATTCCAAAACAAACACTAAACAAGGTATCCTAATATTATTACTTGGAAGTCTTCAAGGTTTTATTGGCTGGTGGATGGTAAAGTCAGGATTAGTTAATGATCCGTCCGTATCTCAATATAGACTGACAGTTCACTTGTCGAATGCTTTGTTAATATTATTTCTTTTAGTCTGGGCTTATCTTGACACCAAAGAAGGACATTCTGCAATCAAATTCAATTTTAGTTTTTTAGTTTTTTTAATTTTATCACAACAATTGTTGCTGGAGCTTTTGTTGCTGGTATGGATGCTGGCCTAATGTATAACGAATACCCATTAATGGGCGGTAGTCTAATACCAGAAAATTACGGAGAATATAAATTTTTAGACCCATTTGAAAACCCAGCATCCGCACAATTCCACCATAGACACTTGGCTCTCTTAACAATAATTACGGTCTTAATTTATAGCTTTAAATCTTACAGTAGCAACAAAGATTTAAAATCTAAAAGAATAGCTATCTTTTTATCTTGCGTTGTTTGTTTTCAGTTTTTGTTAGGTATTATAACTTTGATAAATATGGTTCCTGTTCACCTAGGTGCTTTACATCAAACTGGTGCTGTAATCCTCTTTATATGTTTCACTATATCAATGCATAGAAATAATATGAACGTTAAAACTAATTGATTTTAATTTTCTTGTCTAATTTTATACCAAGTTCCTTCAGTTGAACTTCATTGATATCGTTAGGTGCATTCATCATTAAATCCTCTGCTTTACCTGTCATTGGAAATAATATCACTTCTCTTATATTAGGTTCATCAGCTAGTAACATAACAATTCTATCAATTCCAGGAGCAATCCCTCCATGCGGCGGAGCTCCAAATTTAAAAGCATTAATCAAGCCAGGAAACTTATTATCGACAACATCAGGCTTGTGACCAGCAATTTCGAAAGCTTTATACATGATATCAGGGACGTGGTTTCTTATAGCTCCTGAAGATAATTCTATACCATTACATACTAAGTCATATTGATAAGCTAATATGTCTAATGGATCTTTATTCAAAAGTGCATCCATACCTCCTTGTGGCATGGAAAAAGGATTGTGTGAAAATTCTATATTACCTGTGTTTTCATCTTTTTCAAACATTGGGTAATCAACTATCCAACAAAATTTAAATATATTTTCTTTTATAAGTTTTTTATCGGTTGCAATTTTTACTCTTGCTTTACCTGCCAAACTCGCCGCGTCGTTTTCTTTAGCACAAGAAAAAAACAAAGCATCTCCATCTTTTAAGTTGAATAAATCTCGCATACTTAAAGCTTTTTCAATACCTAAAGCGTTTGCAACTGGTCCTTTTGCTGTACTTTCACTATATATTATATACCCCATTCCAGGAGCACCTTCTGATTGTGCCCAACTATTCATTCTATCAGCAACTGACCTTGAACCACATTCCGGGCCAGGGATTGCCCTAACAATTGATCCATTTTCAATAGAATTAGCAAAAATACTAAAGCCAGAATTAGTGAATACTTCAGTAACATCCTTAATTTCAAGATCAAATCTTAAATCTGGTTTATCGTTTCCATACTTGAGCATTGAATCTTTGTAAGTAATTTTTGGAAAAACTTCATCAATTGTTTTTTTTGAGAATTTTGTAAAAACTTCTCTTATAACTGGCTCAACTGCATCAAAAACATCTTCTTGATCTACATAGGACATTTCTAAGTCAAGTTGATAAAACTCTCCTGGTGACCTGTCTGCTCTACTATCCTCGTCCCTAAAACAAGGAGCAATTTGAAAATATTTGTCAAATCCAGACACCATAATTAATTGCTTGAATTGTTGAGGGGCTTGAGGCAATGCATAAAACTTACCCTTATTTAGCCTCGAGGGGACTAAAAAGTCTCTTGCGCCTTCTGGGCTAGAAGCGGTTAGAATAGGCGTTTGAAATTCTATAAACCCTAATTCTAACATTTTATTTCTAATTGTTTGTATAATATTTGATCTCAATATTATATTTGAATGAGGCCTGTTTCTTCTGAGATCTAAATACCTAAATTTCAATCTTGTTTCTTCACCATAATCTTCATCAGAATTTACTTGAAGAGGCAATGCATTAGATTTTGAAATAATTTCTAATTCAGTTAAATTAACTTCTATATCACCGGTCGGAAGACTTTTGTTAATTGTATCTGAAGACCTTTCAACTACAATGCCCGTTACGGTTATTACACTTTCAAGAGACAGGTTCTCAATAATAGAAAAATTATCGTTTGATGAATCCACGACCACTTGTGTCAAGCCGTAATGATCTCTTAAGTCAATAAATATAAGTTGTCCATGATCTCTTTTTCTATGGACCCAACCAGATAGCTTTACAACATCTTTGACATTGTGATGTCGAAGTTCATCACATTTATGAGTTCTATATTTGTGCATTTTCACTAGTTCCTTAAATTTTAGTTTGATGTTTTTTCAGTGATATATCTATCTTTGATTTGTTTCATAATTTGCATTGCTTTTTCATTGTCTAATTGAGGCCAATTTGCTATTTCATCGGCAGTCCTTAAACATCCAACGCAGATGTTACTATCTATGTCTAATTTGCAAACACCAATACAAGGACTAATTATTTTTATTTTACTCACTGAGATAACCTAGTTTTGTGAATTATCGTTTATAGCTTGAGCTAACATTTCCAAAAGATCTGAGATTCCTGTTTCTCCACTTGTTGCACTTATTAAGTTAGTATCTCTAACAGTAGGGTTATCAATTATTTCAGCTCCTGCAGCTATTAAAAGAGCACTATCAGCATCTGAGGCAGCAACTTTTCTTCCTTTTGCAGCGTCTATGGTAGTTAGTAACATTGTTGACACTCCTGCTAAAGCAACAGGTTCGTTTTCTCTTAAAAAAGCCCTTAAAATTCGTCTGACATGAAGGTCGTTGCTTAAAGTTTCAATTTGATTTGACCCACCTGGAACTATAAGAGCATCAAAATCAATTGCTAGTGTCTCAGATACAGCTTGGTCAACAGGATAAGAAAGACCCCAATTGTTTGAAGCCCAGCCATTAGTTGTCCCAATATCCCTTGAAATTATTGTATAAGATCCCTCAGCTGCTAAAAGAGTTTTTTGAATTATTAAAAACTGCTCTTCATTAAAGCCACTTGCTACCATAATAGCTATTTTCTTACCTTTAAATGCAGATAAATTCGACAAATTACTCTCCTGAAAAATTACATATTCGTTCTATAAGTGATTTAACTAAGCTTATCAAGTAATCTTAAAGTTTTTAATACCTCCATTTAGTGATTTTTTTGTTTAAATAAGCAATAATTAATAAAATTGATATTGGAATGATAACCTGAAAAAAAGTTGCCAAACCTAAATCTTGTCTTGAACCGCTTAAAGCTAAATTTAAAGCTTCTACCGTAAGAGTAGTTATTCTACCAGCACCTATAAAATAAACAGGCGTATATAATGATAAAGAAACAATCATTCCAATACCAAAGGATGTTAATAAAGTAGAAAAGATTAATGGAATTTTTATTTGCCACAATCGTTCAATTCTGTTTTTCCCCAAACTTAATCCAACCTTAATAAATTCTTTTTTAATTTCTCTTAAAGCTGGAGTTAAAATTATAAAACAATATGGCAACACATATAGTAACTCTACAAGTATCAGTGGTATTAGAAAATCCTGAAAGTTAAGCATTACAATGAAACTCTGAAGACCAACCAAAAATGATATTTGAGGAATAAACAACGGGATAAATATTATCCATTCAAAATAAAAATATTTGATATTTAGTATTTCAGCTAATTCAACCCAAATTATAATTAAAATTATTGACAAACTTGAAACCAAAAAAGATATGTATATAGACATTAAGACTAATGATTGGTTTTTATAAAGAAAATTAGTAATATTAGAAAAATCAAATGTATCTGGCAAAAATTTTGGAAAATACCAATTTTCACCAATGCTCCAAAAAATTGAACACAATATACCTATTGTAGATAATAAAAATAAAACCATCGCAACAATAAAAAAGCTATCTNTAAATCTAGNTTTTTTTCTAGATAGTACTCGAATTAGAAANATGTAAAAAAANTTTTTCTTAATTATTTTTTCCAAAATAATCCAAAATAAAATAAGAACTACTATTATAAAAAGTTGAATTAAGGCTAAATTAGACGCAACAAATATTGAATCTAAATCTGAAGTTTGATAAATTTGGAATATTCTAATGGCTAAAGTAGATGGCGTAGACGGGGCAAGCAATAATGACATGTCAACAACAGATGCTGCAAATGCAATAACAATAAATACTACTAACCTTAGTTTTTTATATATTAATGGAAATATCAATAAGCACCAAGTTGAAAAACTATGATGTTGAAGAGATTTACCGACATTAAATAATTGATTAGCAGGCAACTGTTCTAATGCAGACAAGGAGAGTAATAAAAAAAAAGGAGTTTCTTTTAAAAGAAGGCCTAAGATTAGAAATATACCATAATCGTCTGGAACAATAAAAAAATTTGGAGGTCTATCAAAACCAGTTAACCATGGAGAAATTAATCTAAAAAACAAACCACTTGGCGAAAATAAAAAAATTAAACCTACTGCCATGGTTATGTGTGGCAGAGCCAAAAGAGGTGAATAATTATTCTGATATATTTATAAATTTTTGTTTGAAAGATGTTTAAAATAATAACTTGTGAAAAAAACAAGGCAAGAATAGTAGAGAAAAAGCCCGTGAAAATAGATAATATAATAGATTTTGATATTCCTGGTAATTCAAAAGAGGAATAAAAATAACTTAATCCAAAATTATTTTGACCAATAACAGGAAAATAGCCAAATGACGGTAAAAAAAAACCTAAGAAACCAAAAAAATTGGAATAATTACTATTAAACCTAAAAGCATTAAAAGAATTTGAATAAATCTAAAACTCAAGTTTTTTTATCTGAAAGTTAATTATTGGATCCATATTTTTTTATCCATTTATCTTCAATAACCTTTACCCATGAAGGGTGAGGCTCCTCAAGTTTTAAATCTAACTCTTCATTACTTAATGTTGCAACACCTCTTGGTAAATTTAAAAATTTATTTTTCCATTCAGGCATAAGCTTTTTTGATGACAAAACACTTGGATCACCCCAAAAATCTTTATTTTGTTTTTTTAATTGTGCTTCAGGAGAAATTAGAAAATTAATAAAAACTTTAGCTGACGCAATACTTGAAGAATTATAGGGAATAGATAAAAAATGAACATTAGCTAATGTTCCACCATTATGAATATAACTCTTTACTGTATTAGTAAGTTTACCTTCCGATATAGCGTTAGACGCATGAGCAATATTAAATGCCATTCCAATATCTATTTCTCTATCAGCAACGAGTTCAGTTAAAGATAAATAGTTAGATGGATAATTTTTTCCATTTCTCCATAAATGAGGCGTGACTGCATCTAACCAATTCCATAAAGGATTAAGCATTTTTTCATGTTCAGATTTAATATATTCTCGTTTTAAAATACTTTTATCAGCAAT
>JGI20160J14292_10004164_pt1 | contig 10822 bp, 10 predicted proteins | sample COG_10_FD_14292 | JGI IMG/M metagenome (IMG submission 14292) | reverse complement strand
TTCCATTGATTTCTTTTTAACCATCCCTGAGAGGGTAATCTGCCTTGACCAAAATGATTAGGATTTCTTCTTGGGATTTTTCCGATTACTTTCAGTGATACATTATCTTTGTCGGCAAGGACCATATTATAAATTGGTGTGACATAGTCATTAAATTGTGATTGAGCCGATTTAATATTTGTTTGTGTAGTCATATTAAATAATGAACTATAAGATTTATCAAAAGAATCTAATGCAGTTGATTTTATACTCGCAACTTTATTTTGGGGCATTATTTGCCTAATATTGAAAAAATTATTTGGTAATACAGGCCTATTATTTGCCCATAACAAATCTATAGTTCTACTTTTTGAACCATAAACCTTTATAATTTCTTTTTTAGTATCAAACGAAACAAAATTATTTCCATCATTATATTGGGTTTCGTCCAATGGATTTAACTGTTCTATGTAAATGTCTGTATCATCTCCATTGCCTGCAGAAAAACCCCATGCAAGGTATTTTGATCTACCTGACATAATCAGAGGTATACCAGGGATTGTCGCGCCAATAATACCACCATTCTTCAGCTCTAATCTTGCGAGTGACCAATATCCTGGAGCTGTTAGGCTGTTATGTGGATCAGCAGCCAATAAACTAGATTTGCTTGATGTTCTATTTGGATGTGCGGCCCAAACATTTGACGCAGGCGTATTTCTAAATTGTCCTAAATTACTTATGTTAAATTTCTCAAATGTTTTATTTTGTAAAATATTTTTATTATTAATTATATCGCTATATTCAACAAAGGAATTAACGCTATTGCTTGGATCATCTGGTAAAATATCTCGTGTTTTTTTATTGCCAACTAAAAGAGAAACCTGCGCACGTATGATTTCTGACTCAAGATGATCACTTGATTGTAATTGCCATGAGTTTAAGTATTGCTAAGCTATCAGCAGGCATCCAAGGTTCAATTTCAGGTTTGAATAAAAAGAATTCTGGTGCTCCACGACCTAAAGCATTCTTATTGAGTATTCTTAGCCATGCATTAATACCATTAGAATATGCAATTAATGCATCTAATGCTTCTTTGGATTGGTACTGTACTGATGTTTTTGCAATATCATAAATACCTAACCTTCTTATCAATTCATCTGATTTAATTGTTTTTTCGCCAAAGATTTCTGAAAGGCGGCCTTGAGCAGTTCTTCTTAGAAGTGTTATTTGCCATAATCTATCTTGTGCGTGTGAAAAGCCTAATCCAAAGTATGCATCATTTGATGAAGAGCTAAATATATGCGGTATGCCTTTGTTATCGCGTACAATCTCAATCTCTTCTATTGTATCGTCTAATTTATAAGTAGTGTTATAGCTTGGTATTGATTGAATTGAAAAATAATAAACTAAAATCAATGCACTAATAGCTAATGCAGATAGGAGTAAAAATACTCTGAATAGCCATTTGAATGTTTTAAGCATAAATTTATCCCATTTTAATATTAATTATCAGGCGTTTTAAATATGAGCAACTATAATGGGACTGGACTGATCATACTAAGCTAACTAAATAGTACTGAATATTGTTTTAAGGAAAAAATCATGGCCATAGAATTTAACCAAAACAGACCATTGATAATTGCACCGTCAATACTTTCTGCAGATTTCGCAAAGCTAGGTGATGAAATAACAAGTGTTGAATCTGCGGGTGCTGATTGGATACATGTTGACCCGATGGATGGACACTTTGTTCCAAATTTAACAATTGGTCCAAATGTTGTTGCTGCAATTAGGCCATATGTTAAAACCGTTATGGACGTACATCTAATGATTTCACCAGCAGATCCATATTTAGAAGCTTTTGCTAAAGCCGGGTCTGACTTTATAACAGTTCATGCTGAGGCTGGACCACATCTTGATAGATCGCTGCAAGCTATTCGCTCATATGGTTGTAAGGCTGGTGTAGCCTTAAATATCACTACACCACTTTCTGTCATTGAATATTGTTTGGATAAAATTGATTTGATTTTAATTATGACAATAAATCCCGGGTTTGGTGGTCAAAAATTTACTCACTCCATGATCGATAAAATATCAAAAGCCAGAAAAATGATTGGCGATAGGCCAATTTGGCTTGAAGTAGATGGTGGCGTTGATCCTACCACAGCACCACTTTGTTGGAATGCTGGAGCAAACGTATTAGTTGCTGGCTCAGCAGTATTTAAAGATGGGTCATCTGATAAATATCAAGAGAATATAAACGCTTTAAAAAGTTCGTGTGTTTAGAATATTTTTTAACGGATAATTCGTGAATACTTAGAGCCTTCCAGAGTTAAGCCTAAATGAAGGCCTTCTTGGCCAAAAATTACTCCGTAAACATCATCTAGATAGGTATTAGTATCTATATCAACAACGTCGCCTTGATCTATCAAAGTATATCCTAAGTCAGCTCCAACAGTCCAACCATCCTGTCTTCGAAAACGTGCAAGGCTTCGCTCAGATGTGAAAAACATTGCTGAAGAATAACGTTGGATACCGAACTGGGGCCCAATTGATACAGATGCTATAGAATAGTACTCAACAGGAGCTTGACCTATAAGAAGTGAACCTTCTCCATATGATGTGCCGAGGCCAATACTACCTCGTCTTATTCTGGGCATAACTAAAATGCCTGCTGAGCTGTCAATTAAATTTGAAAATCTATTTCCTAAATTTTTCAGTTCTCTCATCGCCGTATCGACGCGACTATCAATACGACTACGGCTTGCCGCTAATGCAGGAGATGTAATACTTGAAGTTACAATTCCAACTGATGAACCAATTATAAAAGATCTTCTTGATGGTTTATGCATTTAAATCTCCTGTACTACTGCTTTCACTCTTTGGTGAATTTTTACTAAATATACATTAAACTAAATTTCATGTCACCTATATAGATTACTAATATGATACTATAATGGACTATCCAATATTTCTGCCATTTTTATAGCATGATATGTTAAAATTCCTGCACATCCAGCACGTTTGAAAGAAAGAAGTGACTCAAAAATAACTTTATCTCTTTCAATCCAACCATTATGTGCTGCAGCTTCTATCATGGCATATTCACCTGATACTTGATATGCAAAGCAGGGGGCAGATATTTCTTTATTTATGCTTTGGCAAATATCTAAATAAGGCATTCCAGGTTTGACCATTACCATATCTGCTCCCTCTGAAAGGTCACGATGTATCATTCTCAAGGCTTCATTTTTGTTTGCTGGGTCTAGTTGATAAGTTTTTTTATCGCCTTTAAGCGCACCTGATGCTCCAACGGCATCTCGAAAAGGACCATAATATGCTGATGAGAATTTTGCAGAATATGCCATAATCGCAACATTTTGGAAATCATTAGTCTCTAAAGCGGATCTGATAATACCAATTCGGCCGTCCATCATGTCTGAGGGACCTAATATATTTGCACCTGATTCAGCTTGAACGATTGCCTGTTTCTCAAGTGCCATTAATGTTTCATCGTTGATAATCTCTCCATCCCTTAAAATTCCATCGTGGCCATCTGAATTATATGGGTCGAGTGCGACATCTAGCATTATGCCAATATCTGGCACAGCTGCTCGAATTGCCCTAGTAGCTCTATTTACTAAATTTTCTGGATTAAATGCTTCTGTGCATTCTTTATTTTTATTTTTTTTATCTGTATAAGGAAATAATGCTATTACAGGTATTCCAATGTTAGCAGCATGATTTGCCATTTCTACGGCCATATCTATACTCAATCGATTTACACCAGGCATTGATAATATCGGATCAGTTATTTTTTCTCCATCACAAATAAACATAGGATATATTAAATCATCTGGGCTAATTACTGTCTCAGATACCATTCTTCGCATCCAATCAGTTTGGCGAAGTCTTCTTGGGCGTGACATAGGAAATGGTGCTATCTGATTTTCCATTGAACTCTCTTTTCGTTGTAATATTTTATGATTTAGCCTTTTATAACAATAAAATCCATTCTTTTTAACGATTAAATATTAAAGCTATTTAAGGGTAGGGGTTGCACATAAAACTTGCTCAAGTTAAGCAAAATTTATGAACAGTTTTTCCAAAAATATTATAAACTTATCTGGATCTCCTGACGGTTTTGACGCAAAAATTTTATCTAATTTTATAAATGAGCAACAAAAATCTATAATTTTTGTTGCAAGAGATGACAAACGTTTAGATCTTATGCGTAAATCACTTTGGTTTTTTTCGCCAAACACTATCGTTTTAGACTTCCCGGCCTGGGATTGTTTGCCATACGATAGAGTTTCCCCTAATGCAGACGTTGCATCAGCTAGGATGGCTACACTGGCGGCATTAGCATCTGGATTTGACACACCAATTATACTTCTTACCACTTTAGCTGCAATCTCGCAATATATTCCAAATAGACAAACTGTTTCAAACAATAGTTTTGTTGCTACAGTAGGGCGTAATATTAATCTAATAGAATTAAGGACGTATTTTACAAAAATGGGTTTCGTCCAATCTCCAACTGTCACAGAACCTGGAGATTATGCAATCCGAGGGGGTATAATTGACGTTTTCCCCCCAGGAGAAAGTGGTCCTGTACGAATGGATCTTTTTGGAGATGAATTAGAGTCTGCTCGAAGATTTGATCCTATTTCTCAGCGTACAGTTGAAAGTTTAGAAAGAATTGAATTTGCTCCTGTTACTGAGGTAATTCTAGATGATTATGCAATCAGCCGCTTCAGGAGTAATTATCGTAAAGAATTTGGATCAGCTGGACTAGATGACCCTCTATATGAAGCCATCAGCGTAGGACGTAAGCATCAAGGTTATGAACACTGGGCACCGTATTTCCATGAAGATATGGAAACAATATTTGATCATTTACCTGAGGCAGTAATTTTTATGGATGAGAATATAGAAAGTGTGCATAAAAATAGATGGGATGGAATTAACGATCAATACTCAGCGCGTTTGGACGGTTTGAACTCTAAAAATAGATTAGAGACAATATATAAGCCTATTAAGCCTGATGAATTTTACATCTCTCCAATGCGTTATTTGAAGTTTTAAGTGACCGTGAAATAAGAAGATTTATAGTCTTACCACAGCCAACTGGCCCAAATTCTCTTGATATGAGAGCAAGAATAGGCAGAAATTTTGCTCCGGAAAGGCAAAATGAAGAAATTGCATTATTTGAAGAATTTGCAAAACATATCACATATAAAAGAAAAACTACTTCAGTTGTAATCGCATCTTTTTCTTTAGGTGCCCGTGAAAGACTATTTGGATTATTAGAAGATCAAGGCTTATCAGGAATGATAAATATTAAGACTTGGAAAGATATAAATCAAGAAATCGGATCAATATCTCTTGTTGTTTGGCATTTGGAACATGGCTTTGAATCTCCTGGCTTGACGGTAATATCTGAACAAGATGTCCTTGGTGATTTTATAATTAGAAAATCAAACAAAAGAAAGCGTGCAAAAAATTTCCTAACAGAGGCGTCTAGTTTGTCACTTGATGATCTAGTTGTACATGTCGACCATGGGGTCGGTATCTATCGAGGATTAGAAACTGTAAAAGCTGCAGGAGCTCCACATGATTGTTTGCTATTGGAATATGCGAATAATGATAGGTTATACCTACCTGTTGAAAATATTGAATTATTAAGCCGATACGGTCATGAAACAGGACTATTGGATCGGTTAGGGGGAAGTGCCTGGCAAGCTAAGAAAGCAAAACTCAAAGAACGCATTCGTGAAATGGCAAATAAATTACTTCGCATAGCGGCCGAAAGATCATTACGTAAATCCGAAATTTTAGAAGTATCACCTGATAAATGGAATGCGTTTTGTGCACGTTTTCCATATGTNGAAACTGATGACCAAATGAATGCGATTGAAGATGTTGTTTCTGATATGTCTTCTGGAAAGCCAATGGATAGATTGGTATGTGGAGATGTAGGATTTGGCAAAACTGAAGTAGCATTACGGGCTGCTTTCATAGCAGCAAATGCGGGAACGCAAGTGGCAATTATTGCACCAACAACACTGTTGGCTCGACAACACTTCAAATCTTTCGAAGAAAGATTTCGTGGAACAAATATAAGAGTTAACCAGCTTTCAAGATTTGTAACTTCATCACAAATGAAAAAAAACCGAGAAGCCTTACGTGAAGGCGCTGTAGAAATTACAATTGGAACACATGCACTGCTGGCAAAAGAAATAAAATTTGCCAATCTTGGACTTTTAATAATCGACGAAGAACAAAAATTTGGAGTAGGGCACAAAGAGCGTTTAAAACAATTAAAATCAGACATTCATGTGTTGACTTTAACTGCAACACCGATACCGAGAACATTACAGTTATCTCTATCTGGCGTGAGAGAGCTCTCAGTAATTGGAACCCCACCTATAGATCGATTGGCCATTAGAACTTATGTAAGTGAATTTGATACTGTGACTTTGAGGGAGGCGTTGTTAAGGGAGCATTACAGAGGGGGACAGAGTTTTTTTGTTGTGCCAAGAATTTCTGACCTTCCTGAAATAGAAGCATTTATTGAAGAGCAAGTACCAGAAATAAAGCATGTGGTAGCACATGGTCAGATGCCTGCTGGTGAATTAGACGAAAGAATGAATGCATTCTATGATGGAAAATTTGGTATTTTAGTAGCAACAACAATTGTTGAAAGTGGTTTGGATATACCTACTGCCAATACTATCATAATTCATAGGGCCGATATGTTTGGTTTATCACAGCTCTACCAAATTCGAGGCAGAGTAGGGCGATCTAAAACAAGAGCATACGCATATTTAACAACAAAACCACGACAGAAATTAACTCCATCTGCAACTAAAAGACTTCGTGTTTTAGGGTCTTTAGATAGTCTAGGTGCTGGATTTATGTTAGCAAGCCAGGATTTAGATATCCGAGGTGCTGGCAACATTCTAGGAGAGGAGCAATCTGGTAATATTCGAGAAGTTGGATATGAACTTTACCAAGAAATGTTAGAGGATGCGATTGCCAAAATAAAATCTGGCCAAATGGAAGGCCTAACTGATGAGGGGTCATGGTCACCTCAAATAAATTTAGGAGTTCCAGTTTTAATTCCTGAAGTTTATGTTCCTGATCTAGATGTGCGCTTAGGTTTATATCGCCGATTGTCATCGCTTTCTAAAAAGATAGAATTAGAAGCATTTGCAGCAGAGTTAATTGATAGGTTTGGTAAATTACCAAATGAGGTAGATATGTTGCTTAAAGTAGTTAGGATTAAAGGCATGTGCTACGCCGCGGGAATTTCGAAATTCGATAGTGGCCCAAAAGGCGCTGTAATACAATTTCACCAAGATAAATTTATTAATCCAGTTGGTTTGGCGCAATATCTTTTAGATTCACGTGGTACTGCAAAAGTTAAGGACAACAAATTAATTGTCCTTAGAGATTGGATAAATAGTGATAAAAAAATTAAAGGAGCATATGTTATTGCTCGTGAACTTGCCGTAATGGCAAAAAACCTAAAGCCAAATTAACTTATAACTCTTGGATTTTTTAAATTCAGTACAAACGATAGTATAGCTAAAATAGTCACTCCGGTTATTAACGGCAGTCCAGTACCATTAAAAAGCATTCCTATAATCATGGCTATAATTATACTAATAAAAGTTGAAGTAGAGCCAATAATAGAAGATGCAAGTCCTGCTATGTGACCAACCGGTTCCATTGCCAATGCCATAAGGTTGCCAACAGACATAGCCATAGTGAACAAAAGTACAGATGACCAAATTATGAAGACTGGAAGATGTAATAAGTTTGGAATTAATTCTAAATAATAAATCATTAGTGTGACCATTGAAAAAAACATATTAAAACCGATTGCACATGTTGATAAAAACCACATTCCTAATTTTTCGACCAGAAAGGCATTTAATATATTTGAAAGTGCAGAAAAAAGTGCAATGCCACAAAAGTACAAAGGGAATTTATTTTCTGCGTGAAGCCAGTTAGTAAATATTTGAGGCGAACTTGCAATATAGGAAAATAATCCACCAAGTACTAATGCTTGAACGAGTGTCGATATCATAACTCGTTTATTTGTAAATACAGTTTTATAACCTTGTATCAAGTTTGAGATTAAAAATGGGTTTCTATTTTCAATAATTAATGTTTCTTTTTGTCTTATTAAAAGCCATACAAAAGCTATTAATCCCGCAAATGCGCAGGCAATAAATATTGATTGCCAGCCAAATAATATCATTAAATACTGACCGATTAACGGAGAAATTGCTGGAGCAAGAACAAATATCATCATCGCTAACGAGATAACACGCGCTAATTTTCTTCCATTGTATAGATCTCTAACCATTGCTGTACCTGCAGCTCTTGGAGCTGATATGCCCAAGCCTTGAATGAACCTTGCTGTTAATAACATAAAGAAATTCGATGTAATTATTGCAGCAATGCTAGCCAATATAAATAAAGAAATTCCAGTGCATAAAACAATTTTACGACCATAAGTATCAGATAGTGGGCCTGATATTAATTGTCCCAGCCCTGTTCCGAGTAAAAAAACTGTTATTATAAGTTGCGCTTGGTTATTTGTTTGAAGGTCTAAATCATTCGCTATAAGATTTAATGCTGGAAGCATCATGTCAGTGCCGATAGCAATTAAAGAGAACAGAAATGCAATCAATGCTATAAACTCAGTAAGAGATAATCTTTTACCCATCAAATTTTGTAACTTCTTGTATTTCTTTGATTATATTATCCCAAACGTCTGTATTTTGAGCACCCTGAACAACATATTCGTTAGCTACAACAAATGCAGGGACACCTTGTATGCCTTTTTTTCTTGCGTCAGTATCACGTGCCATTATATCGTCTACATCAGCATCACTTTCTAATAAACGTCGTACAACATCTTGATTCATTCCCGCTGCGCTAGCAATGCGTGTGAGAACTGATTTTTCAGAAATATCACGTCCTTCCTGAAAATATGATTTAAATAATCTATCTACAATTATATTTTGTTTTCCTTCAATTCCTGCCCAATGAATTAATCTATGTGCATCAATAGTATTTGGAGTTCTTTTAATCCCGCCAAAGTTCATTGAAATACCGCTTTCTTTAGCTGTTTTGTCAATATTGCTATAAACTTTTACGGCTTCTTCTTGGCCTCCAAATTTTGCCTCTAAATATTCTCTTCTATCCATACCTTTTTTTGGCATAGTTGGGTTTAATTGAAACGGATGCCACTCAATAATAAAATTATGTGTAGGGTTTGCCTCCAGAGCACGATCTAGACGTGTTTTGCCAATAAAACACCATGGGCAAATTGGATCAGATATTATGTCTATTTTTGCCATATATGCGGTTTCCTTTTAAATTTGGTTTTTTTAACTAATAGTAATTCATAAATGTAACCATCAGTTATGGTCTAGTTAATCTTCTGATGAAAATATTTTTTTGATAATAATTAGTGCAACTAACATTCCAATAAATTGGCATGAAATAAACATAAAAATATTGTTTGGGCTTATACCAGCAAATGTATTTGATAGAGATCTTGCTAATGTGACTGCAGGGTTTGCGAAGCTCGTGGATGCTGTAAACCAATATGCCGATGTAATATAAAAACCAACTAAAGCAGGTATTGCTTCTGGCCGTACTTTCAACCCACCAAAAATTATAAGAATTAATCCAAACGTTGCTATGACTTCTGAAAAACCCTGTGATGGACCTTGCCTAAGTTTGGAAGATATTTGTAATATTTCAAGTCCAAACATACCGTGGGCAATCATTACACCTAATCCCGCACCTAAAATTTGGAGACCTATAAATATAAGTGCATCTTTCATTAATATTTTTTTTGATATTAACATAGCTATTGTGACAGCTGGATTGAAATGCGCTCCAGAAATTGGACCAAAAACTGTAATTAGAACATATAATATTGAACCTGTAGCAATAGTATTGCCCATCAATGCTATTGCTGTATTGCCATTTGCTAATGTCTCTCCCATGATTCCAGACCCAATTACAGTTGCTAACAACATAGCTGTTCCTGTAAATTCAGATAAGTAAGCGCGCATATTCATTCTAAATTATCCTACTTATATTATTGATGTTTTTTTGAAGCATATCGTGACTCATATTTTCAAATTCGAGATCTAGAAATGCTTTCGCTTTTTTTTCTAAAGTATTGTAAGTTGTCTCAAATGCTATTTGTTTTTCAGAATTTGAACCAGTTACATTGGCAGGATCTGGAACTCCCCAATGAACTCTTATTGGATTTCCAGACCAATATGGACATTCTTCATCTCGAGCGTTGCCACAAACTGTTATGACTATATCCATTGTAATTTTAGAATCTTTTGAAAAAATTTCCCAAGATTTAGAATGAAAATTATTAATAATTCCTTTATTTTTTAATAATTTTAAAGTATAAGGATGAACAACTCCGGTTGGCTTAGATCCCGCTGAGTATGCTTTCAATCGACCATTCCCCTGGCAATTCAATATTGCTTCTAAAAGTATAGAGCGTGCAGAATTACCAGTGCAGAGTACAAGAATTTTCATAAAATATGTACTAGTATAAATAAATACTTAATTAAATATTTTAATTCATATTTTATAAATATTTATAAAAAAAAGCGTCCTCATAAAGAGGACGCCAAGTATTGAGGCAGGTTTCATACAGGCAGAAACCTATCGAGCAGTAACCTACTTATAAACTATCGCTATGTAATAGGCCAAGGAAAAAATTGATATTTCAAAAAAGGGGTCTACAATGAGTTAAAATCAACGACTCAAATGAAAGATGGCTCAA
>JGI20160J14292_10004162_pt1 | contig 10825 bp, 8 predicted proteins | sample COG_10_FD_14292 | JGI IMG/M metagenome (IMG submission 14292) | reverse complement strand
GGTCGTTTTCAATAACTACCGTTCCGTCTTCTCCTGTAGAAGCATCACCAAATTCACCAAATTGGTTCTTGTATTCTGCCAAGGCTGCAGAATCTTGAGCAATTGTTTGAGGAGTTTCGACTTCTTTTATTGTTGTTGAACCTTCAACTGCATCTTCGATAGCCGATTCATTCAAAGCTTGCTGCTGTTCTTCCACCGCAGCTATAGAATCCTGTACGCGTATTGCCTCGGCACGCTCTTCCTCGGTAGGCATGTTCATATAATTGAACCCGAGGAAAATGAGAAGTATGAGCGTTAACCCAATGGCTGAATTCTTGTCCATTCCGATTTTTTAAATTGGGGCGCAAAGATACAAAGCTTGCGCGCTAAGGCAATCTTGGTTTTAAGCCTTCAACGCAGCACCTACAAACTTGGCAAAAAGCGGGTGTGGATTAGCAACTGTACTCTTGTATTCTGGATGGAATTGAACTCCGATAAACCATGGATGGTCTTTCAATTCCACCATCTCTACCAAGTTTGAATCGGGATTTATTCCTGATGCAATCATCCCGGCCTTTTCGTAATCTTTTAGGAATGAATTGTTGAACTCAAATCGATGACGGTGGCGTTCATTAATGTTGGACGTCCCGTAAATTGAGTAGCCTTTGCTGCCTTTTGTCAGTTTGCAAGGATATGAGCCTAACCGCATGGTGCCGCCTTTTTTCGTCACCTTTTTCTGCTCTTCCATTATGTCGATGACAGGGTTTTTGGTCTTCGGATTCACTTCCGTGCTATTGGCATCTTTTAGCCCTAAAACGTTACGGCCGAACTCCACCACCGCACATTGCATTCCTAGACAAATCCCAAGAAATGGAATATTGTTTTCTCGAGCATATTTTACTGCCAGCACTTTACCTTCAATTCCTCTGTCGCCAAAACCAGGAGCAACCAAGATTCCTTTTAAACCTTTGAGTTTAGAAGCAACGGTTCCCTCTTCCAGATCCTCACTGTGTATCCACTTTACATCAACCTTACATTCGTTTTCAACTCCTGCATGGATTAACGCTTCAGCGATGGATTTGTAAGCGTCTTTTAGTTCAACATATTTCCCAATCAACCCAATTTTTACTTCGGATGTAGGGTTTTTGAGGATGCCAAGGAAATGCTTCCAATTGGTAAGGTCGGGCTCTTTTTTTGAAGCGAGTTTGAGCTTGCTGATAACCACGGAATCCAATTTTTCTTTCAGCATCAAAAGTGGAACATCGTAGATGGTCTCCGCATCTAATGATTCGATAACCGCATTGGTGTGGACATTACAGAATAGTGCAATTTTCTTACGCTGCTCGCGAGGAATTTTTCTATCAGCACGACACACAAGAATATCGGGTTGTAGCCCACTTTCAAGAAGAGTCTTGACTGAATGCTGCGTTGGTTTCGTTTTTAGTTCGCCAGAAGTAGCCAAGTATGGAAGCAACGTCAAATGAATAACCAAATGGTTTGAAGAGCCAATTTCCCAGTTGAACTGACGAACGGCTTCTACATAAGGAAGCGATTCAATATCTCCTACAGTTCCACCAATCTCGGTAATTACAATGTCATATTTTCCAGTATCGCCTAATCTGCGAATTCGATTTTTGATTTCGTCAGTTATGTGTGGAATAACCTGAACAGTCTTCCCCAAATAAGCGCCTTCGCGCTCCTTGTTTATTACTGTTTGGTAAATTCTCCCAGTAGTAACGTTATTGTCTTGACTAGTTGGAACCCCTAAGAAACGTTCGTAATGACCAAGGTCAAGGTCGGTCTCGGCACCATCATCCGTTACATAGCATTCGCCATGCTCATACGGGTTCAGCGTACCTGGGTCAACATTGATGTACGGATCTAATTTTTGGATGGTAACCCTGAAACCGCGTGCTTGAAGCAGCGTAGCCAAAGAGGCTGAAATGATTCCTTTTCCTAGTGAGGAAGTAACTCCTCCTGTCACAAAAATATACTTGGTTCCCGGCATCTTATACGTGATTCTGTAGGTTGATGAACGGGAAACAAAACTACGATTATTACCCGCGCTAATTGGTTAAAAAACATGTGTATTTTACTTCGTTTTCAACAATCTNTAAGGTCAAATAGATGATTAGATTTGNAGTGCCATGAACCACAACCAATTATTTAGAAACATACAGAAGAAGAGAAGTTTTCTCTGTATTGGACTTGATACGGATCTTTCTAAAATACCGTCTCATTTATTGAGTTACCAAGACCCAGTATTTGAATTCAACAAGCGGATTATAGACGCTACGCAAGACCTGTGCGTTGCCTATAAACCTAACGTAGCCTTTTACGAGGCGCTTGGTTTTGAAGGCTGGGTGTCACTCGAAAAAACGGTTCAGCATATTCCAGAAGGTGTTTTTAAATTGGCTGATGCCAAGCGTGGTGACATTGGAAACACTACAAGAATGTATGCCCGTGGCTTCTTTGATCAAATGAATTTTGATGCCATTACGTTGTCGCCTTATATGGGGTCTGATAGCGTTCTCCCTTACTTTCAATACGCTGATAAGTGGGTTGTTCTTTTGGCTCTCACATCAAACGAAGGTGCATCTGACTTTCAGTTCTTGAAAACGGACAGTGGACAGCTTTTTGAGGAAGTGTTGAAGATTTCCAAGGATTGGGGAACGGTAGATAATACGATGTTCGTGGTTGGGGCTACTAAAGCTGGATTAATGAAAAAGGTTCGAAAAATCGTTCCTGATAACTTCTTACTAGTTCCAGGTGTTGGCGCACAAGGCGGTAGTTTGACCGAGGTTGCCAAGCATGGTTTAAACGACAAATGTGGTCTTTTGGTTAATTCCTCTCGCGGAATTATTTATGCTAGTCAAGGTGAAGATTTTGCAGAAGCAGCTCGTGCTCAAGCACTTATTATGCAACAACAGATGGAGGTGATTCTAGACGAGGCTGGTTTGTAATTGATTTCAGTCGTTACAAGAAAGGACGCTATAGTCTGCGTAATAAGTAGGCTATTATAGACACAATCATCATCACAAGTCCGAATAGGACTACTGTATTGACTCGTAATAAATTTTGCGTTGGAGCTTTCTCAGCCGACACTTTACCTAGGAAATCCATGGTGAGTTGCTTGTACATTTCTCTCAGTCCAGCATTTTCATTTGACTGAACGCGGCTTCGAGCCATAAGAAGGAGGAAGGCGAAAAATAGAGCTATCCCTGTAGTTCCAAGCGCTAAATAGATTGTCAGTTTATCGTTTGAACCGCGTGATATATTTTGGTTCGCCATTCGAGAAATAGATTCTTCATAACTGATAAAAATTTTCTCGTCAAGGGATAAAACGCGAAGATGAAGAGAGTCTAAAATTGCTGAAATGCTTTCGGAAACAGAGTCACTTTTTAGCAGCCTTATCTCAGATAGAATTTGTGTGCGTTCCTGTTTTAGAGTAAATGTCTGTCCAATGTCTGCCTTTGCCAATTGAATGGAAAAGCACATTAGGAGAATTAGATATGTCGAGAGTTGCTTCAATTGGATACAAAATTGGGAGGCCCCATTTCAATGATAACCTCCCTTTTTATTTCTGTGAGCGTTACTGGATTCGAACCAGTGACCCCCACCCTGTCAAGGTGGTGCTCTAAACCAACTGAGCTAAACGCCCTAAGGCGATGGCAAAAATAGGTTTATCCGCTTAATCTCTACAGATTGAGATATGAATTGCGTAAATTTCCACCTTTAACCGGCCAAAGCTGGCTACTAACAGAAATACCTGATTGAAATGCGAAATTTCCGCACGCTGCTGATTGCCTTTTCAGCAATTCTATTTTTCAACTCACCGGCAAACGTCTTTGCACAGGATAATGTGGGTATCGGAACCATAACTCCCGACCCAAGCGCCTTACTCGAAATTCAGGCGTTGGATAAGGGGTTACTCATTCCTAGAACAGACACGTTGGCAATTACTAATCCTGCTACTGGATTGTTGATTTATACGCCAACTGATAGTAGTTTTTGGTATTACGATGGAATTCTTTGGAGACGAGGAATTGGTCCAGAAGGAGCGCCAGGACCGCTTATCCCGGGTTTGCAAGGACAAACCATGCGTTACGATACGGTGTTTCAGCAGTCTCCTGGAGACTGGGTTGCAAACAGTTTTATCTGGAATAATGAGTACCATGTTGGTATAAACACGGATCAGCCTGATTCGAGCGCTATTATGCATTTGGTGGCTGAGAATAAAGGGTTTCTCGCTCCTCAAATGGACGAAACCTCCAGAGACAATATTGCTAATCCGGCAGTCGGACTTGTAATAGTCAATACTACCGATAGCACCATAGACTATTTCAATGGCGATTGTTGGTTGCCAACTTTTGCAGAAGATTGTAATTCCTGCTTTCTAGATGTTACTCCAAGTTCTACTTCTGGGGCTATTGATCGTGTTATTTCTCAAACAGAAACACTTTCGTTGGATGTTGTGCAAACTTCTGGAAACCCGCAGCAAATTGCAGTTACCATTCTTACCACCTTACCAAGTGGTCTTACAGCTACAATTACACCAAACCCTTCACCATCAACGGGTGTTATAGACATTGATTTTACAGCAACACCATTTGCTCCAGATGGAACTTTCCCCATTGTGATACAGGTGTTGTGTAATAATAGCACGTACAATATTGTTTACTCGCTTACAATTTTACCTTGCTATGTTGTTGATGCCATAAATACAACAGACAATTACAACTTAGGAGTCGAGTTTTATATAGCACACCCTACAGCGCCAACAAGTTCACCAGTTTGCGTTGTAAATAATATTGCTCCCGGAGTTCAAATTAGTAGTCCGACTACTGCAGATCCGGCTTATACCACAGGAACACTTCCAGCAGGTTCGTTGCTCGCAATAGTAAACCAAGGAAATATCTTGGGAAAAGGTGGTGATGGAGGTGATGCTTTCGACCCAGCACTTGGACTTACTGGCGAGGGGTTTCAAGGGGGAGTAGGCATTAATCTAACGCTTGACGCAGACATCATAAACAACTTCAATATCTACGGAGGTGGAGGAGGCGGTGGTTCCATGGCGTTCTCCATTAGTACAGGTAATCTTATTCCTCCGCCAGCACCTGCTTTTGGTTTCTTCATTGGTGCAGGAGGAGGTGGTGGAGCAAACCTTGGCGAAGGTGGTGATCAACCTCCAGGCCTTATCGGCCTTTCGTTTTACAGTGGCGGTAGTGATGCAACTGGAGGGCAGTTTGGCGTGCCCGGACAAGGAGGTATCCTCAACTTTCCAATTGTTTTCTCACTTGGGCCAGCTCAAATTGAGATTAATCCTAACTCGCTCGGTGGTAATGGAGGTCCTTACGGGTATCCTGGGACATCAGGTCTGATACAGATTACCATTTCTGTAAACGTGGTAGTTAATATTCCATTTGTTGGTCCAGTAGTTATCCCTGTAGTTACCAACTTGGCTCTGCCAATACCAATTCCACCACCTGCGCCAGGCGATGGCGGTTTTGCCGTTCAGCGCAATGGTTTTACTACAAACATTCCAGATAATCTTTACAATACGTCTTTCCTGCGTGGGGAGGTTGGACCATAATTATATATGAAAGTTAAAATGAGAAAGATGAAAATCGTCTATATATTGATTGCTGTCCTTTCTTCAAATTTTGTGTTTGCGCAAAGTTTTGAAGGTGTCATTACCATGAATACGGTGAATGAAGAAATGGAGGAAAAGGTATCTCTTATTTGGTATTTGAAAGGTGATAAAAGCCGTATGGATATTAAGTCGCAGACAGGAGAATATGCTACTGAATATGCCATTATTTCAGATGAAAAGGGAGTTGATATGGTTGCCGAAGGGCAGGTGACGAATATTCCTCAATCGGTGATGAAAACGGGAGCTTCGGCTCAGTCATTACTATCTGAAAAGGAAGGAGTAAGTATGAATGGATATACATGCACCCGTGTGATTTATTTCAATGGGAAAAATCAGACAACATACTGGCTGACCAATGATGTCAATATCAGTTTTGATGATATTCCGGCTATTCTTAGAAGAAATATGCCAAGTATTGAAGCAATTGGATTTCCTATAAAAATGGAAACCCGTGGTGCAGATGGGAAAGTTGTTGTTTCACAAGAGGTTGTTTCAGTGAAAGCTGCTACAGTAGATGATTCCAAATTTGCCAGAAAGTAAAATCCAATAGACTTTGAATTGAAAAACGGTGTGTCATTAGGCATGCCGTTTTTTGTAACTAGTAATTACAAGTGATATGAAAATAGTTCTGAACGTATTAAGGTGGATTGCAATAGTAGTGGCACTTTTGGTTGCAGTAGCCTATTTCTCGGGTAATCAATTTTTACTGAAAGGAGTTTGGGCGGCTTATCTCCATGGAAACTCTTCCGCAACAATTGGCGATTCTCAGTTTTTTGACACCCGAACGGTTGTAGCAGGAACGGCAAATCCTTGGAAAGAGTCTTCTGAATACAACAAGACCGAATTATCGGAGCGATTGAGAACCAGCTTAGACGAAACCCGTTCGGTGGCTTTTCTTATTGCGCAGCATGGAGAAATTATCCATGAAGAATATTGGGATGGTTATGGAACCGATTCGCAGAGTAATTCCTTCAGCATGGCAAAAAGCATAACAACCATGCTTGCTCAGTGCGCTATTCGGGATGGGGTTATAGAAAGTTGGGATGAAAAAGCTATAAAGTTTCTTCCCGAATTAAAAGGTGAATTTGCTGCGGAACTAACGCTCAGAAACCTTTCAACTATGACTGCTGGTTTAGATTTCAACGAGCACTATTCCAACCCTTTCGACATTACCGCCAAATTGTACTACGGGCCAGACGTAGAAAAGCTGATGATGGAAGAAGTGCCCGTAAGCGAAAAGGCTGGTACATACGAGTATCAGAGTGGCGCCACACAATTACTAGGCCTTGCACTTATTAAAGCCACAGGTAAGCCTTTGGCTGAATATGCTTCAGAAAAGTTATGGAAACCGCTTGGAGCAAGTCATTCTGCAGAATGGCACGTTGATAATGAAGATGGAAAGGAACTGGCTTTCTGTTGTTTCAACTCAAATGCGCGCGACTTTGCGCGTTTCGGACAAATGCTTCTTCAAAAAGGGAATTACAACGGACTACAAATTCTTGATAGCGCTTTTGTTGCCATGGCAACCGTTCCTTTTGTCGAACCATTTTACGGACATAGTTTTTGGCTTTGCGATGATTATGAGACTCCGATTTTTTACCAACGAGGTATTCTGGGACAGTACATAATCGTTTTTCCAGAACATAACTTGGTTATAGTTAGGTTAGGACACGAACGCAGAGGCAATGACCGCGACCACTCTGTCGATTTTAGAGTAATTGTTGAAGAAGTGCTGAAAGGATTATCCTGATTTGGGATAAGTCTTTATCGTTGCCCCATTATCAACTTCCTATCAACAACAGGAAGCTCTATATGTGTTGGGTGTTTTTCATCATGATGAATTTCCCAAGCGCCACCATTCGGATAAAGATTCTTGAAGTTATACGTATCAACACCCGCTAGACGAATCTGAATCTTATGTCCTTTCTTGAATAGGTGAGAAGTTGGAAACATATCAAAGGAAACAAACTCAACTTTTGATGTGTCCATAGGCTCAGCATCAACCTGCAGATAGCTGTGATACGGAACTACATCTTTATAATGAGGCGCCTTCTCTTGAAGTTTTTTATGCACAAATCGGAATTGTCCATCTGTTACTTTCCAAACATTCCCGTTCTCATCTACATCTTCTAGGTAGACGAAAACCGACCCGTCTGAAGTTGCACTTTTTATATAAAGATTGACCTGCGGATGCCCAGTAACTTCTACATCATCTTCTAATACAGGCAAAGTGAAAATTGCTGTGATACTATCCTCCGAATCTGAGTTTGCATACGTAACGCCAGAATGATTGGTGTCAAAACTCCATCGACAATCCTTGCCAAGAGAATGTGTCGTGTCAACCGTATGATTGGTAAAGCTTTCCTGTTGAGTCGAAACCGACCAATCAGCCGCTTTGTTTGAAGATAGATAGAGCGGTTTGCGCTCTGCTTTAATTGGCCAAACATCTGAGGTTTTCCATACGTTTTCGCCCATCGTGTAATAATAGACTCGCGGAGATTTGTCCAACCCATTGTCCATTCCCATGAGGTGAAAATCGAAAAATCGCACAATTTCCTTCACGTCATCATGTTCGGATGGTGCAGCAATGTTTGGGCTCACGTTGGCTCCGCCACCATGATTCCAAGGTCCTAATCGAAGCCTGTTTCTTCCATCATCTAAATTGATGAATTGACGAACGGCAGCATGAGAAAATGCAGCATCCCACCAACCGCTCCAAGAATAAATAGCAGCTCCTGAATTTCTAATCTTATCTGCAAACTGGTTCGGGAAAAGGACGTCTTGAACACGGAAATCTCCATTTAGCGTGAATTGGTCATCCATGTACTCGGCAGTACCACCTTCTGTTCTGTGATAATGATTGCAGGTGTGATGAGCAATAATTTGCTCCATGTCTTTTTTCCCGTAGCCTTTTACGCGCTCAACGCCATAAGACAGTTTCGCACCACGAGCATTTCTGCTTTCTGGGATAATATTTTTATCAAGTGATTCGCAGAAATCGCCATACTGGCTAATAAACTGATGGAAATAAATACCGCCCGGGGCAGACACATCATCATAAATATCCCAAAGCGAATAAGTTGGAACGATAGCTTTCAAATTCGGATGTTCGTTATACAGCGCGTATAAAGCCGTGTTTCCGATGTAAGAAACACCTGTAGCACCAATGTTTCCATCACACCATTCCTGCTCAACAATCCAGTCCAAAATGACCTTACTGTCAAGTACTTCACGGATATCGCAAAGTGTTAACGTTTTAGAACCTTCAGAAGCCCCTGTTCCGCGTACATCAACGGTAACCAAGCTGTAGCCGAATTTCGGGAATTCAAGTACGGGGAAATTAGCAGTGTGCGGAACCATGTCCACAAGACCAGAAAATGGCCATTTTAGTCCGATTCCGCGCCAGTATCGCGTTTGAAAAAGGATTGTTGGTACTTTTTCTCCCTTCTTCAAGCCTTTTGGCAAATAAACATTGACAGCCAAGCGAATGCCGTCATCCATTGTTACGTAATACGATGATTTTTTATGTCCCTTGTGCTGCATTTCACGCTCATAATATGGCGCGGAAACTTCCGTATTTGTACTGTCTGCTTTGGGATTGGTGTAAACATAAGAGTAGCCCACGCTGCAAAGAACAACGCCAACTAGGGCAAGGATTAATTTTCGCATAATTTGAATTGGGAATCACAAATATAGCTGGGTAGTATGGTAGATTAAAGTTGAAGTGGTTGTTATCGGTCGAATTTTATCAATTTGCGACATATTTCATGAGCAAGCGCATTTTGATAGCACCTCTCGATTGGGGTTTAGGACATGCAACTAGATGCATACCTATTGTCCGTCACCTTTTATCTACTGGCAATCAGCCTATTATTGCAGCCTCAGGCCGACCATTACTACTTCTTAAGTCGGAGTTTCCTGAAGTGGAAAGCGTGGAGTTTGAAGGGTACAATATTTCTTATCCTGAGGGGAGCGGAATGGTTTGGAAAATGTTCAAATCCACACCGCATATTCTGAGAAGAATAAAAGAGGAGCACTCTGAGCTGGATAAAATGATAGACGGATTGAAACTGGATGCAGTCATTTCTGACAACCGTTTTGGGCTCTATACAGATAAGGTTCCCTGCGTGTATATGACGCATCAGGTTATGATAAAAGCGCCATTTTTTGAAACTATGCTCTATCGGCTGCATACAGATTACATGCGGAAGTTTAGGAGCGTTTGGGTGCCAGATTTTGAAGAAAATGGTTTGTCAGGGGATTTGGCTCATAAGTTTCCGCTCCCGCGAAATGGGGAATATATAGGCTCACTTTCCCGGTTTTCTGCTACGGAATATGAGTTGAAGACGGATGTGCTGATTATTATTTCTGGACCAGAGCCGCAACGTACACGGTTTGAGAAATTGGTTTTGAAACAGCTCAAAGATTTTGATGGAACCTCGGTTGCGGTTCTAGGTAAACCGGATAAAGCCGAGGATAGGGTAGAAGGGAAGATTCGAATTTTTTCTCACCTAACTGCGGAAGAACTGGAAAAGCAAATTGCAACCGCGCGATTAGTTGTTTCGCGTTCTGGTTATTCTACCATTATGGATTTATCGGCTTTAGGAAAGCAGGCTGTTTTTGTGCCCACGTCTGGACAGACTGAACAGGAATACTTGGCTCAAAAATATCATCAATATGGAATGCATATGATGATGAAACAGCGAGATTTTGAATTGCAGAAAGCTTGGGATAAACGGACTGATTTCTCAGGGTTTACGCAGCGCACAAGTGCTGAATTCAGACAAGCAATTGACGCGCTGATTACTTCGATTTCTTAAGGGTAAAGGAAAAAGTCGTTCCCGAATTATCTCCTACCAACGAACGTACGTTGATGGTCTGATTGTGGGCGTCCATAATGTGTTTTACGATGGAAAGCCCAAGGCCTGTTCCTCCTGCATGACGATCTCTGGCTTTGTCGACCCGATAAAAACGTTCAAACAGTCGAGGTAAGTGTCTTGGTGCAATCCCTGGGCCATCATCTGCTACTTCACAAAGAATGTTTTGGTCCATATCGTAAAACCGTAGTTTAATGGTACCGTCCTGAGAGCCGTATTTGATTGCATTGTCAAGCAGGTTGATGTACACTTGGCGAATTTGGTCATCATCCGCCATTACATAAATGGGTTTATCGTATTTCTCGTTAAAACGAAT
>JGI20160J14292_10004156_pt1 | contig 10833 bp, 11 predicted proteins | sample COG_10_FD_14292 | JGI IMG/M metagenome (IMG submission 14292) | reverse complement strand
CCAGGCAGACAAAAAATATCCCAATACACAAGATACCTTACAATTATAATCTGCCTTGTTCAAGGTGGACTGTTAGCTGTTGCTTTACGAGATAGTCCCGGGAGTTTGATAACAGGCTTTAACCCTTCTGAAATTGGTTTAGACGGCCAACCTCTTGGCAATATTGTTGTCGCTTCTTCTCAAAGCCTGTTTCTGATCAACACTATCATCTTTCTTACAACAGGTTCTCTTATCCTTATGTGGCTAGGCGAACAAATTACGCAAAGAGGTATTGGAAATGGAATTTCCTTACTCATAACCGTTGGGATACTTGCTGATCTTCCCAAAGCTTTAGCAGACGCATATTCATTAGTTTTTCTTGCACCTGCTGATGACAATATGGTTATTGTAAAGGCGGCACTTATGATTGGATTGTTTCTCTTGGTTGTAGGTGGAATTATTGCGGTTACACAAGCACAGCGGAAAATACCAGTACAATATGCTAAGCGAATGGTTGGAAGAAAGGTCTTTGGCGGGCAAAGTTCCTTCCTACCTTTGAAAGTTAATTACGCAGGAGTAATGCCAGTAATATTTGCTAGTGCTATTCTTATGTTCCCCGCACAACTTCTAAGAACATTAGGTGCAGCTATCGCTGATTCGCCCAATGAAACAAACTGGGCAATCGATTTGGCAAATGCGTTTGCTGGCCGTGGGTGGTTTTACTACTTAGTTTATGGTGGTCTGATACTCGTATTCAGTTACTTTTGGGTATCAATAATGTTTAAACCCGTTCAGATTGCTGATGATTTAAAGAAGAATGGTGGTTATGTTCCAGGTGTAAGGCCAGGTGAGCATACTGCAAAGTTCTTGGATTTTGTGATGACTCGGCTAACATTAGCTGGTGCAATTTTCTTAACTATCATTGCCGTTTTTCCTGACTTTATATTCAAGACAGCCAATGTTTCTTACAATGTAGCCACATTTTTTGGAGGTACTGGAATGTTAATTATTGTTGGTGTAGTGCTTGATACTATGCGTCAAATAGAGACATTTTTGCTACAGAGACATTATGACGGATTTCTTCGTAAAGGGAGAATTCGTGGTCGTTCCGCCACTTCGAACAGAGGTATTGAATCTCTTGAACTAAAAGACTTTGAAGCTCAGTGGAGACCTCTCATTATCATTTCAATTGCACTATTTGCATTTGGGTTGCTCGCTTACTTTTTTAAGGGAGTCTAAAAAATTTGTAATCTTTAAAAATATAAAATTATGGCCAGATTATTAGGAGTAGATATTCCAAACCGTAAAAAAATTGCATACTCATTGCGTTATGTTTACGGAATTGGACCAACCAGAGCACATAAAATTCTTGAGGAAACAGGAATCGATCCTGATAAACGGACTCAAGAGTTATCGGAACAAGACCTTAGTCTTATAAGTAATTATATAATCGATAATAAAGTTATGGTTGAAGGTGACCTTCGTCGCCAAATAACCAATAATCTCAAGCGTTTACAAAGTATACGTAGTTACCGCGGACTTAGGCACCAAAGAGGTTTACCTGTTCGTGGACAGCGTACAATAACCAATGCACGAACTCGCAAAGGTGGCCGCAAAACCGTTGGCGTAGTCCGTAAGAGTTAAACCCTTTCCAACCCCAATTTTCATGACCGAAGAAGAAAAAGTAATTAATGAGGATCAGGTTACTCCTGATGCTGTCGAAAAGTCAGCCAAAACAGCTACTGAAAGTGCCAGTCCCGCTTCAGACCAAACAAAAGAAGCAAAACCTGAAAAAAAGGAAGAATCTGCTGCCGATTTGCTTGGTGCTAATATAGAACAGGTAAAGATACGAAAGGCTAAGGGTAGTAAGAATATAACTTCTGGAATATGTTATGTGGTTGCTACTTTTAATAATACCAAGGTTTCTTTTACTGACATAAAGGGTAATGTAATTTCTTGGTCAAGCTCTGGAAAATGCAATTTCAGAGGCTCTAGAAAATCTACTGCATACGCAGCACAAATTGTAACACAGGATGCCGGGAAAGTTGCAATGTCTCACGGAATGAAGGAAGTTTTAGTAAAGGTTAAAGGTCCAGGTATGGGTCGAGATTCTGCAATAAGAGCTTTGCAAAGCTTGGGTTTCAATGTTTCCGCTATTATTGATGTAACTCCTGTTCCCCATAACGGCTGTCGGCCACCCAAAAGACGTCGGGTTTAACTTTTCCCCCTACCTTACCTTAATTTAAAATGTCACGATATACAGGACCTACCACTCGCATAAATCGCCGTTTTGGAATGGCGATTTTTCCTGCGAATAAATCTTTTGAGCGCCGTACCTACCCTCCTGGACAACACGGAGCTAATTTCCGCAGGAAAGCAAGCGATTACAGTGCCAGACTTTTGGAAAAGCAAAAGTTGCGCATGATGTACGGCCTTACCGAAAAGCAATTCCGTAATCTTTTTCAGAAAGCAAAAAGAAGACCTGGTATAACTAGTGAAAACTTTCTTACTTATTTGGAAACGCGTCTTGATAATGTGGTATACCGATCTGGTTTCGCTAAGACTCGCCAAGCAGCTCGTCAATTTGTAAACCACGGACATTTGTTGGTGAACGGTAAAAAAGTAGATATTGCAAGTTTTGTCGTTTCTGTTGGTGATGATTTGACCGTCCGTGAAAAAACTTCCTCTCGCCAAGTAGCAACCCGTAACTTGGATGGTTCACAATACAATAACACCCCACCATGGCTAGAGGTCAAATCTGACTCCCTGCAATGCACAGTGTCTAGGCTGCCCCAGCCTGATGAACTTGAACAAAGTATTAATGTACAACTCGTCGTTGAGTTTTACAGTCGCTAATTTTTTAACTATACCCAAAACCGACTATTACCATGGCTACAAGACTTGGAAAATTCGAGCTACCAAACCGTTTAATCAAAGAGGAAGAAACTGCTACAGATAAGTTTGCAAAGTTTATTGCCGATCCTTTCGAAACTGGCTACGGACATACCGTAGGTAATGCCTTCCGTCGCGTTCTTCTTAGTTCAATAGAAGGTGCTGCCATCTCTTCAGTAAAGATGGATGGAGTGCAACATGAGTTCCAGAGTGTGGATGGTGTTGTTGAAGATGTTACTGATATCGTGCTTAATCTTAAAAAAGTACTTATCATAAGTCACAAGGCAGAGGCTGTTGTCATCACACTGGATGTTGAAAAAGAAGGGGTAGTAACCGCTGGCGATATTTCTCCAATAGAAGGCATTGAGATAATAAATCCAGAACAGGTAATTCTGACTACCGACCGGAAACAAAAAGTATTTGCCGAATTGAATGTTACTGTTGGTCGTGGTTTTTGCTTAGGTGAGGATGGTAAAGAGGACAACCAACCAATTGGTATGATCAATGTGGATGCGCTTTACAGTCCTGTTAAACTAGTCAAATACGATGTGCAAAACACTCGGGTTGGTCAAATGACTGATTATGATAAGTTAATCCTTGAGATTCATACTGATGGTAGAATTTCTCCAGATGATGCACTCAAGCAATCTGCTGCTATACTTCGTCACCACTTGGATGTATTCGACCAAATAAGCGAAGAGCAAATCGAATTTGAAAGTAATACGAAACAAGTTAGTGAGGAACAAAATAGGTTGAAGAACTTGCTAGGCATGAGTGTTAATGAAATTGAGCTATCTGTTCGTGCTGCCAATTGTCTTAATAATGCCAACATTGTAACCGTTGGAGAACTAGCAACAAAATCTGAGCCTGAAATGTTAAAATATCGAAACTTTGGTAAAAAGTCTCTTAACGAGATCAAAGCCAAACTTGAACAACTCGGACTATCTCTTGGCATGAAGTTTGAGAATCGCCTTTTAGAACCTGCAACCAATTAATCAACTTCTCCCGTAGTTATTCCCCATGAGACACCGCAAGCACAATCATCAGTTGGGCGTCAAATCAGCCCACCGAGTTTCATTGGTGGCCAATCTATCTTGCTCGCTTATTGAGCACGGACGCATCAAAACCACTTTAGCTAAAGCTAGGGCCTTACGTCCAGCAGTTGAAAAACTAATTACCTTGGCTAAGAAGGCTCATGGTTCTGAAGATTCTGCCCGAAAAATGCATTTCCGTAGGCTTGCGATTGCTCGACTGCGTAACAAAAAAGCTGTAACTAAGTTGTTTGACGAATTGGTTAACCAATTCGTTTCCCGCAAAGGTGGTTACACACGTATCTATAAATTAGCCTTACCTCGTCTTGGAGATGCTGCAGATATGGCACTTATTGAGTTTGTTGAGGAAGCACCTAAAAAGAAGCCTAAGAAAAAGAAGGCACCAACAAAAACTAAAGAGTCTAAAGATAGTATTACTGAAAAAGATGCTTCTGAAAAAGAAGCTAAGCAGGTAGACGACACAGCAGAGACCATTTCTGTTGAAACTTCCGAAGCCGCCTCAAATACAGAAGAAGCAGCTAAGCCAAAAAAGAAGGCCAAGTCACCGGCTAAGAAAGCAGTTAACAAGTCAGAAAAAGCTTCTACTTCAGACAAAGATAGTTCAGAGGAAGAAAGTAAAGATGATACTGCAGATGATTCATCTGCGAAAAAATAGAATTTCAATTTCATCGGGTCACTTTGTCTTCAATTCAGTGGCTTCAATTTTATTTTTTGGTCAAATATCAGTTTGAGACATTGATCGGTTTAGAATAGGGATTGCAGGTTCATGGGATTAGTCTTATCAATCATCCCTTTTGTTATTTAACCCCACTCTTAATCATGCCTCAAACCATTTTGGTTCTCGATTTCGGTTCACAATATACCCAGGTAATTGCTAGGCGTATTCGTGAACAGAATGTTTATTCTAAGGTTCTGCCTTACAATACTTCACTATCGGTTATAAAGAAGCTGAACCCTCAGGGTATCATCTTATCCGGCGGCCCTGCTAGCGTGCTTTCCAAAGATTCCCCACTGCCCACGCAAAAGATATTTTCCCTTGGAATACCAGTACTCGGTATTTGTTATGGCTTACAATTAATGGGGAAATTACTGGGAGGTGAGGTTAAAAAATGTGACCGTCGAGAATATGGTCGCAGTGAATTATCTATACAAAAAGGTGGAAAGCTATTTAAAGGTTTACCTAAAACTTTAACCGTTTGGAATTCTCATGGGGATGCAATTGTTCGTATTCCTAAAGGATTTCAAGGAATTGCCCAAACCGAGAACTCTCAGTTTTCGGCTATTGAAGATGTAAAAAGAAAATTTTATGGATTACAGTTTCATCCAGAAGTTGAACATTCTGAGCAGGGTGTAGAAGTCATCAAAAATTTCTTTTCTCAATCTGTAAGTGCGATGGAGATTGGGACATGGGAGATTTTATTGAAATTGCTGTGGAAAAAATTCGGCAACAAGTGGGATCTAAAAGAGTGATTCTAGGCTTGAGTGGCGGTGTCGATTCTAGTGTTGCGGCTGCCTTAATCGATCGAGCAATTGGCAAACAGTTAACTTCTATTTTTGTTGATAATGGTCTACTTCGTCAAAATGAACGAGAAGAGGTTATCAAATTGTTCAATGATCACATTCCCGGAAAATTACGGGTAGCAAAAGCGGGAAAATTATTTCTTGGAAAACTGAAGGGAATTATTGACCCTGAAAAAAAGAGAAAAATAATTGGTAAAACATTTATTGAAGTTTTTGATAAGGAAGTAAAAAAGTTGGGAAATGTTGATTTTCTTGCTCAAGGAACTCTTTATCCAGACGTCATAGAGAGCGTTCCTATAGGAGGAAATCCAGCTGCTTTAATTAAGAGTCATCACAATGTTGGTGGTTTACCTGAAAAAATGAAGCTCAAGCTTCTAGAACCTCTTCGAGAATTGTTTAAAGACGAAGTACGTTTGCTTGGTAAAAAATTAGGTCTGCCTGATCATGTGATCAATCGTCACCCTTTTCCTGGTCCAGGCTTGGGGGTTCGGGTATTGCGTGATATTACGCCCAAATGCCTAACTGTTCTCAGGCAGGCTGATGCAATCTTTATCGATGAACTTCATCGGTCTGGCTGGTATGGTAAATTATGGCAGGCATTTTGTGTATTTCTGCCCGTCCGTAGCGTTGGTGTAATGGGGGATGAAAGAACCTACGAAAATGTAATTTGTTTAAGGGCAGTTACCAGTAGTGACGCAATGACTGCAGACTGGGCCAAACTACCTGATGGTTTACTTCGGAAGATATCCAGTAGGATTATCAATGAAGTTCAAGGTGCTAATCGTGTCGTCTATGATGTAAGTTCTAAACCACCTAGTACAATCGAATGGGAATAGTGGAATGAATTTATCCTTTGTAGAAGATAATGAAAGTCTTTTAGGTCGCTTAAAACTTTTTATACCAACAGCTGGTTCAGACGAAGTAGTTACTAATTCAGTCAGAAAAATTTTAAACGAGGTTAGGAAGGGGGGTGATGAGGCAATCTTAGCCAAGACACTTGAATTTGACGGAGCATCAATGACTGCCGAGGAAATGAGAGTTTCTGCAAAAGTATTACAGGATTCCCTTGCGGAGCTTTCTTCACAAGAGCGGGTGGCTTTGGAAGATGCAATTTCCAATGTTACTTTATTTCACGAACAGAGCGTTTTACGAGACTGGACAAAACCAAATCACCATGGTGGAATCGTCGGTGAGCGATATTATCCTATTAATCGAGTAGGTATTTATATACCTGGAGGTCAAGTACCATTAGTTTCAACCGTAGTGATGACGGTAACCTTGGCCAAAGTTGCTGGTGTTCCTGAAATAGCCGTGGTTACTCCTCCGAGCAAATCAGGAAATATTTCCTCTCATCTATTGGCCGCACTCCAACTCTTGGGAGTAGAAGAAATTTATAAGATCGGTGGGGCTCAAGCTGTTGCAGCTCTCGCATATGGCTCACAAACAATTTCCCCTGTGGACAAGGTTTTTGGCCCCGGGAACGCTTATGTTAATGAAGCTAAGAGACAAGTTTTTGGAGAAGTGGGTATTGATTTATTGCCAGGTCCAAGCGAGATTATGGTTATTGCTGATAAGTCCGCTTCACCTCAACGGGTAGCTGCTGCCTTGTTAGCTCAAGCAGAGCATGGCTCAGGGAAGGAAAAGATTTATTTTCTTTTTCAAGATAAGGATATTTTCCCAAAAGTTTTGCAGGAAATGGATAGCCAGCTCACTCACCTGTCGCACGCACCATCTATTCGTAATGTTTTGGAAAGAGGGTTCTTTTCCGTTTATTTACCAAAGCGGGAAAGGTTGGTCGAAGTCGCAAACTTCATTGCTCCTGAGCATCTTGAATTGCAGGTATGTTCGAATGACTTCGAGTTCTTTCTTTCGAGAATTACCACAGCAGGAGCATTTTTAGTAGGCCACGAAACGGCCACTTCTGTTGGTGATTTTGCTGCTGGGCCTAGCCATGTTTTACCTACCGGACGTTCTTCACGGTTCTCCTCAGGTTTACGGCTTCAAGACTTTCTTCGCCGTAGCAGTGTTATTCGTTATGACTCAGAGTCTTGTCACAAGGCCGCTCCTGTGATTGAACAATTTGCATCTATGGAAAAACTGGATGGTCATGGTAATGCCCATAAGTTGAGGCTATCTGATAAACCAGTTATTACCCAATGAGCAAAAGTAGCTTGCGTGTTAGCAAGAGGCTGGAAGGACACAATGCGTATTTGCCTGGCGAACAGCCTGAAGGGTCTAGTTCTGTCATTAAGCTAAACACCAATGAAAACCCCTACCCTCCAAGTCCTGCTGTTCTGACAAGTGTTGGCGAAGAAATTGCCCAGTTGAACTTATATCCAAACCCGAAGTCATCTGATTTACGTAAGATTTTGGCTAAATTGCATAGCTTAGACCCAAGTCAGATTATTTTGGGTAACGGTTCGGATGATCTGTTAAATTTATGTGTTCGTTGTTACTCGGATGACGAGCTTAAGGTAGCTATGATGTACCCAAGCTATTCTCTTTATGAGGTGTTATCTGGGGTACAGGGAAGCAAAATGATTAGGATCCCATTTTTAGATGACGAATTTTCATTGAATTTTGATGCGATTGTATCAACTGATGCCAACTTATTTTTTTTGACAAGTCCTCATGCGCCTAGTGGGCGGGTTTACCCTCTCGAAGATCTGAGAAAAGTGGCACAAGCAGTTTCAGGACTTTTGGTTATTGATGAAGCCTATGTGGATTTCGCACCCGAAAGTGCCCTGCCCTTACTTCAGGAATTTGAACACATCTTGGTCACCCGCACTCTTTCCAAGTCATATTCATTAGCCGGTATGCGAGTTGGGTATGCTATGGGTCATCCAAAAGTCATTAAACAAATGGATCAAGTTCGTGAAGTTTATAACTTGGACAGACTAGCACAGGTTGGAGCTAAAGCAGCGTTACTTGATCAAGAGTATTTTAAAAGTTGTTTAGCAAAGGTAATTGAACAAAGAAACTGGCTAGCCAATGCTTTTGATGACCTCGGTTGGACCTATGTTTCGTCGGGAACAAATTTCATTTTTGTTAAACCTTTAAGTTCAGATGGGTGTGCCTCACCTGAAATAGCCGTTTCTCTTTTTGAACATCTTGCCGCAGATAAAATTTTGGTCCGTTATTTTTCAAAACATCCCCAAACGAATTGCTTTGTGAGAATCAGTATTGGCAAGCCAGTGGAGATGACTATGCTAATGAAATCAATAAAAGCATGGACGCAAAAGGCATAGCAAAGATACAAAGAAAAACCAGTGAAACTCAAATATCTCTGGAGTTATTAATAAACGGGAGTGGGAAAAGTGAAATTTCTACTGGTATACCTTTTCTCGATCACATGCTTGAACTGTTTTCAAGACATGGATTTTTTGATTTAAATATCGAGGCAAAAGGAGATATTGAAATTGATTATCACCATTTGGTTGAAGACTTGGGTATTGCTTTAGGACAGGCCTTTTGTAAAGCGTTGGGCGATAAATCTGGGATAAAACGATATGGTTATTTCGTTGCTCCTATGGATGAAACCTTAGTTACTACTGCTGTAGATCTTTCAAATCGTCCTTACCTCTTTTGGCAAGTTTCTGTGGAAAGTGCCTTGGTTAGAGATTTTAATATCCAGTTATTTAAAGAATTTTTCCAGTCTTTTGCCAACGAAGTCGCCTGTAACCTTCACATTCGCTTGGAGCATGGTGAAGAACCTCACCATGTGGCTGAAGGAATTTTTAAATCTCTTGCCCGGTGTTTGGACATGGCAACGACTTCAGAGCCCCGATTGCAAGGCAAAGTCCCATCCACTAAGGGGACTTTATCTGCTTGAGGTTCTTTTTTTAATTTATGAAAACCCGCAAAATAGCGGTGATTGACTACGGAACAGGTAATTTAAGAAGCGTAGTTAAAGCCTTTGAGTTTTTAGAGGCTAAGGTTTCATTGGTAACCAAGCCCAGCGAAATAGAAGATGTGGATGCAGTTATCTTTCCAGGGCAAGGAAGTTTTGATCAGTGTATGTCTTCCCTTGAAGATTCAGGCCTCCGTCAAAGCCTAAAATCTTGGATTTTGGAAGATCGTCCTTTCTTTGGAATCTGCCTTGGCTTACAGGTACTATTTGAAAGTTCTGAAGAAGGTAACCTTCCTGGGCTAGGATTATTTGAAGGTAGAGCAATGCGATTTTGTTTAGATGCCAACTACAAAATCCCGCACATGGGATGGAATCAAGTGGAATGGAATTTATCCTCAGATCATTGGTTACAACAAGGTCTTGAAGATACAGATCAATTTTATTTTGTTCATAGTTATCGAGTGGAAACCAATGATTCTCGAGTACATTGCCTAACCACAGATTACGGTGGACCCTTTACAAGCGGAATTATTTCTTCAAATTGCCTAGCTACTCAATTTCATCCTGAAAAAAGTCAGGCCAAAGGAATCCAACTTTACCGAAACTTTCTTGAAAATATCAAGTAGAAGTGGCACAAGTGTAGTTTACTCCCATTTACCCTTCCCCTTATCATGTCTGACAAAGCTACCCTTTCCTTAGGTGACACCACCTATTCTTTAAATGTTTTTACCGGTACGGAAAACGAACAAGCCTTAGATGTTAGACAGTTACGCAAAGACAGCGGCTTAATTACTTTTGATGATGGTTATGGTAACACTGGTTCATGCGAGAGCTCGGTCACTTATATTGATGGTGACAAAGGTATTCTTAGGTATAGGGGTTACGACATCGCCGAATTGGCGAAGAAGTCCAATTTTCTTGAGGTTTGCCTTCTTTTGTTAAATGGAGAATTGCCCTCTAAAGAAGAGCTAACTTCATTCGAGCAAAAAGTAGCTACTTTTCAAAACCTGCCACCAGAAGTTTTACAATCAGTTCAATCTATGCCTGCTGGTCTTCACCCTATGGGGTCTTTGGGTTCAGGGCTACAGGCACTTGGAGGCTCTTTTCCACACCTCTGCACCAACGATCGTGCAAAAGATTTAGAAAACTTTGACGATGCTGCAGCCTTAATTATTGCATCGCTTCCTGCTTTGGCTGCAGCCAATCATAGAAAAATGACAGGAGAGGACTACAAGCACCCTCTTTCATCTGGGAATTACTGCGAAAATTTCCTTTCAATGATGTTTTCCCAGGAAGGTGATTCTCCAATCAATCCGTCCTTGAGTAAGGCATTAGATTTAATTTTTCTTTTGCATGCTGATCACGAACAAAACTGTTCCACATCTACTTGTCGGATGATTGCATCGGGAGGAGCAAATCCATTTGCATCTCTTGCAGGAGCCGTTTCCGCGTTATGGGGTCCTCTGCATGGGGGGGCAAATATGGCAGTCATTAACATGCTCAATGATATCCACCAATCTGGAGATGATGGAAGTAAAT
>JGI20160J14292_10004155_pt1 | contig 10833 bp, 8 predicted proteins | sample COG_10_FD_14292 | JGI IMG/M metagenome (IMG submission 14292) | reverse complement strand
GTGCGCCTGAATAATCAAACTCACACGCTTGACCAATAATTATTGGACCAGCTCCAATAATCAATATTGAATTGATATCCTTACGTTTTGGCATGCTCTTCTACCATAACTCTAAATTTATTGAATAACGTCTGAATTTCTTGAGGTCCTGGACTTGCTTCTGGGTGCCCCTGGAAACTAAATGCAGGCGCGTCATTAAATTCAATGCCCTGCAACGAACCGTCAAATAAAGAAACATGTGACGGCTTTATATTACTAGGCAAAGATTCCAAATCGACAGCAAAGCCATGATTTTGGCTTGTTATAAAAACTTCTTTTGTTGTTAGGTCTTGTACGGGATGATTAGCACCATGATGACCAAATTTCATTTTATAGGTTTTTGCTCCACCTGCTAGGGCTAGTAGCTGGTGACCAAGGCAAATACCAAATATTGGAATGCTTAATTCTAAGAATTTCTTAATATTTTTAATAGCATAATTACAAGGCTCTGGATCTCCAGGGCCATTTGAGAGGAAAATTCCATTTGGAGATAGCTCTAATATCTCTTCAAAAGATGTTTCTGCGTTTACAACATGAACAACTCCAACATGATCAGATAAAAGCCTGAGAATATTTGTTTTAATGCCAAAATCATATGCAACTATTGATAGATTGCTTGAAGAGATATTATGTTCAGGCCAAACTCCCTGATTCCATGTGTAGTCTTTGTTAACACTGACAACTTTAGCCAAATCAAGACCCTTTAATCCAGAAAAGTCTTGTGCTTTTTTGACTGCTTCTTCTTCTGTAATTTGAGACAAAGAAGCTATACAGCTGTTCATAGAACCTTTGTCCCTGAGAAGTGAAGTTAATTTTCTTGTATTAATACCTGAAATTGCTATAACTTTTTGTTCGATTAGAAATTCTTCAAGAGTCTTAGAAGATCTCCAATTACTTGGTTTTTCACAAAACTCATTTATTACTATTCCAGATGCATGAATTTGAGTTGATTCATTGTCATCATCGTTTATTCCAGTGTTGCCTATATGGGGGTGGGTGAAGGTAATAATTTGTTTTTTATATGATGGATCGGTAATTATTTCTTGATATCCAGTCATTGAAGTATTAAAAACAATCTCCCCTACCTCAATTTTTTCTTCACCATATCCATCTCCATAGAATATACTTCCATCCTCAAGCGCTAATATGGCAGGAAATGGCATCAAGAATGACCTCTTGTGGGAGTATTTTTAAAGAAATAAAAAGGGTTACTATTTAAAGAAATTTTGGTTTTTAATGAGCTAAAATATCGTGCTGGCATTAAAATTGTACTTTATAGACTTAGTTGCCAACTGTCTATACTAAATGAAAAAAATATGAAAATATCTATAAAAAATCAATCAGAAATTCAAAAAATGAGAATTGCAGGAAAACTTGCATCTGAAGTTTTGGAAATGATTGAGCCCTATGTTATTCCAGGGGTATCCACAGAAGAGCTCGACAGAAGGTGTTACGAACATATTGTAAATGTCCAGAAGGCTATTCCCGCAAACGTGGGCTACAGGGGTTTTCAAAAAACAATCTGTTCTAGTATTAATCAAGTTATATGTCATGGGATACCTGATACAAATAGAATTCTTAAAGAAGGCGATATATTAAACATTGATGTAACAGTTATAAAAGATGGATGGCATGGTGATACATCAAAAATGTATATGGTGGGTAAATGCCAACCTCATAATCAGAGACTGGTAAAAGTTACCCAGGAATGTCTTTACAAAGCTATAGAAGTTGTTAGGCCTGGAGCTTATCTTGGTGATATAGGTCATGCAATTCAGCAGCATGCTGAGTCAAACTACTATAGTGTTGTTGAAGACTATTGTGGTCATGGTATTGGTAATGTGTATCATGAAGAGCCACAAATACTTCACTATGGTAAACCTGGAAGAGGCCTCGAAATACTTGAAGGTATGTGTTTCACAATTGAGCCAATGATTAATCAAGGTTCAAAATATTGCAAAACCTTACAAGATGGATGGACTGTAGAAACTAAAGATGGCAGAAATTCTGCGCAATGGGAACATACATTAGCTGTTACATCAAATGGAGTAGAGGTTCTTACGAAAAGACATGAAGAGTCTATATGACAAAAAGTAGCTCAAATATAAGTGAAAAATTCCTTAATAATTTTCCTGAAATATTTAACTCTCCTCAAAAAGTCAATTCCTATCTTATAGATCATTCGCAGAATGTTGAAAAAATTATTATTGAAGACTTTATTAATCTAAAGCTTGAAAATGATTTTGCTATTTATGCTAACGGTGGTTTTGGAAGACAAGAGCTTTATCCTTCATCTGATATAGATCTGTCGATTATTCAAAAGAATAAGAAAATTAAAGACTCCAGTAATTTAGAAAAATTTGTTGCTAAATTGTGGGATTTAGGTTTCCAGGTTGGTCACTCAGTTAGAACCATTAAAGATATAAAGAAAATTGCCAAAGAAGATCCAAAAGAATTCACATCATATTTAACTAGAAGAGCTCTACTAACAGATAAAAAAACGGATGAAAGTATTAATCTAGCTTTAAGTAATGTTTGGTCCAAGAAAAAGTTCTATAAAGTGAAGCTTTCAGAGCAAGAGGAAAGATATAAGTCTTTTTTTTCAACAGAGTATAACCTGGAGCCAAATTTAAAAGAATCTCCGGGAGCTTTAAGAGACTTTCAAACATCATTATGGATTTTGCAACACTGTTTTAATCTTAAAGATATTAATGAAATAAAAAAATCTAAAGAATTCGGAAATGAAATCGAAGAAGTTCTCAATTCATACAACTTTGTTAAAGCGATGAGATATATCACAAATATTATTTCCAAGAGGAATAGACTTACCTTTGAGATACAAGTGGAAATTGCAAATAAGGCTATGCTTAAAGAAGGAACAACAAAGAGATCTGTAGAAAAATTAATGCAAAAATTCTATGAAAATGCTTCAAACCTTTCAAATTTTAATAATCATGTTTTTGAGAAGTTTAAAGAACAAAATCAATTTGCAATTACAAAGAATCATGGAAATTTTTTTATAAGGGGTAATAAAATTGGATTTAAAAAAAATATTAATCTTTCAAATAAGAAAGAGCTTATATTTGACTATTTTTATAGCAATTGGAGCAAGTAAAAAAATTAATGCTATAGAAACATCAACGATGTCTCTTTTAAAAAACAATCTGAACTTGATAGATGCAGAGTTTAGGAATGACCTTAAGTACTCATCAAAATTTCTTGAAATTTTAAAATCACAATACAACCTTTCTTCTATTTTAAAATCTATGAAAAGTATTGGCATAATTCAAAAATATATACCAGAGTTTGAAGAAGTTGTTGGTCAGATGCAATTTGATTTATTTCATGTGTACACAGTAGATGAGCATACATTTAAAGTCGTTAGAAATATGCGGCAAATGCATATTCATTATGCAGAAGAGTTCAAGCTTGAGCATGAATTAATCAACAAGCTACCCAAAATAGAGATTCTATATTTGGCCGGTCTTTTTCATGACTTAGGTAAAGGTAAAGGTGGAGACCACTCAAAAATTGGAGCCAAGACAAGCCTTCAATTTGCAAAAAAAATAGGCCTTTCAAGGGCTGACGCAGATCTTATCTCATGGCTTGTGTTAAATCATCTTGAAATGTCATCAATTTCTCAAAAAAAAGATATATCCGACCCAGATACCATTAATACCTTTGCAGAACTTGTTATAACCACTGAAAGACTTGATTATCTTTACCTTTTAACAATTAATGATATTAGAGCAACAAACCCTGCTTTATGGAATGGTTGGAAACATGGACTTTTAAGAGATTTATTTTTGTTAACAAGATCAAAACTTAACAAAGAGCCTTTAAAAACCATTAAAGAAATTTCTAAGGATAGAAAAAATAATTTAGTTAAGAACTATACAGATTTAAATGAAAAAAAAGAGATTCAAAATTATTTGAAATTATTTGATGATGCATATTTTTCAAAGAATAATTTAGAAAGATTAAGCTGGCAAAGTGATCTTATTCTTAAAGCAGACATGAGCTCTTCAGTAATTGGATGCAGAAAATGCTTTGGAAACTTATTAGAGATTTTTATTAAAACAGATAATTTTGATGGGTTATTTTTAAAGCTAGTAGAAGTCTTAGAGATTTCAGGGCTTGAAATAATAGATGCAAATATATCAACAAGTTCAAATAAAGCTTTAGCGGCAAATACATTTATTGCTAAGTTTTCTCACCATGATAGAGGTCTTAGCAAATCTGAAGTTAAAGACCTTCAATTAAAAATTAATGACAATTTCCATAACTTTTCTACACAAAAGAAAAAAGTTCATAGAAAAAAGAAAAATATCGATACNTTTAATAAAAACATTAATATTACAAATATTGAAGAGGCATCAAAGAAAAGGAACTTTTTAACAATTGAAACCTCAGATAGTCCAGGGTTACTTATAAAAATTGCGAAGGTTCTTCATGAAAATGGAACTTCTATTTATTCAGCAAGAATTAATACACTTGGAGATAGGGTGGAAGATACATTCGAAATTGAGGATATGACACTCTCTTCTGTTTCTAAGAATAAAATTGAAAAAATAAGTAATAGTCTCAAAGAAACCATATAAATAAAATTTATGTTCACTATAATACTCACATGAACATTAAAGCTATTGGTCTTATAAGCAAATCCGCTAATGGGGATATTCTTGATGTCTTCTTTCCTGTCATTAATTTCAATGGAGAAAAAACTGAAATAGACAATATAGATAATATCGAGTCAAGTAAAGAAATTATAGAATTATCTTGGAACCAGGATAATCTTGATGAGCCAATAAATGGTGTTGTTTCTGCCTATCTAAAGCTTCATTTACTGTCCTATAAATTTGTTAAGCCTAACTCTATAAACCTTGATGGACTTTTTGGCTCCCTTCCAAATATTGCATGGACCAATCAGGGGCCTGTTTCTCTAGATGAGATTGATGAAAAGTTATTAGAATCAAAAAATAGTTCTAATAATTTGTACATAAGGTCATTAGATAAATTTCCATGCCTTACAGATTACATTATTCCAAAAAACGTGAGGATCGCAGATGCCTCGAGAGTAAGACTTGGAGCTTATTTAAGTTCTGGGACAACTGTAATGCATGAAGGTTTTGTTAATTTTAATGCTGGTACTTTAGGCAAGGCAATGATTGAAGGGAGAATATCTGCTGGAGTTGTCATTGGAGATAATTCTGATTTGGGTGGAGGTTGCAGCACTATGGGTACTCTCTCTGGTGGCAATGACATAAAAATTTCTGTTGGAAAAAACTGTCTACTTGGAGCAAACTCAGGTATTGGAATACCCTTAGGTGATAACTGCACTGTTGAAGCAGGCTTGTACATAACTAGTGGAACAAAAATTCAACTTCATGATACTGAAGGAAACCCTACGATTATTAAAAAAGGATTAGAACTNGCNAATTCTTCTGATTTAGTTTTCCTTAGAAACTCTATAAATGGAATGGTTNTTGCAAAGCCAAATAANAAATCAATACAATTAAATACGCAGCTACATACAAATGATTGAATTNCTTCAAAAACTTATAAAAATTCAGTCTTTATCACCAAGAGACGAGGGTTGTTTTGATTTAATTGAAGAAANATTGGTCAAGCTAGATTTTAAATGCGAAAGAATTAATTATGCCAATGTAGAGAATCTTTATGCTACCTATGGAAACAAAGGTAAACTTTTTTGTTTTCTCGGACATACTGATGTAGTACCCACTGGTCCGGAAGAACAATGGACCTACCCTCCTTTCTCAGCCCAGATTGATGGCGATTTATTATATGGTAGGGGTACGGCTGATATGAAGGCTTCAATTGCTGCTTTCCTTCAATCTCTTGAAGAATTTTTTGAAACTAGTCCAGAGCTTAATTACAGAATTGCTATATTGCTTACATCAAATGAAGAAGGTGATGCAGTAGATGGTTTTATAGATAAGATAGTTGACGACATGATTGAGAATGATGAAAAAATTGATTTATGTCTTGTCGGAGAGCCCACCTCTTATGAAAAGATCGGAGATAGTGTCAGAATTGGAAGAAGAGGATCATTAGGGGGTTCTCTTAAGATAATTGGAAAACAGGGGCACATTGCGTATCCAGAAAATGTAGATAATCCAATATTCTCTGCTAGCGATGTTATTGTTAAATTAAAAAATACTATCTGGGACAATGGGAATGCAATTTTTCAGCCCACAAGCTTCCAAATATCAAATATTCATTCAGGAACTGGAGCAAAAAATGTCGTACCAGGAGATTTGGATATGTTTTTTAATTTTAGATATTCAACTGAGTCAACTCAAGAAACTTTAATTAACGAATTTGAATCTATATTAAATGAGTTGAATATTAATTATGAAATTGATTGGAAATTATCTGGATTACCTTATTTAACTAAAGAAGATAATTTAAAGGATGTCGTAGTTCAATCAATTCAAGATGTAACTGGATATACTCCCGACCTTAACGCTAAAGGCGGCACTTCTGACGGGCGTTTTGTTGCAAAAATGGGAACTGAGATTGTTGAGTTAGGCCCACTAAATGAAACAATTCATCAAATTGATGAGCACATAAAAATATCTGAACTATGGACTTTAAAGGATATCTATAAAGATATCCTTAAAGGTTTAAATTCAAAATTATCTTAAGTCTTTTCTCTATTTTTAAAAAAGTAAGCCATGATAATCAAGGCTAATGCAATTACTGCATAGTATTGAATCATAAAAGTAAAAATGGGCTGAACTGAACTCAATCCATCAACAGTCGCATCACCACCAAGAAGACCTGCAAGAACTCCGCCAATTGCTGATGCTAAGAACCATAAACCAAACATTTGGCCCATATATCTTTTTGGTGAATACTTAGAGAAGGCTGATAAACCGATCGGAGATAAGGCTAATTCTCCCCATGTTTGGAGCAAGTATGTTAATAGCAGCCATCTCATCCCTACTGGTGCAGTAACCATCGCCAATTTAACAGCATAAACCATAACAATAAAACTTAGAGCCATAAAAATCAGACCAATAGCAAATTTTATAGGTAATGAGGGATCTAAATTGATTCTTGCCAAATGGGCCCATATACCAGCAAATATTGGAGCAAAAGTAACAACGAAGATTGGATTGGCAAATTGAAGCCAGCCAATTGGAATTATAAATCCACCAATTGATAAATCGGTGTAATCTCTAGCAAAAATACTCAATGAGCTCGCAGATTGATCAAAGCCAGACCAAAATGCTGCTGCACCAATAAATAATACAAAAAGTAATAATAAATTCTTCTTTTCAACATTCGTCAGGCCTGCAAAACCATATAAATATAAAAAATAGGCACCCGCTACTATTGTTAAAAAGTATGCAAAATTTTCAGCAAAAACTCTTGGATCTACTGTAATAAAACCTAGCAACCCAGCACCAATTACTGTGAACATAATAATTAAGCTTATTTTTGTCCATTTAATAAGATTCGATCTTTTTTCATCTGACATTTCATTAGGTTTTTGTCCAGCATCTTCAAGTAAATGTCTGAACTTAATGTATTGGTATACGCCAAAAGTCATACCTATTCCAGCAGCTCCAAAGCCATAATGCCACCCAATTTTCTCGCCTAAATATGAGCAAATTAGAAACCCTAGCGTAGAGCCAATATTAATTGACATATAAAAAATCGTATAACCTGAGTCCCTTCTTTCATCATTTTCTCTATACAAATTACCAACTATTGTTGAAATATTCCCTTTTAAAAGGCCTGTTCCAAGCACCACAAACATTAACCCTAAAAAGAAAGTTTGTTCTAATGGGATTGCTAAAGTGAAATGACCTAATGCGATAATAATTGCACCTATCAATACTGCTTTTTGATGCCCCAAGATATTGTCAGCAATCCAGCCTCCTGGAACTACCATAAAATAAACCATACCAACATAAATTCCATATATCGCATTAGCATTTATTGCAGAAAGACCCATTCCAGGATTAAAACCAGTTATTGCTCCGGTCATATATAAAACAAGAAGAGCTCTCATTCCATAGTAAGACATCCTTTCCCACATTTCAGTAAGAAATAGTGTTCTCAATCCAATCGGGTGACCAAAAAATGCTGTATCTTTATTCATAATCATGTATTTTGTAATTTGTTTTTATTACTATAAACAAAATGAATCAAAAATCATATAAGGTCTTTCCTTTAAAAAGAATTGCTGCAAGCATCTATGACCTTTTTCTTCTTTTGGGTGTTTGGTTTGCAGTTGGATCAATTGCTTTATGGCTCAATGGAGGTGAAATATTAAATCCATGGCTAGGCCTCGCTATTGTTTTTGTTAGTAGTTGGTGTTTTTATGCTTATTTTTGGATGAACGGAAATAAAACTCTGGGCATGGCGGTTTGGAATATAGAAATTTTCAGTACTGACGGAAATAAAGTCGGTCTTAGGCAAGTAACAATAAGATTTATAGTAAATATATTGATTTTTACTTTAGCTGGAATACCCCTCTTACAGATTTATTTTTCTTCTAATGGCTATTCGATGAGTGATATCTTGTCTAAAACATCACTAAGATCTATTTAAATCTTTTTGTATAAAAAAATGCTTGAAATGAGCAGCATAAATGCTGGCGCTATAACGCCTACTAGAACAGAATAATTTATTGAGATAGCAAGGCTTATTGAAAAGTCTTGAATAACTTTATAGATAAATGCCCCTATAACTGAAAGCACAACCCTAGATGCTGGCGATGTTTCTCGTAAAGAGCCAAATATAAATGAACCAAAAAAAATAATTAATGACAAGATTGATAAAGGCTGGAAAATCTTTTTATAAAAAGATTTTTCGAGATGAGATTTAAATAAGACATCTTTTTTTACTGAGCTATTTTGAAGTAAGTTTTTACTAAAAATTAATTCAGAAAATTTAAGCCTTTCAATGTCTTTGAGGGGTATAGATGCACCTAATGGAAATTTAAAAGGCTCTGAGTAATCCAAGGTGTTTTCATTATTAAATCCATAAGATGTCATTGTTCTATCAAAAACAATAACGTCTTCTTCAATATTAGCTGATTCAGACATTTTGAAATAAAGTGTATTGCTGGAATCTGATTTAAGAAATTTAACATTATAGATAGTGCTTCCAACCTTGTCTGAAAAATTTATAAAGGAATTTTTATCTTTAATCCATTCGTTATTTTCCTGAACACTAGACTGATCATCAATTCTTAGATTTTTTTCTATCTCTGCATTTATATAAATATCTCTAAATACCAATTCATTTGCTGCTAAGTAAGAAAAAACTAAAATCATTGGTCCTATGGCATTTAGCAAAACTATCTTGATTGGTGATTCTCCACTAGACCTAAGCACATTTAAATTACCTTCTTGGTGCGATATTCCTAAAGCAATCATTACTCCAAGCAAGCAAGCTCCCTCTAAAAAATCATTTGCATTATATGGCATGGAAGCAAGCATAAATTTCAAAGAATATAGGAATGAATAGTTGGCAGAAAGATTCTCTAACTCGGATATAAAATTAAAAACAAAATCTAACAAAGCAAACAATACAAAGATGAAGCATGAGATCAATAATGATCTTTTTATCATGTACTTATGAAAAATTTTCATCTAACTGACAACCCACATCATAAGAATAAACAAACTAAGAGCTAAAACATATTTCATATACAGGCTATCTCTTATTGCTAGATTTATATTGCCGCTATATGCAAATTTATCTTTTAAAAGATAAGCAAGTAAAAATAAAATAAAGATTAGATGGACATACCAGAGTCCAAATGAGGTCTTTGGATTATCAACAATATACTCTCTTCCTAAAATTAATAAGCTCAAATACATCACATATAAAAGCATTCCTGGCAATATTACAGAAAATCTACCCTGCCTTGGCTTAACCTCTGAAATATAAACCCCAATAAATAAAAGAATTAAGATTGTTATTGGCACTGAAACATTCCATTGAAAGCTGGCAGTATTTGAATCAGATGAGAAATCAAATAATTTTGTTAGGCTCATATCATTTGTTAAGTTTTTCTCTTTTTTGATATCAAGCTTGAATTCATTAAAATTTGATTGGAGNTTTGAGGAGTTAGAAAAAACTCCACTATAAAAAGAACCATTATTGAAGTTTAGCTTTATGAGTTCTTTGGTTTCAGAAGTGGAAAGCTCGTCAGCAATTACAAAAAATGAGTTCTCTTGATTTTGTTTTAGAGCTTTTATTCCAGTTAAGAGATTATTATCAGTATTTTGAATATAAATAAAGCCTCCATCATTCAAGGAAACTATTTCATCTGATTTGATCGATTCAAGCTGTTCTTCAAAAGAGTCTATCTTTAATATTTCTTGCGATAATGCTTTTGTATAAGGGGCTACATATAAACTCAAAATTAGAGTTAATAGAAAATATAGCAACGCTTGAGGAGCTAAGAATTTTATTAAATCAAAGGGAGCTAAGCCAACAGAAAAGAAACCATAAATTTCTCTCTCAGCATAAATTCTACTGATAGAAATTAATACCCCTAGAAAAAAAGAAAGAGGGATTAAAAGGGTTATAAAATCTGGAAATCTTAGAGCAACAACACTCATTATAATAGCGGGGTCAAGATTTCCTTCTGCAGCTTGCTCAAAATAACCAACAATCCTCGAGCCCACTACCAAAAGAAAGAATATCAATAGAACACTACTTGAAGATTTAAAGACCTCCATATTCAAACTTTTTGAAAGAATATTTTTTTTATACATGCCTTGAGAACTATGATGCATTACAATA
>JGI20160J14292_10004134_pt1 | contig 10863 bp, 8 predicted proteins | sample COG_10_FD_14292 | JGI IMG/M metagenome (IMG submission 14292) | reverse complement strand
TGGGGTTCTGCAACAGCAGCGATCAAGGCGGATTGGAAAGCTCAGAGCTGTACCACCTGTAAGTCGGGCCACGTTAAGGACGCCACTGGCAAGTGTGGAAACCCTGCACCGGTTTGTAATGGCGTTGGCCAGTTGAAGTCCGGCGACCAAATCTGGAAGCGTGCTTCGAACATGTGGAAGACCAAGGATGGTTCAAAGACGTACTGTTCGGTGAAGTGTGAAAGGCACGACACTGACCAAAACGAATGGTGACACACCCGTCTGTAAGCCTAACCCACCGGTTTGTAATGGCGTTGGCCAGTTGAAGTCCGGCGACCAAATCTGGAAGCGTGCTTCGAACATGTGGAAAACCAAGGACGGTTCAAAGACGTATTGTTCGGTGAAGTGTGAAAACGGCACGACACTGACCAAGACGAATGGTGACACGCACGTCTGTAAGCCAAACCAGACAGCCAACGCGACCTGTAAAGGACAGTTCAAAACGTTGCCTGGTTTCGTTAAGCGGATTGCTCAAGAAGGCAAAACCGCTACGGCTCAGGAGAACATTTGGGTCTTCTATGGCGTCAAGGACTGTTACAACAAGAAGGACTTCAAGAAGGGTGCTCGCGTTCGTTGTAACAACAACACCTTTGGCGATCCTTTCCCGGGGAAGCGGAAAGAATGTTACGCATTCTCTAAGTAACCCGGCGGTCATTTGACCAGTCTATTGAGAGGGGCGGCTTCGGCTGCCCCTTTTTTTATGAGGAATGATAGCAGGGAGAAATGTCCGTTTGATTTTGCGGGGCTTCTGTAACACCCTCGTCTTTCGCACGTGCGCTGCTTGCCTGCTGCCCTCACCCAAAGCCGTTTTAGGATCCCATGACCGATTTTATTCCTGCCCATAAGCAACCGCTGGACGACAAAACGCGCGAAAAGTTGGTTGCCGGTGCAACACGTCACCCGCTGACATTTATCGAGCGTCTGGCGATGCCCTTGCTGCCCGCGCCCAAGGATGGCGCCCCGCCCGAGGACTTGCTCGCGTTTTTCTGGCATTTTGCCAAGCAGATCAAAGGCGCGCTCGGTTTGGCGTTGTTCTTCAAGGTGTTGGAAGTCGCGGCGGATCTGATGATCCCGCTGGCGTTGGGGTACTTCGTTGACATATTCGCCACGCCCGGTGTTGAGACATCCGCCGAGCGTTTGGCCTTGATCCAAGACCGGTTGCCCGTGCTGCTGATGATGCTGGGGTTCTTCCTGTTCTTCCGCCCACTGGCGATTATCGGCAAGACAGCCGTGGTCGAACTGGGGCTGATGGGGGGCTTCGGGAACTTCATCCGTTGGCAGTCGCACCGGCATATCCTGGGGCAGGATATTTCGTTTTTTTCCAATGACTTCGCAGGACGGATCGCCAATCGAGTGATGCAAACCGGGATCTCTCTGCGCGAAGTGATTCTCACGTCGCTCGATGGCATTTTGTACGGCTTTATCTACCTGCTGGGCTCCATCGTCATCCTGACGCTGACCTCGCTTTGGTTGGCTGTGCCCTTGCTGATTTGGACCGTCGCCTATATCGCCCTGATTGTGTTCTTCATGCCTAGGATCCAGCGGGCGTCCGAAGCACACTCGGAGTTGCGGTCTGAAGTGACGGGCCGGATCGTCGATAGCTATACCAACATCCAAACGGTCAAGCTCTTCGCCAATAAAGGGTTGGAAGACGCGAACGTGGCGGAGACCATCGACGACTTCAATTTTGGCTGGATCCAAGTCATGCGCCGATCTGTCACCATGTCGGCTTTGTTGATCGTCATCAACGCGATGTTGGTCGTGATGACGGCGACGCTCAGCCTTTGGTTCTGGATCGGGGGCAGTGCGTCTGCGGGGACCATCGCCACCGCTTTACCGCTTGTTTCAACGCTGACGTGGTTCTCTGGCATGATGCTGTGGCTGCTGGGGCATATCTTTGAAAGCGCCGGTTCCGTGTCCGAGGGGCGGCAATCCATTGCGGTGCCGCATTCCATCGTCGATGCGCCGGGCGCGCAACCGCTGGACGTGCAGGCCGGTGGCATCTCTTACGACGATATTCTCTTCACCTATGGCAAAGAACGCAGTGTGATCGAAGGCCTCGCGCTGGACATCAAGCCCGGTGAAAAGATCGGCCTCATCGGTCATTCCGGTGCGGGAAAGTCCACGCTGGTGAACCTGCTACTGCGGTTCTACGACTTGGATGGGGGCAGCATTCGCATTGACGGGCAGGACATCAGCCAAGTTCAGCAAGACAGCCTGCGCCAGGCCATCGCGATGGTCACCCAAGACACAAGCCTGCTGCATCGCTCCATTCGCGATAACATTCGCTACGGCAAGCCCGACGCGACAGAGGATGAGTTGATCGCGGCGGCGAAGCAGGCACAGGCTTGGGATTTCATCGTTGATCTCGAAGACAACAAGGGCCGCAAAGCCATGGACGCTCACGTGGGCGAGCGGGGGGTCAAGCTCTCGGGGGGGCAGCGGCAGCGCATTGCGCTGGCACGGGTGATCCTCAAAAACGCGCCCATTTTGATTTTGGATGAAGCGACATCGGCGCTGGATTCCGAAGTCGAGCACGCGATCCAAGAGCAGCTCTTGGGCCTGATGTCCGGCAAAACCGTCATCGCCATCGCCCACCGCTTGTCCACCATCGCTCGATTGGATCGATTGGTGGTCATGGAAGACGGCAAGATTGTTGAGATGGGGACGCATCAGGAATTGTTGGATAAAGACGGCGTCTATGCGCGGCTTTGGACGTTGCAGTCAGGCGGTTTTCTCCCAACGGTCTAGCCGGTGCCGTCGGCGCGAGATCAAAGTTCGCTCGGTCACCCCTTGTGGGGCGCGACAGGCCTTGCCTGCGGCCAGCGTGGCAGTCTCGCGCGTAAAAAGTCATTCCTTCCAGCATTCGGCGCTGAGAATCGTGATTTACCCGGAAACAAATAGTTTTTTTCCGGAGTGCAGATATTCGCTTGTGTGCGTATAGTGGCAACAGAGGGAGGAGTTTTGGCTGTTACGTGAGGTATTTGCCTAAACAGCCAAGAGGAAACTCTCGTCATTCGGTCTTTTTTCAAAAGACCTTTGAGTTCACAGCATTTTTCGTACGCGGCCGTCGTGCTGCGTATTTTTGGGAGGAAACTATGAAAAAGCTGATTCTTGCGAGCGCTGCTGCGCTGGCATTTGGTGCATTTGCGCATGCAGAAGGCGAGCTCGTCATTGCGTCCAATGCTTCCGACGCAGCGCCTAAGGCTGCTCTTGAAGAAGTTGTAGCAATGTTCGAAGCCGCTAACCCGGATATCAACGTTACGATCAACACCACCGAGCACGAAGCTTACAAGACCTCGATCCGTAACTTCTTGGTTGCTGATGAAGGTCCAGACGTAGGCATGTGGTTCGCTGGTAACCGGATGGCTGGTTTTGTCGAAAACGGCCTGTTCGCTGACATCTCCGACGTATGGTCCGACAACGGCCTGTTGGATGACATGTCTTCGACTGCTGCTTCCGTAACCTTTGGCGGTGCTCAGTACGGCGTTCCTTACGCGTTCTACCAGTGGGGCGTTTACGCTCGTGGTGACATCATGGAAGCAAACGGTATCTCCGTTCCAGACACCTACGACGAAATGCTTGCTGCTTGTGAGACCCTGAACGCTGCTGGCATTACGCCGTTCACCATCGGTACCAAGTTCCTTTGGACTGCTGCTGGCTGGTTCGATTACGTGAACATGCGTACGAATGGGCTTGAGTACCACATCGACCTGATGCTGGGTAAGATCCCCTACACCGACGATGGTGTTCGTGCAACCTTCGCTAACTGGCAGCGTGCCGTAGACGCTGGCTGTTTCCTTGAAGGTCACCAGAACCTGTCTTGGCAGGAAGCTCAGGCTCCGCTGATCGCTGGTGAAGCTGCAATGTACGTGATGGGTAACTTCCTCATCGGTAACTTGCCCGCTGAAACTCAGGACCAGATGACCTTCTTCCAGTTCCCAGACATTGATGCGTCTCTCGCACGTGGTGAAGATGCGCCAACCGATCTGTACTTCATTCCTTCGAACGCTCAGAACATGGAAAACGCAAAGAAGTTCTTGGCGTTTGCTAGCTCGGCTGAAACTCTGAATGTTATTCAAAACGCAACCGGTATGCTATCTCCACACGCTGGCTCTGAAGCACCAACCGACCGCTTCATGCAGGCTGGTGCTGAGATGCTTTCGCGTTCGGTGACAGCTCAGTTCTACGATCGTGATACGACACCAGAAATGGCGTCTGCTGGCATGAAGGGCATGGTTGAATTTATGCTCGACCCGTCCGCTATCGATGACATCCTCGAAGACCTCGAAGATGCTCGCGAAGAAATCTTCGGCGCTCTCTAAGTTCTAGAGACCTTGTATCAGCGGTTCAAAGTTGAGCCGTTGCTCGTAACCCCGGTAGAGAAATCTGCCGGGGTTATTTTTTGCTCCCTTGACCGGCGTCTGGGTTCATCGAAGGGTAGGATGGTATCGGAAAGACTCTGGAGATGGCCCCATGAACCTACAAATGACCCCGCAAATTCAGCGCGCTACGCTCAACGGTATGGAGGGCGAACTGAGCACGCTGATCGTTGGTTGTGACAACAAAAATACGCTCGAAGCCGCCGCGCCGCTGTGGGACGCATGGTGGGAAGCCGGCGGTAACGCCTTTGACTCAGCTTTTGTCTATGGCAAGGGGCTGCATGAGCAAGTTTTAGGGCAATGGATGCGGTCTCGCGGTGTGGCTGAGGAAGCGAAAGTCATCGTAAAGGGCGCACATACTCCCAACTGCCTACCGGATAAAATTGCGGAACAGCTTGAAATCTCGCTCGATCGTCTTGGGTTGGATCATGCGCCGGTTTACATCATGCACCGAGATAATCTCGACGTGCCGGTTGGTGAGTTTGTCGACGCACTGAATGCGTTGGTAAACAAAGGCTTGCTTGGTGCGCTTGGCGGGTCGAATTGGACGGTAGAGCGGTTTAAAGAAGCCAGCGTCTATGCCGATGCTCACGGATTGAGGCGGTTGAGTATCCTCAACAACAACCTCTCATTGGCCGTCATGGAGAAGCCGGTTTGGGATGGTTGCATCACTTCCAACACAGCTTCGATGTTAAGGTTTTTGCGCGACAGCAAAGCGACACACATTTCGTGGTCGTCCCAAGCGCGTGGCTATTTCATCGAGCAGGGACAGCGCACAGAACTTCCGAACGACACAGCCCCGGACACGTGCTTTGCCTCCGTCGATAATGAAGAGCGGCGCAGGAGGGCAGGCGTCTTGGCGGAACAGAGAGGCGTGCTGACGCATCAGATTGCGACAGCGTGGGTGCTTGGGCAGGGGTTTCCTTCGATGGCGCTTATTGGGCCGCGAACAATCGAAGAGCTGGCCACGACCTTGCCAGCGTTAACGGTTCAGTTGAGCGAGGCCGAGTGTAATTGGTTGAACCTGGAACGTGACGCGCTGTGATTGCTGGAATCTGAAACACGTCACGCCGTTTTTCTAGCCTTTTTGCGCACCCAGTGTCAGGCCCGCCACGAACTGCCGTTGCAGGAAGAAGAAGAACACAAGTGGTGGTAACGCGACGATAATCGATCCCCCGGCCATGACGTTCCATTGGTTCTGCCACTGACCTCGGGCGAGGTTCACCAACTGAGTTGGGACGAGCATTAAATCGCCTTGGGTCAGGACCAATGACCAATAGAAATCGTTCCAGACAAAGGTAAAGATCAGTAAGCCAAGGGCGGCGAGGGCAGGGCGCAGCAGTGGTAAGATGATTTTGGAAAACACCTGAAACTCATTCGCCCCTTCCATGCGAGCAGCTTCGATCAGCTCGCTAGGCAGAGCAGCGATAAAGTTTCGCATGAAGAAGACACAGAAGCCGGTTTGAAACGCACCGTGGAAGATGATCAGCGCCCACAGTGAGTTGTAAGGGGACCAGTCGCCAAAGCCCAAGTCCTGCATCATCCGCAATACGGGAAAGGTCAGCACCTGAAACGGGACAAAGTTGCCCGCTACAAAAATCGCGAAGAGCCACGTTCGGCCTGGAAACTTGTGTTTGGCTAAGACGTAACCGGCTACTGTTGCGAAGCCTACGGCGATGCACACAACGGGCAGCACGACCATGAAGCTGTAGAGGATCGATGTCCAGAATGAGCTGCTGCCCAAAATGGTCATGAAGCCTTCTGGCATTAGTGGTGAGGGCAGAGTAAATTTTGCGCCCTGCTCAGTATTAATCTGGACGTTGGATTTCAGCGCCGTCAGCAGCAGCAGCATGATCGGGGTCAACCAGACCAGCGTGACAGCAATCGCGCAGGACCAATAGAAGAGTCGAGCGCCCGGACGCCAGGTGTGTTCAGGACTTGGATACATGTTAAAGCCCTCCCTTAATCGTCCGCTTGGCGGATCATGTTGGTGACAAAGAAGATGATGAAGACGAGCATGATCAGGAACAGGATCACGGAAATTGTTGCTCCGTACCCATAGTTGCCCCCGTTTTCGCCGAAGCCGACTTCATACATGAGCCGGGCGAGGACTTCTGATTTCTGGCCCCCTACCGTCATTACGTGAACCAAGTCGAAGGACCGCAGCGCGCCGATGGTCGTGACAACCACACAGATAAAGGTCGCTGGCCAAAGCTGTGGCATGACGATCTTTTGGAACAGGGTTATTCCTGCTGCGCCGTCGAGTTTGCCAGCTTCAATGAGTTCCGCGTTGATCGCTGTTAGCCCGGCTAGGTAAATGATCACGCAGTAAGCGATTTGGGGATACCATGCTGCGATAATGATGCCGATGTTGGACCATCCGTTCGTGCCAAGAATGCCATCTTTTCCCCAACCAACCCATTCGAAGAACCACAGGAGTGGCGAGCTGTCCGAGGTGTTGTAGACAAACTGGAATAGGAAGGCGATTACCGTTGGCGATAGCACAAACGGGAAAAAGAACATGGGCTTCATCAAGCGGGTGACGAAGTGGTTCTGGTTAAGAAGAACCGCTAGGGCCAAGCCTATAGGAATGGCGATCTGGAACAAGATCAGCCAAATGACGTTGTTTAACAAGGCTTCGGCAGGATCAGTTAGGCGGGGATAGCTTGGTCTGGCTTTCTCCCGTTCCTGTTCCGTCAGCGTTGGGTTCAGGTATTGGAAAGAGACCAGTTTACCGAATTCCTTGCGCAACCGTTTAATGTTGCGCGGGGTCTTTGCGAAGAAACGCTGGTAGTTCTTAAGGCCCACAAACTCCATCTTCTGCACCCGACGGCACCGTTCACCATCGTCGAGTTCAGCAATTTCACGGCCATCAGAACAAATGATTCTGTCTGCGCGTACGTCGTGCAAGCTCATCCATGCTGAACCCCCAATCGGGTAGAGGACAAAAACGCCGAACAGGAGAAAGGCTGGGGCAAGGAACAGGATCCGCGCTGGGCCATAGCGAAACAGTCGACCAACAGTAAACGCGAAAATGACGGTGCCCGCGACCAGCGCTGCGAGCCATAGCGTTAGGCTGGTCGGTCCAACCGCCTGCCAAATATCGGTAAAGAATGACATAGGATGCTTAGGCCTCCCCCTCTGCACACAGCCGGCAAATGACCACGCCTGCTGGTCCCTGTCCAGAGCTTAGGGTGGTGCATGCTTCCTGAATTCTTCGTTCCATTATTTTCGGGCAGATTTCGCAGAAAAGACAGAAAAACAAGTCATTGGCCCTTTTGGATGTCAAATTTGGCTAACTGTAGCCGTGTTTGAGTTGTTTCTTTCATAAGCCCGTGGCACCTTTTCCCCTGCGTAAAACGGATGAGTGATTAGCCAACGTTTTGGTGCTAACCACGCATCACAATTAAATTGGGAGGAATGCCTCATGAAAAAGTTTGCACTCGTCGCGGTTTCTGCGCTTGCGACTGTTGCTGTTAGCACAGCGCACGCTCAGGAAGTCCGCGTATATAACTGGTCCGACTACATCGATGAGAGCTTGCTAGAAAAGTTCACCGAAGAGACGGGAATCAAGATCACCTACGACCTCTTTGACTCCAACGAAGTTTTGGAAGCAAAGCTGTTGGCAGGCGGTTCTGGTTACGATGTTGTGGTGCCGTCCGCGTCCTTCCTCGCGCGTCAGATCCAAGCCGGTGTGTTCCAGCAGCTCGACCAGAGCCAGCTGCCGAACAATGTTCACCTGTGGGATACCATCAAAAAAGCAACGGCATCGTCGGATCCGGGTAACGCATACTCCGTCAACTACATGTGGGGCACCACAGGTATTGGCGTGAACGTGGATATGGTTGCTGAGCGTCTGGGCGATGACTACGGTTCCTCATGGGATTTGGTCTTTGACGTCGATAAGATCTCCAAGCTTGCGGATTGTGGTGTTCACATCCTTGATGCACCGACGGAAGTTATTCCTGCGGCGATGAACTACCTGGGCCTCGACCCAACCAGCCAAGAACCAGACGATATCGCAGCGGGTGGTGAGTTGCTGGAATCCATCCGTCCATACGTGACGAAGTTCCACAGCTCCGAATACATTGACGCTTTGGCAAACGGTGAAATCTGTTTGGCGCTGGGTTGGTCCGGTGACGTCTTCATCGCGCTTTACGAAGCTGACGATGCAGACAACGGTGTGACCATCGAGTACGTCGTGCCAGACGAAGGCGCGCTGATGTGGTTCGACCAGATGGCTGTTCCATCCGATGCGGAGAACGTTGCCGAGGCACACGCGTTTATCAACTTCATGATGGACCCGCAGAACATCGCGGATGCCACCAACTACGTCTACTACGCAAACGGCAACCTGACCTCTCAGCCGCTGCTGGAAGAAGACGTGATTGGCGATCCGGCGATTTACCCACCAGAAGAGACCCAAGAGTCCCTCTACGTCCTCGCGCCGTACCCACCACGGATTCAGCGTGTTGTGACCCGTACTTGGACACGCGTCGTTACGGGCTCCTAGAGCTGTCCGACGCCTAAGCCTGTTTTGAAACCCTTTCGCCGCGTTGGTCGCGGGGGAGGGGTTTCTTTTTTTGACACAGAGGGTGCTGCCGTGACCCAGCAAGACACATTGATATCCCCGGCGCCAACGACTGGTTTTTCCCCGTGGGCTGAACCGGATCGAGAGCCGTTGGTTCAGTTTCGGAATGTGACCAAGCGCTTTGGCTCCTTTGTCGCGGTCGATAACGTCAGCCTCAACATTTATCAGCGCGAGTTCTTTGCCCTGCTCGGCCCGAGTGGATGCGGTAAAACCACGCTGATGCGCATGCTCGCTGGGTTCGAAACGCCCACCAGCGGGGAGATCATCGTGGACGGCAAAAACATTGTGGATGTTGCCCCCGATAAGCGCCCCATCAACATGATGTTCCAGTCTTACGCGCTGTTCCCGCACATGTCGGTCGAGCAAAACGTTGCCTTTGGGCTGCATCGCGCGGGCGGGGCGGCGAAGTCTGAGATTGCCGACCGCACCCAACGCATGCTCAAGCTGGTCCAGCTTGACGCCTTTGCCAAACGCAAGCCCGGCCAGCTTTCTGGCGGTCAAAAGCAGCGTGTGGCGCTGGCACGCGCGCTGGCGCGGTCGCCGAAAATCCTGCTGCTCGATGAACCCCTCGCTGCGCTGGATAAAAAGCTGCGCGAGCAGACGCAATTCGAGCTGATGAATATTCAAGAAGAGCTCGGCCTGACCTTCTTGATCGTGACCCACGACCAGCAGGAAGCTATGACGGTTTCCAGCCGGATCGGCGTGATGCGCGCGGGTCAGCTCCAGCAAATTGGGACGCCCGGCGAGGTCTATGAATACCCGCAAACGGGTTTTGTTGCGGATTTCATCGGTGACACATCCCTGTTTGATATCGAGGTACAGGGGCGGGAAGGGGACTACACCCTTGCCAAGTGGAAGGGCGCTGACAGTCCGGTCTACCTGCGTTCGGTGGATGATAGCCCGGTCAGCGAAGCGGCCAAGGTGTTCTCGGTGCGTCCGGAAAAGGTCACGGTTAGCCGTGAAAAACCAACGGGCGAGCCTAATGTTTTCGCGGGCAAAGTGGTGGATATCGCCTATTCCGGCAGCCAGTCCGTTTACCATGTCGAGCTGGCGCCCGGTGTGGTGATCAAGGCTTTGGACACCAACCGTCTTCGATTGGTCTCGTCGACCATCACATGGAATGATCAGGTGTGGGTCAGCTGGCGCGCGCGCTCTGGTGTGGTGCTGGGCTCATGATGAGCGCCGTTCGTGGTCTGACCCGTCGGCTGCCTATTCTGATACCGTTTTTCTGGTTGCTGGTCTTTTTCCTGACGCCCTTCTTTATCGTCCTGCAGATCTCTTTTGCAGAATTCCAGTATGGCCAACCCCCCTATGTGCCGAACTTTCGCAAGGTCGAAGGCGTTGGCGACTTCTTCAATCAGCTGCAGATGATGACGCTCTACAGCTACGAAATCCTGCTCAGCGATAACCTGTATTGGAAGGCGTTTCTGTCGTCCTTGCGCATCGCGGCGGTCGCGACGTTCTTTGCCCTGCTGATCGGCTATCCGCTGGCCTACGCCATGTCGCGCGCGCCGCGAAGTTGGCAGCCGATTTTGCTGATGGCGGTTATCCTGCCGTTTTGGACGTCGTACCTCATCCGAATTTACGCATGGAAAGCGATCCTGCAGAAAAACGGGTTCCTCAACAACGTGTTGATGGAGTTGAGCGTTATCACCGAGCCGCTGACCCTGCTCAGCACGCCGTTCGCTGTCTATCTGGGTATTATCTACACCTACCTGCCGTTCATGGTGCTGCCGGTCTATTCGAGCCTTGAGAAGATCGACCCGAGCTACAACGAAGCGGCACGAGACTTGGGCGCTAGCGGCTTGACGGCGTTTTGGCGGGGGACGGGGCCGCTGTCGCTGCCCGGGG
>JGI20160J14292_10004122_pt1 | contig 10884 bp, 11 predicted proteins | sample COG_10_FD_14292 | JGI IMG/M metagenome (IMG submission 14292) | reverse complement strand
AAACTATTTAGCTGTTTTTTTTAAGCGCTCGCAATTCAGTTAAATCAGCGCATATTTTTTGTACAAGATAGTATTTCTTATGTCAAATTTTTTAAAAAAAATGACTTATTCTATATTAAAGTTTAATATTTTATTTATAAGAGTAAAAAATGACAGTTCCAAAGTTTAAAATTATTAAAATTGAGGCCTATAAACCAGGTAAATCAAATATAGGAAAAATTAAGAATATAACTAAATTATCAGCAAATGAGTCTGCGTTAGGAATTAGCCCTAAAGTTAAGAAAGTTTTAAATATAAAAAATATAAATTTATCCAGATATCCTGATGGTGGAGCAAAATTATTAAAAAGAGAAATATCAAAAAAATTTAAATGTGATTTTAACAAGATTATCTGTGGAGCAGGGTCAGATGAAATTATTCAGATGATTTGTCAATTATATTTAAGGTCACAAGATGAAGTAATTGTACCTCAATACAGTTTTTTAATGTACAGGATATATGCAAAAATTGTTGGAGCAAAAATTGTTTTCTCTAAGGAAAAAAACTTTAAAGTTTCTGTATCTGAAATTATAAAGAAAGTTACCAAAAAAACAAAAATTGTATTTATTGCTAATCCAAATAACCCTACGGGTACTTATTTAGAAAAAAGGGAATTGATTGAACTTAGAAAAAAATTGAGGAATAATATTTTATTAGTTCTAGATGATGCATATTTTGAGTATATGCAAAATAAGAATTACAAATCAAGTTTAGATCTATTTAAAAATAAAGAAAATGTAATTACTATAAGAACATTTTCAAAAATATATGGATTAGCATCCCTTAGAATAGGTTGGGGCTATGCATCCAAAAAAATTATAAAAGCAATGAATTCGATTAAACCACCATTTAACGTAAATCAGTTAGCTCAAATTGCAGCAATAGAGTCACTTAAAGATAAAAAATTTATTACTAAGTCCGTTAAACACAACACAGTATGGGCAACCAAAATTAAATTATTTTTAGAGAAGTTTAATATTTTTTCAAATAAAGTATCAGCTAACTTTTTAATGTTGAATTTTGATAAATGTAAATTTAGAGCAAATTATGTTTTAAAAAAACTCCAATTAAAAGGAATTATTTTAAGATCAACAGAAAATGGGTATAATATTAAAAACAAATTAAGACTTACAATTGGATCAAGTAAAGAAAATAAAAAATTTATAAAAGAAATTAATCTTATATTTAAATAACTATGAAAAATATTTTAATAATAGGGTGTGGTTTAATAGGCTCTTCATTGTTAAGAGCTATATCACATAAAAAGATTGCCAAAAAAATATATGTTTATGAAAAATCTAAATCTAATATTTCAAAGATTAAAAGATTAAGATTAAATTGCGAGATAACTACTGATTTTAAGAAAATTATTCCAAATTTAGATTTAATAATTTTATGCACTCCAATTAGTGAATATCAAAAAATAATTTCAAAAATGAATAAGTATCTTTTACCGAAAACAATCATTACAGATGTTGGCTCAACAAAAGAAAAAACAAACTTTGTTATTGAAAAAAAATTGAAAAAAGGAATTTCATGGACCTCAAGCCATCCTATTGCAGGATCTGAAGTAAGTGGACCCGAAAATGGTACAAAAGATTTATTTTTAAATAAATGGTGCATTCTTATTAAAGAGAAAAAAACCAACAAAAAACACCTTGTGATTTTAAGTAAATTTTGGAAAAAAGTTGGTTCTAAAATTTCGATTATGAATTCAAAAAAGCATGATTTAATTTTTTCAATGACTAGTCACTTGCCTCACTTGATAGCTTATAATCTTGTAAAGACAGCGACTGATTTTGAGAATCAACAAAAATACGAATTGATCAAGTATAGTGCTGGTGGTTTAAGAGATTTTTCAAGAATCGCATCTTCCAATGAAATTATGTGGCGAGATATATTTTTTAATAATCAAAATAACATTCTTAAAGTAATTGATTTATTTATTAAAAATTTACAATTATTCAAAAAAGATATTAAACTTAAAAACAATAAATCTATAATTAAAAAATTAATTGATAGCAAAAAAGTTAGAAAAAAAATTATTAAGCTTAAACAAGATATTAACAAACCTGACTTTGGAAGAATTTAAAATTTTAGATCAACAACTTTTTTAACTGTTAAATTTNCAGTATTTTTAATNCGTATTATTGTTTTTTTTATAGGCATAATNAAAACCTTTTTTTCGGGACCATATGCATGAATTAAATTTTTTGAGTCAATGCAAATAGCAACATGNCCTTTCCAAAATATGATATTTCCTTTTTTAAATTTTTTTATTTTTTTNTGATTTTTAAAATGTTTGATNTGGTCATTTGTATCTCTTGAATAAAATTTATTATTATAATAATAAAATATCTGTAAAATTGCTGAGCAGTCAATNCCCNTATAAGTTTTACCNCCCCAAAGATATTTAGTTCCTAAAAATAATTTAAAGATTTTAACAAAATTTTTTTCTATATGGTTGTTTTTTTTTACATCAGTTTTTTTTATCCATTTATTTTTTTCAAATTTAATGAAATTACCTTTTACTTCCATAACAGAAATCTTTGATGCAAAGGGCAAATAATTTTTTGTTTTTTTTTTAAAATTATCAAAAATATTTGCTCTAAGAACAAATACCTTGTGAGTTACTAGATGACTTTTGGAATAATTTTTATTTTCAATATATCCAATATAATTATCAAATGAGGTTTTAATTTTTAACCAATTTATATTTTTAGACAAAATTTCAAATTTTTCACCATAAAGAACTTGTGAAGTGGTTTCAGATAATTTTGATTGTTTCTTATAAATATTAGTAAATTGTTTTTTATAAAAAAATTTATTTTTCATTAAGCTTTAACTTATCTTTTATAAACCATAAACATATTAAAGAAGGTATGACCATTAAAGCTGTAAGAATAAAAAATATTCCCCAATCACCATTCAGCCAATCAACTAGAGCACCAGACGATGACGCAAGTGTGGTTCTTCCAGCAGTTCCTATAGATGCAAGTAAGGCATATTGAGTTGCAGTATAGGTTCTGTCTACTAAAAGTGAAATAAAAGCCACAAATGCCACTGTTGCAAACGCTGCAGCAATATCGTCAAAGATCACTGCAATTGCAAATAATAACTCAGATTTTTCATTCCAGGCAAGAAAAGAAAATAACAAATTAGTGGAGGCCATTAGCACTCCTGCTAAAAACATTGCCTTTAATACTCCAGACCGAATTACAAATAAGCCACCTAACAATGTGAAGATGACAGTAGTTATCCAGCCTAATGATTTAGAGTAAATTGCAATGTCTGATTTAGAAAATCCTATTTCTTTATAAAAAATTATAGACATTCGACCTAAAAAAGCCTCTCCAATTTTAAATAAAAAGACAAAACCTAAAATTCCAATAGCAATAGAAAACCCATTTTTTTTAAAGAAACTAATGACTGGTCCACTGATAGTGCCACTTATCCAGGATATTGATTTAGTGAGAGTATTTTGCGAACCAATAAAATTTTCAATTAATTTATCAGCCTCTTTTTGTTTATCTCCTTTATCAATAGAAATTGTTTCGTGTACAAACATCAAACCTATATTCATTAAGATTATTATTATGCCCATTACTAAGAATGTGAGTTGCCAATAATTGATTATCCCCTTGTTCTCAAAGTATTGAGCAGTAAACAGGGCAACAAGTCCTCCTAATTTATAACCACTCCACCATCCAACAACAACCATCGCAGCACCCGCGGCCATTGATTTTTTTTCATTTTCATTAATTTGTTCAATTCTAAGAGCATCGACCGTAATATCTTGTGTAGCTGAAGCGATGGCTATAATTAAACCAAAAGTAATTATTAAAGTTAAATTTTGACTTGGGTTTATCAAACTCCAAGAAACAAGAGCTAATAATATAATTATTTGCATTGATACTATCCAGCCTCTTCTATGACCTAATTTTTTTGTTAGATAAGGAATTTGAATTCTATCAATAAGAGGAGCCCACAAATAATTAAAAGCATATACAGCAAATATTAGTCCTGCCCACCCAACAGTTGATCTGCTTAGGCCATCTTCCTTAAGCCATAGACTTAAACAACTCCCAATTAAAACCCATGGAAATCCAGAGATTGCTCCTAATAATAAGATTTTGAACATTCTTTTATCAAGGTAGATTGAAAAAGTTTCTGATAAAGATTGTTTTTTAATTTCAATCATAATTAGTCTTTCCAAAAAGAAGGTAGGAATAATACTAAAATAGCAAACAATTCCAATCTACCCAATATCATCCCAAAACTCAAAATCCATTTTGAGAATTCTGGTAAATTTGCAAAATTACCACTAGGGCCAATAGTAGAACCCAATCCTGGACCAACGTTTGAAATAGAAGTTGCAGCTCCAGAAATTGAAGTAACAAAATCCAAACCACTTAAAGTAAGAAGTGCAGTTAATAAAAAAAATATTACCAAATAAAGAAATATAAAAGATATAATTGAAGCCATAAATTTATCGTCAATTGTATTTTTATCATATTTTATTAAGAAAATGCCTTTAGGGTAAATAATTTTTTTAAGTTGATTAACAACAAAAACATAAAGAATTTGAATTCTAAAAATTTTAATTCCACATGTTGTTGAGCCTGCGCAGCCACCGATAAACATTAACATTAGAAAAAAAACTAATGGAAAGCTTCCCCACACATCAAATTCACCCGTTACATACCCAGTTCCAGTTAAAATTGAAATAACATTAAAAAAAATAGGTCTTAAGTTTATAAAAGAAAAATTACTAGTGTAAAATAACATGTACAAGGAAAGTAAAATAACAGAAAATATTATTATTTTAATGAATGATTTTATTTGAGTATCTAAAAAGAATATCTTTTTATCACCGTTTAAAAATTTTATATAAGCGATAAATGGAAGACTTCCTAATATAATAAAAATCATAGAAGATATTTCAATAGATATACTATTAAAATGTCCTATAGATTCGTTATAGTTTGAAAAACCACCAGTTGCTATTGTTGTCATGGAATGAGTGATACTATCAAAAATACTCATTCCAAAAATCCTGTAAGTTAAAGCACAGAAAGTTGTTAGTGTTAGATAAACATAAATTAATCTCAGTGCGACTTCTTTAGATTTTGGTAATAATTTTTCAGAGGAATCATTGCTAGAAATTTTGAATAATTGCATTCCCCCAACATTCATTATTGGCATTAAAGTTATTGCCATTACAATTATACCTATTCCACCTAACCATTGCAGCATGGCTCGCCATAAAAGAATAGACTAGGAGCTTCTTGTAAATTTGAGATTATAGTAGAGCCTGTAGTTGTAATTCCAGACATGCTTTCAAAAAAAGAGTCTGTAATCGATAATTCAAGGTTAGAAAAAATAAATGGAAGAGAGCCAAATATTGCAATAGTTAACCAAGAAAGTGCAGTTAATAAAAAAGCCTGTTGCAAATTTAATTTCTTGTCATGATTCAGGTTAGACAAAAAAAATAATACTCCAAATATTATAGAAATTATGGCAGCTCCTATAAATGAGGAATCTAACTCTGAATATATAATTTGTGTTAAAATTGGAATCAACATAGAGATTCCAAGGATAATTTGTAAAATACCCAAGGTAAAAAAAACTGTTTTATAATTAGACATTTTGAAAGAACATTATTTTATGGTAAATAAATTTCAACTCTATAAGAATTGATAAAAGCACCATATATAAGATATTTTTATTATAAAAGTGATTGAAAAAGAAAATTTAAACAAAACTAGTGCCTGGCCCTTTGTAGAGGCTAAAAAATTGTTACGTGAAAGAAAATCTTTTATTGAAAAAAAAAACAAGATTATTTTACAAACTGGTTATGGCCCCAGTGGATTGCCACATATAGGAACATTTGGAGAGGTTGCTAGAACCTCAATGATGGTTAATGCAATTAAACAACTTACAGATGTACCAACAGAGATTATAACTTTTTCTGATGACATGGATGGTTTAAGAAAAGTTCCTGAGAACGTGCCAAATCAAGAGCTTTTAAATAGTAATTTACATAAACCACTAACACAAGTACCCGACCCATTTAAAAAATTTAATAGTTTTGGAGAACATAATAATGAAATGTTAAAAAATTTTTTAGATAAATTTAACTTTAATTATAATTTTAAAAGTTCAACTGTACTTTATAAAAATGGAACATTTAATTCAACACTACAAATTATATTGGAAAACTATCAGGGTATAATGGATATAATTTTACCAACACTCGGAAAAGAAAGACAAAAAAGTTACAGTCCATTTTTACCAATATGTCCAGAGACTGGAAAAGTTTTAGAAATTCCTGTGGTCGGAAATAATAAAAGATAAATCAAAAATTATTTTTGATAATAACGGAAAAAAACTTGAGATAAGTATTCTAGATGGAAACTGTAAACTTCAATGGAAAGTTGATTGGGCAATGAGATGGTTTGCACTGGATGTTGATTTTGAAATGTATGGTAAGGATTTGATTGAAAGTGCAATATTATCATCAAAAATAATTAGATTAATAGGAAAAACAAATCCATCAGGTTTTGCTTATGAATTATTTTTAGATGAAAAAGGTGAAAAAATCTCAAAATCAAAAGGTAATGGGATAACCATTGATCAATGGTTAGATTATGCTTCTCCAGAAAGTCTGTCATTGTATATGTATCAAAATCCAAAAAGAGCAAAAAAATTATACAAAGAAATAGTTCCAAAAACTGTAGATGAATATTTAGAATTTATACAAAAAGCAAAAGATCAAGATGAACTTCAATTATTAATGAACCCTGCGTGGCACGTTCATAATGGTAATTGTCCTGATGAAGAGATGATTATGAGTTTTTCAATGCTTTTGAATTTAGTAGAAACAAGTAATGCAGATACCAAAGAGTTACTCTGGAAATTTGTAAAGAAATATAAAAAAGGTATTAAAGAAGAAAACCATCCAATTTTTGATAACTTAATTAGTTATGCAATTAAATATTTTAATGATGTTATAAAATTGCAAAAGAAATATAAAAAACCAAATTCTGAAGAAAAAAAGGTTTTAGAGGCATTATTGAAAAATCTTGATAAATGTAATGACCAAATGTCACCAGAAGAAATTCAAACCTTAATTTATTCAACTGGTAAAGAAAACGGCTATTCTGAAAATCTTAGAGATTGGTTTAAATTAATTTACGAGGTAGTTTTTGGCGATGAAAATGGTCCAAGGATGGGTTTTTTTATAAGTTTTTTTGGAGTAAGTGAAACTAAAGAATTAATAAGAGAAAAAATAAAATAATGTTTTCAAAAATTAGATCTTTAATTTTTAAAGTTGACCCGGAGATAGCACATGATTTAGCAATTAAATCATTGAAACTTAATTTGACACCTAATTTTTTTGATGAAAATAAAGATAGCCCAATATTTCAAACTGATTTATTTGGTAAAAAAATAGATAATCCTATTGGAATGGCTGCCGGATTTGATAAAAATGCTGAAGTTTACAATTCATTATTTAAACTTGGGTTCGGATTTGTTGAGGTTGGAACTGTTACACCTCTTAAACAATATGGAAATCAAAAACCAAGAGTATTTCGTTTGGTAAAAGATCAAGCACTGATAAATAGGCTAGGATTTAATAACTTTGGTGCAGACGATGTAAATGCTAGAATTAGATCCAATCCAAGCAAGGGGTTGTTGGGGATCAATATAGGGCCAAATAAAGATAGTGAAAATCGTTTGAATGATTATTTGATTGGAATTAAAAAATTTCATAATATTGCTGATTATATTACTATTAATATTTCCTCACCTAACACAGAAAACCTTAGAAGTTTTCACGATGATTCAAAATTTAATGAATTACTCGAAACACTTGAGGCTGAAAAGATTAAATTAAAGTCTAAGATACCAATAGTAGTTAAGATTTCACCAGATATACCAGACGAACAAATTGAGAGTATTAGCAAAACATTAATAAAATATAAAGTAAGAGCAATAATTGTTTCAAATACAACAGCGAGTAATAGAGAAAAATTAGAGGATGTTACAAAACATCAAAAGGGTGGACTTTCAGGAAAACCTTTAGAAGATATATCTAATAAATTAATAGGTAAATTTTACAAATTGTTAAAAGATAAAATTGAAATAATTGGAGTTGGTGGAGTGGATTCAGGAGAAAGTGCATATAGAAAATTTGTAGCTGGAGCCAGTTTTGTTCAACTCTATACTGGAATGGTTTTCCAAGGGCCCAGTGTTGTTAGAAAGATAAAAAAAGAGCTTAAAAAAATATTAATTAATGAAGGTGTAAAGAGTTTTAAAGAAATAATAGGTAGAAATCACACCAATCAACTTTAATAAGCTTGACGATTTCATTACCACATCTTATATAGTCACTAAATATTATGTCTAAAAAATGTGAACTAACTGGAAAAATCCCTATGAAAGGTCATAATGTTAGTCATGCTAACAACAAGACTAAAAGAAGATTTTTACCAAATTTAAAAAAAGTTAAATTTACAAGTGAACTTTTAAAAAAAAGTCTAAAACTAACTGTTAGTAATGCTGGAGTGAGATCAGTAGATAAAAAAGGAACTTTTGACCAATTTCTAAAAAGTGTAAAAAATAAAGACATATCTCCTAGACTTAAAAAATTGAAGAAAAGTATATTAATAAAATCACCATTTAAAAAAACAGCCACAGTTAAATCAGTTTAATGAGCAAAGTGTTTTTACTTCTCTCATTTCTGATGGGAGTTGTTGTTTTANTATCTAATTATTTGGTTCAATTTCCNGTTCAATATTATGGACTAGAAAAAGTACTAACATATGGAGCTTTTAGTTATCCAGTTGCATTTTTGATTACAGATTTAGCAAATCGATCGTATGGAAAAATGATAGCTAGAAAAATCGTATATATTGGTTTTGTAATTGGAATTATATTTACAATTTTATTTTCAACGAATTTTACAGACTTAATTTCTATTAGGATAGCAATAGGCTCTGGTCTAGCTTTTCTTATAGCACAATTATTAGATGTTCAAATATTTGATAGATTGAGAAAAAAAAAATGGTTTGTTGCACCATTAACATCTTCACTGATTGGCTCTACCGTTGATACTTTTTTATTTTTTTCAGTTGCATTTTATGGAACTGGCGTACCTTGGGTAACTTTATCTTTTGGAGATTTGTCAATTAAAGTATTCGTAGCATTAATAATGTTAATCCCATTNAGGTTATTATTAGGGGTATTTAAGACGTCAAAAATTTAAAGTAAAAACTTATAAGATAAAATTTTATAAGCAAGCTTTGCTACTAAAAAATTATAAGAATTAAAACCTTTTATAGGTGAAAGCTCATTGATATCAGCACCAACTATCTTGGAATTTTTTGCTGCTATTCGTATAATATTTAAAGTTTCATCCCATAATAGTCCACCAGGTTCAGGTGTACCAGTTGCAGGCATAATACTTGAGTCTAGCCCATCAACATCAAATGTTAAGTAAACAGTTTTATTTTTTATTAACTTTTTAAACTTTTTTAAATCCCATTTATTTTTATCTTTAGCCCAAAAAATATTTATTCTAGACGAGTTATTTTTTAAAAAAGGTATTTCACTTTGGGAAATATTTCTTATTCCAAAAGAGATAACGGATACATTTTTGTGATCTAAGCACCTTTTAATTGCTGAAGCATGTGAAAACTTTTCACCATTATAACTCTCTCTTAAATCTGCATGTGCATCAAAGTGTAATAAGCATATTTTTTTATGCTTTTTTACAAATGGTGCAATACACCCAGGTGTAATTGAATGTTCACCACCAAAAGTCATAGGAAAAAGATTTTTTTGTAAAATTTCATTATTTATATCAGACATTTTTTTTAATGCTTTTTTGATATCTTTATCAATCTTGAAAGGCTTTAATGTTTTTATGCCAATTTTTTTGTATGGCTCGCATTGCAATTCCTCATCGTATAGCTCTACTTGGTGAGATGCTTTGATAATTTCTTTTGGACCATTACGAGTACCACCACCATAGCTAACAGTTTTTTCTAAACCAAAGGGAACAACGACCACCTTCTCTTTGAAATTTACACTATTGTCGATCCCTAGAAATCCATTTTTATTTGATAGATATTTCAATTTATTTAAATATTTTTGAGAAATTTTTTCTCGTTCTATTTTTCCAATCACCTCTATGGTATGCATCACTTGCAATTAAAGGTAAAACACTAGTAGCTTCAGCAAAAACCATTTGTTCTTTTGTAATGTCTACTTTACCCCAAGAGCTAGCTTCTTTTAATGTGGAGCTACTGCAAGCCCCATCCCTTGAGTCAGCCACTGTAATTTGAACAGCATATTTATGCATTTCAACTTCTTTGCCTAAAAGTTCTGCACAAATAACAGTATCTTGTACAAAATTTTTTGGAACTCCACCTCCAATCATAAAAAGACCCGAGCCTTTTGATTGTATTTTGATTTCAGTTAATTCGCGAAATTCTCTGATCGAGTCGATAGTCATATGTTTTTCAGGATTTTTTTCTTGGTGAATGACCAAGCCGAAACCAGCACTTGAATCAGTAAACGCTGGACAAAATATTGGCACATTATGATCATATGCAGTTTCAATTAAAGAGTCCTTTTTTTTTGAATTTTTTTTTAAATATTTTCCCATTTCGTATATAAATTCTCTAGAGGTGTAGCTTCTTGCTTCAAGGGAGTCTGCTATTTCAGATATCCTTTTATCACATTCTTGTAATTCATCTTCATCAATATAGGTATCATATATCCTATCAATATAATTTTTTCGCAGTTCAGTGTCATCTTGAAATTGTGAACCCTGAT
>JGI20160J14292_10004114_pt1 | contig 10896 bp, 12 predicted proteins | sample COG_10_FD_14292 | JGI IMG/M metagenome (IMG submission 14292) | reverse complement strand
TTCAGGCCGAGCCGGGCAGCCCACCTTTCATCACCGTCGGCGCCAAAGTGTCAGAAGGTGACACGATTTTGATCATCGAAGCGATGAAAACTATGAACCAAATCCCCGCTCCCAAGGCCGGAACCGTGACGCGTATTTTGGTCGAAGACAGCGCCGCTGTTGAATTTGGGTCTCCTTTGGTAATTATTGAATAATGTTCAAGAAAATCCTTGTCGCCAATCGGGGCGAAATTGCCCTTCGCGTCATCCGCGCCGCCCGTGAAATGGGAATTGGCAGCGTGGCTGTGCATTCCACAGCCGACAGCGATGCCATGCATGTGCGTATGGCCGATGAATCCGTTTGCATTGGCCCGGCCTCAAGTACGGACAGCTATTTAAGCATTCCTGCTATCATTGCAGCCGCCGAAATTACGGGGGCAGATGCCATTCACCCAGGCTATGGGTTCCTGTCTGAAAACGCGACCTTCGTGCAGGCGCTGCAAGATCACGATATCAATTTTATTGGTCCAACCGCTGAACATATCCGCGTCATGGGCGATAAGATTAGTGCGAAAGATACGATGCGCGCCTTAGGTGTGCCCTGCGTGCCAGGCTCCGAGGGCGGCGTTCCAGATTTGGATGCGGCCTTAAAAATCGGTGAAGAGTTTGGCTATCCCGTTATCATCAAAGCCACCGCCGGTGGCGGCGGGCGGGGGATGAAAGTTGCCAATTCTGCTGAGGAAATGCCAACGGCCTTCAGCTCGGCCCGCTCAGAAGGCAAGGCGGCCTTTGGCAATGACGAAGTCTATATTGAAAAATACCTCACCACGCCGCGCCACATCGAAATTCAAGTATTTGGCGATGGTAAAGGCCGCGCTGTGCACTTGGGCGAGCGCGATTGCTCTTTGCAACGCCGCCACCAGAAAGTCTTCGAAGAGGCTCCAGGCCCCACGATCAGCGCAGAAGAGCGCGCCCGCATCGGAGAGGTCTGTGCCAATGCCGTGGCAAAGATCAATTACATTGGTGCCGGTACGATCGAATTTCTCTATGAAAGGGGTGAGTTCTATTTCATTGAAATGAACACCCGTCTTCAGGTCGAGCATCCGGTCACCGAGGCCATATTTGGTGTCGATTTGGTCAGCGAACAAATTCGCGTTGCCGAAGGCCATGACCTATCGTTCACGCAAGAAGATCTCGTGATCAACGGCCATGCGATTGAAGTGCGGATTAACGCCGAAACTTTTCCAGGTTTCGCGCCGCGCCCCGGTAAGATTAATGCCTATCATGCCCCTGGTGGGCTTGGGGTGCGCATGGATTCCGCGCTGTATGACGGCTATTCGATCCCACCTCATTATGACAGTTTGATCGGCAAATTGATTGTCCACGCCCCCGACCGCAAGGCTGCTCTGGCTCGTTTAGAGCGCGCTTTGGGAGAGTTGATCATCGATGGGATTGAAACGACGGTTCCACTGTTTCACGCCCTGCTGCAAGAACCGGCAGTGCATTCAGGCGACTACAATATCCATTGGCTTGAGCATTGGTTGGAGCAAAAGTTCGACGATAAATGAGCTCTGGGGCGGTTAGTCCGCAGTTAATGCTGCATGCATACGCCCAGGGCATTTTTCCTATGGCCGAAAATGCTGAGGATCCCGAGCTTTTTTGGGTCGATCCCAAGAGGCGCGGCATCTTGCCACTAGACGGATTCCACGTCTCGCGTTCCCTACGGCGTTTCCTGAACGGCCACGATATTACAGCTACGCTGAACTGCGCTTTTGATCGTGTTTTGCACCATTGCGCTGACCGCGATGAAACTTGGATCAACCCAACCCTCCACGCCAATTACACCGCACTTAACGAAATGGGTTGCTGTCACAGCCTAGAAGTCTGGGACAATGGGGACCTGCTCGGCGGGGTGTTTGGCATTGCAATCGGCGGAGTGTTTTGCGGAGAGAGCATGTTTTCCTGCCGAACCAATGGCTCCAAAGTGGCCTTAGCCTTTTTAACCACCCATCTGCGCAATTGCGGCTTTGGTTTGTTTGACACGCAATTTATCACCGACCACCTCCAAACCCTGGGTGCGCTTGAAATCAGCCGGGCTCAGTATCGCAGCCGATTGGTAGAAGCTCTGGCCTTGCCCGCCGCCATCANCGATCAGCCCCTACCCAATGTTCACAGCGTTTTGCAGCGTAGGACCCAAACGTCATAGCGCGGATGCTCCAAGGCGTTCAGCGCCGGCGACGACGCCACCATCCAGCCTTCAAAGAGCGTCTCATCGCGCGGCCAATCTTTGATTTGCACCAGCGCGAAAGCGTCTGGGCTCACATCACCGAGCGGAGAGCGACAGCTGTGCAGGTGAATTTCAAGCGGGCCCAGCTTTATCGGGGCCTCTTGTGCGACGATGATATTTTGCAATGCGCCTGTGGTCCGATCGAGCCAACGTAATTCTGCAGCACCGCTTTCCCGCGCTTGCTGCGCCATGCCCAAATCTGGCATCAGGAAACACAGAATGGCCGCAAAGTGGCGCAACATTACTTATCGCCGCCAGAAGCAAATTTCATCAGCAGGTTCAACAGGCTAACCGAGCCCTGCGTATCTATAATTATATCACCTGAGGCATAATTGAACGGCGATCCGCCCGGCTGTAGCTCAACAAAATTACCACCCAGCAAACCCTCTGAGGCAATTATGATGGCTGTGTCATCAGGCAATTCCACGCCCAGGTCCAAAGAAATTTGCATGTCCGCACGGAAACTGTCCGGGTTCAAAGAAATTGCAGACACTTTGCCCACATTCACACCGGCCAAGCGCACATCCGTACCGACCGTCACTCCCTCGATGGATCTAAAGCTGGCGTTTAACACATATGATTCGTCAGAAGCTCCAAAGCCACCGCGCTGGAACCCGACCACAGCGAAGCCTACTGCCAAGACCAAGACACAGGTTCCAGTGATGAATTCTGCCCAAGCACCGCGCATCAGATCACTCCGGAACCCATGCCTCGTAGTCAGACGTCGACTGCGGCGTGGCGTGGCGCAAAGAGCCTGCAGGGGCATGGGCCATTGCTGTACCCGTAAGGTTGGCTTGGTGTGGTTTTTCCCATGTTTTATGGGCCAATGGGGCGTGAGTGGGCGGTTCATCCCATGTGCGATGCAACCATCCATGCCAATCAGGGCTCACCCGAGAGGCCTCAGCTTCACCGTTGAAAATCACCCAACGTTTGACCCGATCCTTGGTTTCATAAAAAACATTGCCCGCATCATCCTCGCCCACTTTCACGCCGCGGCGCCAAGTGAACAGCTGCGTGTTTAATGTTTGTCCGTTCCACCAAGTGGCAGCACGTAATAGGGTTGAGACTATGCCCATAGGAACCTCCAAAACAAATTCAGATTAGCTATGCCCCAGATGTGGTCGAGGGTCCAGCACTAGTGCTGTTTGAAACAAAAAGCGGCGGAATTTCCAAAGAAATCCTGCCGCTTTTGCGATTATTTAGTCACTCACCCTGCAGTCGCGGGTTCGCGTTTTTTNTCCGCGTGAATCATCAATGGCGCGGCATCGGATGTGACAGACTCTTCATTCACGACCACTTCCTCAACACTGTCCATTCCCGGCAAGTCAAACATCGTGTCGAGCAGAATATCTTCTAAAATAGAGCGCAGCCCCCGCGCACCAGTTTTGCGATCAATCGCCCGCTTGGCAATGGCCGCCAGCGCTTCGGGGGTGAAGGTCAAAGCCACATCTTCCAACTCAAACAACCGTTGATATTGTTTGATGAGCGCATTCTTCGGTTGTGTCAAAATGATCACCAAAGAGTCTTCATCTAGGTCAGTCAGGGTCGCGATAACCGGCAGACGGCCGACAAATTCGGGGATCAAGCCAAATTTCAGCAAATCTTCGGGCTCCAACTCCCCAAACATTTCACCCACGCCGCGGCTGTCATTTTCTTTCACATCCGCGCCGAAGCCAATCGAGGTGCCCTTACCGCGTGCGGCAATAATTTTTTCTAGCCCAGCAAAAGCCCCGCCGCAGATAAATAGGATATTGGTCGTATCGACTTGCAGGAATTCCTGCTGCGGATGTTTGCGGCCGCCCTGCGGCGGTACGCTGGCCACAGTGCCTTCCATGATTTTCAGCAGAGCCTGCTGAACCCCTTCGCCCGAAACATCGCGGGTAATGGAGGGATTGTCGGACTTGCGCGTAATTTTATCGACCTCGTCAATGTAGACGATGCCGCGCTGCGCACGCTCGACATTGTATTCACTGGCCTGCAACAGTTTAAGGATAATGTTTTCAACATCCTCACCCACATAGCCGGCTTCCGTCAATGTGGTGGCATCGGCCATGGTGAACGGCACATCCAAAATCCGAGCCAAGGTTTGCGCCAGCAAAGTCTTGCCGCAACCGGTTGGCCCAATCAGCATGATATTGGATTTTGCCAATTCAATGTCGCCAGACTTCTCGGCAACATTGAGGCGCTTATAGTGATTGTGCACCGCAACGGAAAGCACACGTTTGGCGTGGCTCTGCCCAATTACGTAATCATCCAAAACCTGACAAATTTCCAAAGGTGTCGGAACACCCTCAGAGGTTTTCAATCCGCTGGCTTTGGTTTCCTCACGGATAATATCCATGCACAATTCAACACATTCATCGCAGATAAAGACGGTGGGGCCCGCAATCAATTTGCGCACCTCATGCTGACTTTTACCGCAAAAACTGCAATATAGGGTGTTTTTCCCGTCGCCGCTTGCTTTATCAGCCATATCTCACCTTCAATATTGTTGGGTAGTCTGTCTGGAGACGATCCCAATCGCAGTGTCTATAAATCACGATAAGCTTATGGCAGCAAAGATTGAGCCACAACCGCGATTTTGTGGTTAATCTTGCCTATTCGGCCTCTTTTTCACGGTTGGTGACGATTTTATCGATCAAACCCCAGGCCTGTGCTTCCTCAGGAGACATGAAATTATCCCGCTCCAAGGCGGCCTCAACCGTATCGTAGTCCTGTCCGGTGTGGGTGACATAAATCTCATTCAAACGGCGCTTCAGCTTTTGCGTAAATTCCGCATGGATCATGATATCCGTCGCCTGGCCTTGGTAACCACCGGAGGGTTGATGCACCATGATCGAGGAATTTGGCAATGAAAACCGCATGTCCTTGGCACCCGCAGTCAACAGCAATGAGCCCATAGACGCCGCTTGACCGACGCAGAGTGTGCTCACCTTTGGTTTGATATATTGCATGGTGTCGTAGATCGACAGGCCTGCCGTCACAACGCCACCAGGAGAGTTGATATACATGCTGATCTCTTTGGTGGATTTTCTGCTTCCAAATGCAAAAGCTGAGCGATCACCAATGTGCTCATGCCATCGTGAACCGGGCCATTCACAAAAATGATCCGTTCTTTGAGCAGGCGCGAAAAGATATCATAGGCCCGCTCGCCCCGACTTGTCTGTTCAACGACCATGGGGACGAGGTTCATATAAGTTTCGATTGGATCTTTCATGAGGTGCCCCCGCTAGTGTCTCTTCTGGCATAATGCCGTTTTACTTATTGAGTCTTAGTATTGCGCCCGGGGTAGAACAAGGGGCGCAGAAATTTTAGATTCATTTTGAAGCAACTCTTCGGTGATTTTTGCAGCCACATCAAACATTCGGGCCGAAAATCCCCATTCATTGTCATACCATCCAAATACGCGCAGCAAGTCTTGTCCCATCACTTGCACCTGCGGGGCGGCAATAACCAAACTTTCGCGGCGTGTCCTGAGATCTGAAGAAACCAACGGGCGATCAGTCATTCCCACGATATCCGGCCGGGCTTGCCGCAACAGCTCTATCAGCGTTTCTCGCTGGGCGGGATGCGTCACTTGGCAGGTAAGATCAACAGCAGAGACGCTGGCGGTCGGCACGCGCACCGCGCAGCCCTTCACGCGCCCGGCCAACTCGGGCAGAATTTTATCAATCAACACTGCCGCAGAGGTGCTGGTCGGCACCATGGAGAGGGCGGCCGCGCGATTGCGCTCAAGCGCAGGCCCGCGGGGGGCATCAACGGTGGGTTGGCTGCCTGTGTAACAATGAATCGTTGTCATATGACCGGCGCGCACCCCATAGGCCTCATGCAAAATTCGCAAAAGTGGGGCCAGCGCATTGGTGGTGCAAGAAGCATTTGAGACAATGCTTTGCCCGCTCAAAACATGGTCATTCGCGCCTAAGACCACAGTCACATCCGCGCAATCAGAAGGGCCAGAGATCAAAATTTGCTGCGCACCGGCGCGCAAGCCCGCGGTGGCAAATTGCGGGGTCACGGCTTTGCCGGTACATTCAAACACGACATCAACATCTAACAGGTCAACCGCCGCCAGATCTGGACTCTGGCTAAACCGCGCTGCATGTCCGTTGACCAACAAACGATCCGGCCGGGTCTCAATACAGCCCGCCATGGGGCCATAGACACTGTCAAACTCCAAGAGGTAGGCACAGGTTTCCAGGGGTGCGATGTCATTAATCGCCACCAGATCGAAACAGCCATCGGCCTGCCGCTCCACCCATTGCCGCGCCACAGCTCGGCCAATTCGACCAAATCCATTAATGGCAAAGCGTATTGGGCGGCCCATTGTCTTTTCCTTCCCCATTATTCGCCTCCAAAATCCAGAAAATGGATGCGCTGACGCCGAAACCATGCCAAATACCTCGGAAAGTCCAGCGCCAAATTGCACATAGTCCAAGTCCAAAGGAAGCCAAATGTATCCGCTTGAAGGTTTGAAAGTCGTTGAATTGGCCCGCGTCTTGGCCGGCCCTTGGATCGGGCAAACTCTAGCGGATTTAGGGGCTGAGGTCATCAAAGTGGAAAGTCCGGAGGGCGATGACACGCGCAACTGGGGACCCAACTATGTCACCAAAGGCTCAGACAGCTCCGCGGCCTATTTTCACAGCGCAAACCGCGGCAAGCAGGGGATCACCGTTGATTTCAATGACCCCACCCGGCTGGCCTACCTCAAAGGCCTGATCGCCTCGGCAGATGTTTTGATTGAGAACTTTAAGGTCGGCGGGCTGGCGAAATACGGTCTGGATTACGGGTCCTTGGCGCCGCAAAACCCTCAGCTGGTTTATTGCTCTGTCACAGGTTTTGGTCAGGACGGCCCACGGGCGCAAAAGGCAGGCTATGACTTTATGATTCAGGGCATGACCGGCATCATGGAGATCACCGGCGAGCCTGACGGCATGCCGCAGAAGGTTGGTGTGGCCTTTGCCGATGTCTTCACTGGGCTATACGGGGTCATCGGCATCCAAGCCGCTCTGGCCCAGCGCGCTCAGACGGGCAAGGGGCAGCACATTGATATGGCATTATTTGACTGCATGCTGGCCGCGCAAGCCAATCAAAACCTCAATTACCTCACCACTGGACAAAGCCCGCAGCGGATGGGCAATGCCCACACCAGCATAGTGCCCTATCAAGTATTTCCTGTGTCTGATGGCCATATCGTGATCGCTTGCGGCAACAATAGACAATTTCACAATCTTGCTCGCGCGTTGGAGCGTGAGGATTGGATCACGGACCCGAAATTCGCCGATAATGCCGCTCGGTTGGCCCATCGCGCTGAAGCCGTTGGGCAGATTACTGAAGTGTTGAGCCACTGGCGCAAATTAGACGTATTGCCCGTGTTGGAAAGCGCCGGCGTGCCTTCCGGCCCCATCAACACGATCGCCGAAGCGCTGGAAGACCCGCAAACGCTGCACCGAAAAATGCGCATCACCCCCGAAGGCATCCCCGGCGTGCGCACCCCAATCATATTTTCGGATGCTCAGCTTCAATTGCTGCGCGCCGCGCCCGGATTGGGCGAGCATGATGAAACTTAAATCCCGAAATACCACCTGTCCGAACCGCAAAACCGGTGTCCACTTTGGCTGCATGTGTTTTCAGTGCGCCTACAGACCTTAGCGCAAACCCTCTGGCGCTAAATCCCCGATGGAGGCTTCTTCGGCCACAGCTGCGCGTTTGCGCTCGGTTTGCGCCGTCGCTGGTAGCGGTGTGTCGAATTGATAACTTGGCTCACGTTTCTGCCGCTCCCAAATCTCTAGCATCTCCCGCCAAGCCCCATGCAAGCTTCGCGGCTTGGGCATGTCATCTTTCACCGCATAGTGCAGCTGCTTCAGATTATAACAGGGCACACCGGCATACATATGATGCTCGGTATGCCAATTCATATGCCAATATAGAAATTCCAAAATCGGGTGCAGCCGCATGGAGCGCACTGTTTTTCGAAAGTCCGGTACATTTTCACGCAGACCGCAATGTTGCGGCAGACCCAGAAAATAACCCAGCCAATTGCCAATAAAATTGAAAAGGCTCAAAACAATCGGCAGGATCCAAAGGCCCGTCACCCATGCCAGCACAAACACCCCGCCGTGAAACACAAGCAAAAGGCGCGACCATTGAACCGCCCGCCTGTGCTGATCGGGTTGATCTTTATGAAGGCTTTCGAGCCACTCGTTGCTGGAGATATCGGTGGAGCCAACGCGGCCAAACGCATGAAGCACGGTCTCTCTCAGGGTCGAAATAAGCCCGCCCTTTCCGAAAGTACGGCCCGGCTGGGTCATGACATTGATGGTGAAAAGCTGTAGGAGAAACAGCTTGTCGGTATTGGGGTGCAGCGGCAAAAGATTTTCCCTATCCCCCTCAGGGTGGAGCGTGAATCTGTGATGATATGTATGGCTGGCGGCGTAATCAAACGGGTTCCACCAGCTCAATAGACTAAAAATATATTGGAAAATTTTATTTAACGCCTTGGTCCGAAACACCGTGCCATGGCCCAGCTCGTGGGGTGCCGTGCCCGAGAAAAAGCTGCCAACGGTGCCATGCAAAAATAAGGCCAAGGCAAAAGCCGCCCATTGCTCCTGTATCCAAAACAGCCACACAAAACTGCCTGTCGCCGCAAAGAGCGCCAAATGGCCACCCGCCTGTTTCCATCCCTTGAGATCACTGCGCTGTGAGAGGGCACGAAACACCTCCGGCGGCATGGGGGATCTGTACCACTGCACATTCAGCGTGTCTCGGGCCTGTGATAAAGGAGGGTAAGTCATTTCTCATCACCGCTGAAATGGACACCTATGCGTGCCAATCCAACAGTCACCGTCGAATGGCTTTCGAGTCAAGTGCCCAGTGCGCGGCTTTGTCTTGGCACGGGACCTGGCGACAGAAATGCGGCTATGCGGGTTACTGCGAGAATACCCGCGTAACAATACTTGGAAATTCTGCCAAATTTGGGCTTGGATGTCTCGCGGGGCTATGCTCCACTGCGCGAGTTAGGTCCATGCGGTCGGAGATAATGCGTCACTTCACTCAGTTGGCAATACTGCTGCATGACTCAAAAGGCCGGAAAACCGGCCGATGCGTAAAGTAAATATAACAGGGAGACACAGATGAAACTCAAAATATTGACGGCAACAGCCGCATTCGCACTGTCGCTAGGCGCCACATCAGCTACGGCAAGCTGCGGGAAAGTATCGATCACAGAAATGGACTGGGCCTCATCGGCGGTTGTCACTGCGGTTGCAAATTTCTTGATGACTCAAGGCTATGGCTGTGATGTGCAGGTTGTGCCCTCTTCTACAGTGCCGGCGCTGACCTCTTTGGCCGAAACAGGCGAGCCTGATATTTTGACCGAAGTATGGGCCAACTCGACTCCATCTTACGAACCTCTGCTCGCCGAGGGTAAATTGGTTGAGCTGACCAATGTTTTGTCAGATGGCGGCGTTGAAGCCTGGTGGATCCCAGCTTATCTAGCAGAATCAAATCCAGAGCTGACAACATGGGACGGCATCATGGCTAATCCTGCAGCGGTTGGTGGCAAATTCCATGACTGCCCGTCGGGCTGGGCCTGTGACATCATCAACAACAACAACCTCAAAGCTGCCGGTGCGGAAGCTGGAGGACTGGAGCGCTTTCAACACGGTTCCGGCGAAACGCTGCAAACCTCCATCGCTGCGGCCTATGCAGATAAGGCGCCTTGGTTTGGCTACTATTGGGCACCAACCGCAGTACTGGGAAAATACCCAATGGTCCGGGTTGAAGTGCCGGCCTATGACGCAGAGGCACATGGCTGTAACGGCGACGTTGATTGCGCCAACCCTAGGTTTTCGGCCTATCCAGCCGCAAAAGTTGTAACAGCGGTATCTGGCGCCTTTATGGAGCGTGAACCAGATGTTGCAGCCCTGCTCAAAAATGTTGCGTTCACAAACGCACAGATGGGCGATGTTTTGGCTTGGCGCTTGGATAACAACGCCTCCTATGACGAAGCAGCTGTATACTTCCTGACCACCTATAAGGACGTATGGGGCAATTGGTTAAACGATGATGCAAAAGGCAATTTGGCCGCAATCCTTAACTAATAAAAAAAATCGATCCCGCGGGCCCACCACAGTCCGCGGGATTTTTATCTCAGGGAGACATTTCTATGGCCACTTACGATTGGCTCTTTAACGTGCTCGGCTTGCGCAAATGGTGCGATGCCAGCGCGTCAGACGGCCCCATGTCCATGGCACAACTGCTTGCCAAAACCGGAAATGCCGCTCCTCAGTCTGGCGTAAATTTTGCCTTTCCATCATTGGATGAATTGAACAAGGCCTGTGGCCAAATCAGCCAGACCCGCGATGTGGTTAAAGGCCTAGAGAATGGGTTTCTCGCCATTCGCCCTGCACTGCGTACAGTTTTAGACCCGATCACTCAGCCGCTATCCTGGATGCTCGATGGCACGCTTTATCTATTTATGACAGCCCCTTGGTTCTTGATTATGGCCCTGATCTTGGTGGCTGTGTGGTTATCGACACGCTCTCTTTCGGTCTTACTCTTTAATGCATTCTGCCTGTCGTTTTTTGCCTTTGTGGATCACTTTGAACCAGCAATGCAAACCTTCGCGGTCAT
>JGI20160J14292_10004099_pt1 | contig 10922 bp, 12 predicted proteins | sample COG_10_FD_14292 | JGI IMG/M metagenome (IMG submission 14292) | reverse complement strand
GTTATTGACTTGGATCCCCAGGGAAATGCAACAACAGGTCTTGGCCTATCTAATATGGAAAATTCTGAAGAGACAATTTATGGAGTATTGAATGGTACAAAGGAAATTTCAGAGGTAATAAAAAAAACAGAGTTTAAAAATTTAGATCTAATAACTTCAAATGTGGATTTATCAGGGCTAGAACTCGAAACAGCTGATGATAGCAACAGAGCTTTTATTTTAAAGCTTAAATTAACCGCTTATTTAAATAATTCTAGAGGATCTTATGACTACATATTAATTGACTGCCCACCATCATTAAGTCTTTTAACAGTCATGGCATTGGTATCATCTAACTCTCTAGTTGTTCCACTACAGACAGAATTCTTTGCTCTAGAGGGTTTAACACAGCTTATGAAAACTATTGAGAGAATAAAAGTCAGTTTGAACCCTGAATTAAAGATTAGAGGAATTCTTTTAACGATGTATGACAAAAGAAATAAGTTATCTTCTCAAGTTGAAAAAGAAGCTAGAGATTATTTTAATGAAAAAGTTTATTCAACGGTGATTCCTAGGAACGTAAGATTGTCTGAAGCTCCTTCCCATGGAATGCCAGTTTTAATTTATGACAAATCATGCCCTGGTAGCAAATCATATTTCAGTTTTACAGATGAATTTATAACTCAAGAAACAAACATGGGGAGTGCAGCTTAATGGATTCAAATAAAATTAAAAAAGGACTTGGAAGAGGACTCTCTTCTCTGATAGGGGAAACAAAAGTGGATATTCAAAAAAATAAAATATCAATTTCAGATATTGTCCCAAATAAATATCAACCTCGAAAAATTTTTGATGAAGATAATTTAAATGATTTAACTCAATCAATTAAAGAAAGAGGCATCCTACAACCAATCATTGTTAGGAAATCAAATGATGATAATTCTAAATTTGAAATAATAGCAGGTGAGAGGAGGTGGTTAGCTGCTCAAAGAGCCAATCTTCATGAAGTTCCAGTAGTTATAACTGAGGCTGATGATCTTAAGTCTCTTGAATTTGCAATTGTTGAAAACGTTCAAAGACATGATTTAAACGCATTAGAAGAGGCTCAGGGCTATAAGAGGTTAATAGATGAATTTTCTTATGATCAAGAGAAGGTATCAAAATTTATAGGTAAAAGCAGAAGTCACATAACCAATTCCTTAAGAATTTTGACATTACCACTTGAGGTAATAAAATTAATAGAGTTACAAAAATTAACTGCTGGTCATGCAAAAATTTTAGTCGGTTTAGAAAATGCCTCTTTTGTTGCAAATAAGATTATTGAAAAAAAATTATCAGTAAGACAATCAGAAAATTTTGTTAAAATTTTTAAAAATAAAAGACAAAGACCAGATAAAACAAAAGATGCAAACATTAAAGATCTTGAATTATCTGTAACAGAAAAAGTTGGCTTAAATGTTATAATTCAAAATAAAAAAAATAATAAAGGAAAAATTACTTTTGAGTACAAAGATTTAGATCAATTAAATAAAATATTAGATATAATTAAATCTAACTATTAGTTTCAGAAGAAGACTTACTTAAAATNAAATCTGTAATTAAATTAATGGAATTATTAATATTTTTTTTAATTTGTAATTCTGTTTCGCTTAGTTCGTANATTAGTTTTTTAATATTTTTTGNCTTCCACTTATAAATTTGTTGTTTGGTTATTTCTTTTTCTTTCCAGAAAATTGGTGGTTTTGCTGATGAAATGGTTAAATCTATATTTTTATTGTTCTCAAACGTTGTTGATAATGACAGTAATTTTTTTGCCTTAATTAAAAAAGATCTAGCAATCATAATACAGTCATCATTACTAAAATTATTTTCATTTAAGATATTTATTATTTTCTTATTGTTCTTAGCTAGACAATTATCAATTAACTCAGATATACTGTGATTCTCACTTAAATTAATAAGTTTTGATATATTTTCACTGTTAATTTTTTTTCCATTCTTACTAAAATTTTCAATTTTTTGAAGTTCATTAACAAGTTTTTCTCTGTCCCCACTGCACTTGTTTACAATTAAATTTATATTTGAAGATGAAATTGAAATCCCTTTGTCTCTTAAAAAATTATATGCTAATTTAGATAATATTTGATCGTTATCTGGGTAAAAAGGTACACAGACTAATGCCTTATCCTTTTCAAAAAAAGATCTTAGCTTTGATTTTTTTTCTAAATTATCAGAATTTAAAACGATTGTGACTTCTTCAAGGTTTTTTGAATATAAAATTTCAATTATCTTTAAAATTTTATCAGTAGCTCTTTTTATAATAATAAATTTTTGCTGCTCAAAAAGAGATTTAGATAAAATATTTTCAATAAAATTGTTTTCATTTTCTAAAATTTCTTTTTCATCGTAACTTGAAATATTACTTTTATCTTTAAACAAAATGTCATGAGCCTCATTTTTTAAACCCTCATTTTTTCCATAAAATAGTATTAAATGATTGATATTTTGATTTATCTTATTAATTTCAAAAGATTTTAAAATCATTAATTAATAATTAGTTCTGATGAAAGTTTGTTCGATATGGAAGAAGCAAAACTTTGTTTGATTGATCTTTCATTTCTAGCTTCCTCAAACTTATCATCAATACTATCCATAATTTTTTTTTCAGAAATTTTAATTTCTTCATTCATTGGTTTGATTAAAAATGTTACTTCAGCTTCAAGTTGGTAATTAGTTACTTCACCAGTCCCATCTTTGCTTAAAATAATTTTTTTATACACGCTCACAGCTTCAATAAAAATTTTATTATCTACTTTTTCATTTTTATATTGATATAAATTTGTTTTTAAAAAATTATTTAATTCTCTGTCTCCTGTAATATTAATTTGTTCGATTGAAAAATTTGTATTCTTATTTTTAATATAGATTGGTGTAAATCCACAGCTACTTAAAAAAAATATTAGAGATAGAATAATTATGTTTTTTCTTATCATTTTAATTAGTTATTATATTAATTAGTTTATTTGGGATAAATATTTTTTTTTGAATATTTTTATTATTTAGATATTCATTTAATTTTTTGTCTTCTTTTATTTTTGTTAATAATAAACTTTCAGTTGTATCTTTTTTTGAAACTATAATTTTTCTTGTTTTACCATTAAACTGAATAATAAATTTAACATTATCTTCAAGTAAAAACTTTTCATCAACTTTTGGCCATAATATTTTTTCTTTAACATTTATCATTTCCATACATTCGCTAGAAAAGTGAGGTATTACTGGGTTGATAGCTATTAGTATTTTTTTATAATTTTCAATTAATTTTTTTTTTTCAATTTTATTTACAATTACTTTATTTAAAGCTGAATACGTTTCATGGAAATTTGCAATTATTTTATTATACGAAAAATTTTCAATGTTATTAGTAATTTCTTTAATAAATTTGTTAGTTATTTTTTCTAAATCATTATTTGGATTAGATGGATGATTAGCCTCTATTTCTTCAATAATTTTTTGGTTTAAAACCCACAATTTTTGGATAAATTTATATGATGAATTTATGCCTTCGTCTGACCATTGAACGTCTTTTTCTGGTGGGCTATCTGATAATATAAATAACCTTACTGAATCTGCTCCATAATCTTTTATAATTTTTTCAGGATCAATAGTGTTTCTTTTTGATTTTGACATTGATTCGGAAGGTCCAATTTTCACCTGTTCTTCACTAGATTTTAAAATTTTTTTTCCATCTTTAATAATTAGTTCATCGGGACTTACCCAATTATTATTTTTATCTTTATATGTTTCATGACAAACCATACCTTGTGTAAATAAACCTTGAAATGGTTCTTGAATATCAAATGTATTATTTTGATAGGATATAGCATGCATAAAAAATCTAGAATATAGAAGGTGAAGTATAGCGTGTTCTACACCACCAATATATTGATCTACTGGCATCCAATATTTAACTTCATCAAAATCAAATCCATAGTCTTTTTTGTGGGGTGAGCAAAATCTTAAAAAATACCAAGATGAGTCAACAAATGTGTCAAGTGTGTCTGTTTCTCTAATACATTTCTTACCACCAATTATGATATTTTTCCATTCTAACATTTCATCAAGTGGGTTACCTGTAGAATTTAACTTATCAATTTTTGGTAATTGAACAGGTAGCATATCTTTTGGAATTTTAACTGGATTATTATTTTCATCATATGCGATTGGAATTGGACAACCCCAATATCTTTGACGTGAGATGCCCCAGTCTTTTAATCTATAATTAGTTTGTCTTTTGCCAATATTTTCTTTTTCTAGGTAGCTGATAGTTTTATTAATTGACTCATCAGGAACTTTTAAATCATTTAAAAATTTAGAATTAAATAAATAACCAGACTCCGTAAAAGCCTTTTCATCAATTGAAAAATCTTTATCTTTTTCAGGCCTAACAACTGGAGTAACTTTTAAATTATATTTTTTCGCAAAATCTAAATCTCTTTGATCATGTGCTGGACAACCAAATACAGCACCTAATCCATAATCCATTAAAACAAAATTAGCAAAATAAACTGGTACTTTTATGTTTTTGTCTAAAGGATTGATTGCTAGTAAATCAGTTTTAAATCCAAGTTTTTCTGCAGCTGCAATGGACTCTTCTGTTGTACCAGTTTTAGAACATTCTTTTTTAAACTTAATAAATTCTGGATCATTTTCATAAAATTTTGCAATTGGATGATCTACTGAAACTGCTAAAAAAGACATCCCGAATAAGGTATCTGGTCTCGTGGTATAACATTTTATCTCATTAATTTCTTTTTCAGAATCAATTTTAAATTTAATTTCACAGCCAAAGGATTTTCCAATCCAATTTTTTTGCATTACTTTAACTTTATTCGGCCAATCCTTAAGATTATCTAAACTTTCTAGAAGTTCTTTGGAAAATTTGGTAATTTTAAAAAACCATTGATTTAGTTTCTTTCTTTCAACAATTGCTCCAGAACGCCATCCTTTACCATCTATAACTTGTTCATTAGCTAAAACTGTTTTGTCTACTGGATCCCAGTTTACATAACTTTCTTTTCTATAAACTAGCCCCTTGTCATAAAGTTCTAAAAAAAATTCTTGTTGATGTCTATAATATTCGGGTGAACAAGTAGAAATTTCTCTATCCCAATCAATTGATAAACCAAGTTTTTTTAGTTGTGACTTCATCACAGAAATGTTTTTTTCGGTCCATGTTTTTGGATCAAGATTATTTTGTCTTGCTGCGTTCTCTGCAGGCATTCCAAAAGAGTCCCATCCCATAGGGTGAAGCACATTAAAATCTTGTAAAGTTTTGTATCTGGCTAAAACATCACCAATAGTATAATTTCTAACATGTCCCATATGAATTTTTCCAGATGGGTATGGAAACATTTCTAAACAATAAAATTTTTTTTTATTTTTATCTAACTTTTTTGAAAAAGATTTTTTTTCTTCCCAAAATCTTTGCCATTTTTGCTCAACAGTTTTAAAATTATATCTTTCCACAAAAATTATTTAATAATTAATTTTTATTACTTTTGTGCCCAATGTAAGGTTTGGATTTGTTATCTTTATTTTCTTCTTCGTAAATTTTTGCATTTTTTAAGATTTTTCTTTTTAGCTCTACTATTAAGTTATTATAGCCTTCAGAGATTTTACAGNTCACATCAGTTTTGCATATTTTTCTAAAAACTTTAATATCTAATGCATCACTTCTAATTTCATTAGTTAAAAATCTAATAGAAATTTTTATATTTTCATCAGAATTTTGATCATTTGAGTACCAATCAGTAATAATGATTCCTCCACTATAATTTACTGAGGNTAAAGGCATAAAATCAATGGCATCAAGTGATGCTCTCCAAAGTTCATTAGAACTTGCAAACTCATAATTTGTTGAACTATTTTTCTTAANAGAANTTGANAACCTAAACCCTCTTCCTTCCTCTAAATTTTTTTTAACTCTCAATTCAGGCTGGGGAGGGTATTTTCTAGCATCAACCCCAGTTCCACAGGAATTTAACCAAAAAGGGAGAAATGATAAAAAAAATATTAATTTTAAAGCTTTATTTGAAAACATGGTAATAAAGGTAAATTTGTTAAATTATAATCAGATATATTGTAAAAACATCAAAAAATACAGTAAATAAAGGGAAAATGAGTGTTGTAAATTTGCAACATTTATTAATTAATTGAGATAAATCAATAATAATCAGAATTAATTTTCTGCAATTGAAGTAAAAAGGCAATGTTTATTATTAATAATAACAATTTACTTAAAGGAGTAATTAATATGAACAATTTAAAAAAAGTAGGGTTAACTGCATTAGCAGGTGCTCTAGTATCTGTTTCAGCTAACGCTGCAGATCTTTCAGTAACTGGTGGAGCATCACTTAACTTCGCTGGTGAAGAAAAACAAGCAACTGGTAACGGTTGGACAATGACTAACGGTGTAACTTTTTCAGCTTCTGTTGAACAAGACAATGGTTGGAACATCACTGTTAAGCAAGTACTTAACGATGACGATGTTGGATCAAGCCAAGTTTTTGATACAAGAGTTTTAACTGTAGATATGGGTGACTCTGGTACATTAACTTTCTCAGGTACTGGTGGAAGTTCAGTTCTTAACGCAATCGATGACGTAACACCAACTGCTGGTGAAGAGTCATGGGATGACGTAACAGGTGCTGACNCAATTCCTGGTGGAGTTGGTGGATCAGATATGTTCCATTACTCTAACTCATCTTTAATGGATGGTGTTACTATTTCAGCTGCTTACGTTCCATCTGACGGATCAAGTCAAATTGAAAGTTCAACTGACTACGGTATTAAATATACAGGTATTGATGGTTTAACTGTCGGTGCTGCTGCTGGAACAAATGATGCGACTCCTACTGCGTCTTTAGACATAACTAATATGTATGTTACATACGCAATGGACGCTTTCTCAGTAGGATACCAAACATCTGAAAGTGACTCAGAAACTGCAAATGCTGATAAAGACTTTACAGCTATTGGTGTTTCTTACGCAGTAAGTGAAGAAATGTCAGTGTCTTTAAACTCATCAACTATTGATTACGAAAACGCTACATTGTCAGACCAAGAGGCAATGGGTATTTCAGTATCTTACGTAATGGGTTCTATGACATTAAAAGCTAACCACAACACAGTAGATAACATCGCGGGTGCTGCTACTGATGACAGATCTGGTTACGCTCTAAGCTTAGGATTTGCATTCTAATTAACTTAGATACAAATTATATATTAAAGGGCCCCTTTTTAGGGGCCTTTTTTTTATTCAAAATAAGATATTCCTGCAAAACCAAAACAATCTAATAGATCTAATTTTTTAATATTATTATTAGAGATACCACCAAGCGCTACAACTTTTATACTTGTTAACTTTGCAAGTAACTTAAATTTGTTAAGCCCTAAATAGTTTTTATTTTTTTTAAATATTGACGATAAAAATACAATTTTAACCAATTGTTTTTCTTTTGTTTTTAGTTCTTTATTATTATGAGCAGAGCCAAGTATTAAAAATTTTTTTGTTAAAGAGAAAGAAAGGTGTTTTGTATCTTTATTAAAAGAAGGAATATAAGCTCCGTCTAAATTAAGGTTTAAGGCTAATCTAACATTATTTGATAAATAAAATTTATAGCCTTTTTTTTTACAAAATTTTTTAAGATTAAGGATGGTATTTATATCATTTTCTGAACTATAATTTCGAAGTATTATNCCCGTATCTTTATCAAGTTTATCTATAATGTTTGTATCAAATTTATTAATAAAGTAATATTTACTTGGTAAATTTACATGCATAATTCTGTTCAAAAATATAAAGATATTATTAGTGCAATTAATAGAAAAATAGAAGAACAAAAAATTACTTCAACACCAAAAGTTATTGCAGTATCTAAAACTTTTGGTTTGGCAAAAATTATTCCATTAATAGAATACGGCCATTTAGATTATGGAGAAAATAAAGTTCAGGAAGCTATAGAAAAATGGTCTGATATTAAGTTAGAGAAACCAAATATTAAACTTCATTTAATTGGAAAACTTCAAACTAATAAAGTTAAACATGCTGTAAAAATATTTGACTTTATACATTCAGTTGACAGTTTAAAACTTGTAACAAAAATTGCAGATGAGCAGCAAAAACAAAATAAAAATGTTAAATTATTTATTCAGGTAAATATTGGAAATGAAGAACAAAAGTCTGGTGTTAAAGTTGATCAAATCAATGAATTATTAATTTTTTCCAAGAAATTAAACTTAAATGTAATAGGTTTAATGTGTATTCCACCTGCCAATGAAGAGCCTAGTAAATATTTTAGAGAAATTAAACTTTTAAATAAAAGTTTAAATTTAACAGAGTTAAGTATGGGCATGTCGTCAGATTATTTAAAGGCAGTTGAAAATTCTTCTTCATATTTAAGAATTGGATCAAGTATTTTTGGTGAAAGAAATTAATAAATTCTTATTTTTGTATTCTTGTTTATTAATTTTAGCATAATTAAAAAATCTTTTTTTTGTAAAGCAATACATCCGGCCGTTGGGCTATAATTATTAGTAAGATGAATAAATATACAGCTTCCTTTTCCATGAACGATTTTATTAAAGTTATATTTGATAGGTATTAACAAGTCGTATTTGTAATCATTTCTAAAAAGTCTCTCATGATGAATATTTTTGTTAATTTTAATCAATTTATTATAAGTTTTGGGAAAATTTACATCATCAGACCAACCCATATTACTTTTAATTTCAATAGTTTTTAAATTTGTTTTGGGTAATTTAATTCGATCTTTTCTATAGTACAAATGTTCAATTGCAAAAGTCCCTTTTGGAGTTTTTTTATCTCCTTCAACCTTTTTTTTACTTAATCCATTTTTACCTATGCTACATTTAAAATAAAACTCGTCTATTTGAAGAGTATGTTTATTTTTTAAAAAAATTGTCATATTCTTACTATATATGAATAATCAAAATTTAATAATTTTCAATTTTAAATCTTTATATTTAATTTTAAAAGAATTAGAAGAACACTTGAACTTTAAAATTGTTGAGTCACCCAATGTTAAAAACTTAAATGATAAAATTGAGAATTCAAAAAATTATTTAATTATTTCGCAAAAAAAAATCAATAATATTGATAATCAATTTGTGTTAAATAACTTTCCAATAAAAATTTCTAAATTGATTGAGAAAATTAATATTCAATCTCTAAAGTTACAATTTAATGAAAAATCAGAATTTAAAATTTCTAAATACAAAATCGATTTAAATTCAAGAGAATTGATAGGAAAAAATGATAAATTAAAATTAACAGAAAAAGAGGCAAATATTATTGTATATTTATCAAGATCAAGTGAATCTGTAAGTGTTGATCAACTACAATTTGATGTCTGGGGTCATCGATCAACACTTGAAACACATACGGTAGAAACACATATATATAGATTAAGAAAAAAAATATTTAAAAAATTTAATGATAATAATTTCATCTTAAGTCACAAAAATGGTTACAAAATTAATTAAAAAAAAAAATATTATTGCAAAAGATCTTTTCACCAAAAAATATAAAATTAAAGTAGTTAGGCCCAAAAAGGGAAAAGGAAGTTTTAAAAGAAATAAAAGTTAAGCCTAAAGTCTTGCCCCAATTTGTTGTATTACCTTTGATGACATTTCAGTACCTTTTTCTAAGCTCTTTTCGATTGATAATTTATTAACATATCCATGTAGAAATCCAGCAGCAAATAGATCACCGGCGCCTGTAAGATCTAAAATTTTAAGATTTTGGAGTATTCCACATTCATTAATTTCTTCACCCTGAATTGCAACAGCTCCTTTCTCACCTCTTGTAATAATTACTAATTTATTTAGTTGTTTTGAAAAATTAATTACTTCCTTGAAATCTTTTGCTTGTAATAAAGATGTAATTTCTTGCTCATTTGCAAAAACTATATCTAATTTATTTTTTACTAACTCTAAGAAATGAGGTTTGTGTCTATCCACGCAAAATTGATCAGAAAGTGACATAGCTACTTTATTTGCAATATTAATTGCTTTATCAAATGCTTTTTTTGGCTCACCTTCATCCCACAAGTAGCCTTCTAAAAATATTATTTCACTTTTTTTAATTGCATCAGAATTAACGTCATTTTCATTAATTTTTCCAGCAGTTCCTAAAAAAGTGCACATAGTTCTCTCAGAATCTGGAGTGACTAATATTAAGCAAGTACCTGTTGGTAATTCTTCTTTCTTTTTAGAATAAAAATATTCTACATTTTCTTTTTTTAATCCTTCTTCATATTTGTTTCCAAATTTATCATCAGAAACTTTTCCTATAAAACCAGCTTTATCACCAAGTTGAGATATACCAACTATAGAGTTTGCAACTGATCCTCCAGAGATAGTTTTTTCAATTTTAAGATCTATTAATAATTTTTTAAATTCATTTTCATCAAAAAATAATTTCATTGTACTTTTTGTAAGATTATTTTGAATAATAAAATCATCATTAACTTTGCAAATGACATCAACTATTGCGTTTCCTATTCCTAAAATTTTCATATTAAGCTTTTTTTGTAATAAAGGGTTTTTTTCTATTTGGATAGCAAGTTGAACATATTTTGCAAGTTAAACCATAACATTCTCTTGCCTTACAGTATTCTCGTCCATAAAAGATTATTTGAAGATGAAGTTTGGACCAGGTTTTTTTAGGAAAAATTCTTTTTAAATCTTTTTCAGTTTGAACTACATTTTCTCCATTTGTTAATCCCCATCTTTGAGCAAGTCTATGGATATGAGTATCAACTGCAAAGGCTGGATATCCAAAACCTTGAGACATAACTACGCTAGCTGTTTTATGGCCTACACCAGGTAGTTTTTCAAGTTCCTCAAAAGTNNTAGGT
>JGI20160J14292_10004080_pt1 | contig 10964 bp, 10 predicted proteins | sample COG_10_FD_14292 | JGI IMG/M metagenome (IMG submission 14292) | reverse complement strand
CCAGAAAAATCACCATAAATCTGGAATGTAAAGAAAATTGCACCTAACACTAATGTGATTCCTGAATAATCTGCGAAATTGTTGAAAATCTGATTTGCATATTCAGCGCAATTATCTGCAATCACTATTTTCTTAAATATACCCCAAAGTATTTGACGCATTCCGTCAACAGCTTTTGAATAATCAAAAGTCCGTTTGTTGTAGAACTGTGGCAATAAATTGGTTGCTCTTTCAATTGGTCCTGCTACTAATTGAGGAAAGAAGCTTACAAAAGCCGAAAATGCGACAAAGTCTTTCGTTGGTTCAAGTTTTCGTTTATAAATATCAATCGTATAGCTCAAAGTTTGGAATGTGTAAAAACTAATCCCAACAGGCAGAATTATATTTAACGAATTGGCTTTTATCTCAGTTCCAAAGAATAAAAAAGCTGTTATAAAATTGTCTAAGAAAAAATTATAATATTTGAAGAAACCAAGAAAACCAAGATTAACTAAAATACTTGTCCAAAGTAAAATTTTCCTTTTTTCATGATTTTCTTCAATTTTGAGTTTTCTTCCTATCGTATAGTCAACAATGGTACTGAATAAAATCAGCGATAAAAATCTCCAATCCCACCAACCGTAAAATAAATAACTTGCTGCAACTATTAGAAAATTTTGCAGTTTCAAGCTTTTTTTTGTTACAAACCAATAAAGTATAAATACTATTGGAAGAAATAAAGCAAAATCAATAGAGTTGAATATCATTTAATTCTTCAAATTTTGATTGTCGAGCAACCAATTAGCCATTATTTTGAGCCCTTCATCTAAACTAGTATTTGGCGCATAACCCAGTTGTTTTTTTGACTTTGTAATATCAGCAAAAGTTATTGGGACGTCACCTTTTTGAATTGGTTCAAATTTTATGATGGCTTCTTTTCCAATTGCTTTTTCAATTTTTCTTACAAGATCTATGAGTTTAATAGGAGAGGAGTTTCCTAGGTTAAAAATGTCATAATCTTTATCTTTATATTCGACTGCTTTTAGAATACCTGAAACTACATCTTCCACATATGTATAGTCTCTTGAGGTTCCCCCATCTCCATAAATTGAAATTGATTCATTATTTAATATCCGAATCATGAATTTTCTAATCGCCAAATCAGGTCTTTGACGGGGGCCGTATACCGTGAAAAACCTAAGGTTTATTATTGGTAGTTTATAAATATTATTAAAAGCATGACAAAAAGCCTCAGCTGCCAATTTACTTGCCGCATATGGGCTGGCTATTTGATTTAAAGGATCTGACTCCCTGAATGGAATGGATCTATTTAAACCATATACTGAGCTCGAGGAACCATTTATGAATTTTTTCACTCCATGTTTTACTGCGGCTTCAAGAAGATTTATGGTTCCTTTAATATTGGTGTTTTCATAATTTATTGGGTTTTCAACAGAGGGCCTGACCCCTGCCCTTGCAGCTAAATGAATAACTATTTCCGGTTGGATTTCATGAAATGTTTTGATAATGAAGTTCTTATTTGATATATCGCCTTTAATCAATAAATAATTTTTTGATGTAAGGTGTTCTTTAATGTTCTCTTCTTTACAAAAAATAGGATAAAAATCATCAAATGAATCCAAACAGATAACATGATGACCATAGTCTAGAAGAGCATCAACCAAATGACTACCTATAAAACCAGCCCCGCCAGTTACAAGTATTTTTTGTTTGTTCATATATCATTGCTTTATTAGTACTGAAACTTTGCATCATAGTATTTATGTTACTACTTTTAATTTTTTTAAAAAAAGAAATGTCAATACTTTTTAAGTTGTTTTCCCCAATTTTCAAATTGTAGGCCTGTTTTATATTTCACCTTGTCAAAAAAAGTAATTTTTTTTTGTTTACTGGCTAATTTTGAATCAAAGAATTCAGATTTATCATGAATAAAAAAACATTTTTGATCCCATTTTGTATTTTGATTGATATACTTTGTTTTTTCAACAATTTCAAATTGATCTTTAGCATTTAAGTAATGATGACTAAAAAAATCCTTATTTACATAAACAGTTTTATTATACATTAAACCGTCAGATAATCCTTTTAATGCCATTTTAAAGTCTGAATTGTTTATCCAATTTTCATCCCAACTGCTTAAGATGTCGTTAATCTTGTGTTTATGTGCATGAAGAAAAAACTTTCTGTAAATATCCTCGTAATACTGTTCATCATCATGTATTCCCACAGCCCAAGTGCCTTGATAAGTATGAAACCCTAACTTACTCATCTTTTTATATGTGAGTGATTCGGGTCTATAGGAAGTGCCTTCCTTAGGAATGAAATCAATTGCCTTTTCCAATAGTGAAGTCCTGTAAAGGTGCATTCCAGCACTTCTGTAGGAATTAAAAAACTTATCGAAAACTAAACCTTTGTAAACAAAATAGTTTTCACTTAATTTTTTAAAGTTATTTAATTGCAATTGAACTGCATCTTTATAAATCAAAGTGTCAGCATCTATTGAAAGAGTAAATTTATGTCCATTCTGAATACCAATTTCAAAATTTTTTAAAACTGCTTTGCTAAATGGCTTTTCTTCAATTATAAAGATATTTTGTTCCTCAACTTGTTTACTAACTAAGAAATGGCACAAATCTAATGTCCTTTCTCCAGCGGCACGGATTACAACTGTAATATCTTTTATTTTCATTTAAATAGCTTTTCTAAAAATCTCGAATAAAATGTTTTATTTGAGTTTGATTTTAAGGCGTGACACCCAACCCAGTTTTGATGCTGTCCACCAGGAAACGGGTCAATATGGGATGTTTGAGATGGAATTTTTTTTACCCATTTACTTTCGTTTTTTGTTGCAATACAAAATAGATATACGGATGCATTCGGATGAGAATTGAATGTACAATATATCATTTTCATTTCATTTTCATTAAATAGATTTTTCATCGCGAGAGGCGTAAACCTCCAATAGTCACCATAATCGGCATGCATTTCTTGTAAAAAAGGAACCACCACAATGGCAATATCCTTGGTCATTGAACATAAATTTTTGACGGCTAGATTAACTTCATAAATATGTTCTAAAACAGTGTGATTAAATACTACATCAAATTTATTTATTAATTCGTTAGGTAACTCAGCTGTCAAATCTAAAAACACTTCGTTTTCTTTACCTTGAAAACCCCTAGCTTCTTCTTTATAATTCGTAATAGAATATGATGAAGCGTTCGAAAAATAATCTTTATAATACGCCCCCTCTTTATCTTCATCTGTCCAACCACTAATATTTGCTACGTCTCCCTTAAATAATTTTGCGAATTTCAATAATTCACGGTTACTCCAAACTCTGGGAAGCCGGAAGACACGGTCAATATCTTTGTAGTATTCATCTATTTCCATTTTACATATAATTTTTTTGAAACCATAATTCTAGTACTAAAACATGAAATTTCATTCGCGTTGAGGATTTTTTAATTAATGCGACATCAATAATGTCATTTTTAGCGAGAAATCCATACTTTATAAGTTGATAGAATTTATCATCGAATAACCTATATAGATGTTGAAAGCTAAAGCCTCTTTTGGGCATATCAATAATTTCCTTCCTTACCCTGTTTTTTAGATTTTGATGAATAAGGAATTTTTTAATACCGTTTTTTATGTACGTTTTTTCGTTTAATTGAAAAGTAAACTCAAAAATCTCATGATCAAGGAAAGGCACTCTGACTTCCAAAGAATGTGCCATACTTGTGCGATCTGCTCTTGTCAAACAGGGCTCAGGAATAAATGTATGAACATCCAATAGTTGCCAAGACTTTACAGGTGAAATAGTTTCATCATAGTATTTTTTGAATAAAAATAATCCCTGTTTTTTAGCCATGTCTGATATATCCTTGTTTACAAGGCTTGTATTTATCAATTCATCATATACACCAGTCATCCATTTATTATACATTTGAATATTAAGTTCACTCTTACTTAAAATAAACTCTTTAATCCTTTTCTTGAGTGTTAAATTCTTATAATAATTATTGATTTCGTAGTGCCATTTATAACCTGCAAATGCCTCATCTCCACCGTCTCCAACTATCACTACTTTTGAATGTTGTATTGCTAATTCAGATGCCAAATAGTATGGTATCATTGATGAGATTGCAAATGGCTCGTCAAAGTTAAACGCAAGTTTTTCTAAAAGACTAAAAGTATCTGCTTCTTCACTTAATATATTCTCATAATGATTAGAACCAAATGTAGATGAGATATCACGTGCTATGAGGTGCTCACTTCTATTGGAATTATCAAAACCAATGGAAAAACTATTAACATCATATTTTAGATCTTTCATATGCATAAGCAACGTGCTAGAGTCATAACCACCGCTTAAAAATAGACCAACAGGAACATCACTTGTTAAGTGCTCTTTTGTAGCTCTATGTATTAAAATATTAGCCTTTTCTATTGCATCTTTATCTGAAACAATATTATTTCCACTTTTTAATTTCCAATATTTCTCTTCATGAATGTCACATGTCTTATTTATGTCAATTTCAAAAAAACTGGCAGGAGATAATTTTTTAGTGTTTTTCCAAATGGTTTTTGGGTTAGGAACATAGGAATACGTGAAAAAATCGGCAATTGAAGAATTATCAATCTCTTTTTTGAATTTCGGGTTTTTTGTAATCGCTTTGAGTTCGGATGCAAAAATTAACTTTTCATTATCTTTAAAATAATAAAATGGTTTAATTCCAAAGCGATCTCTTGCAGCAATTAATTTATTATTGTTTTGATCATAAATAGCGAATGCGAACATTCCTTTTAACTTTTTCAGTAGGTTTTTAATTCCCCATTCTTCGTATCCATGAATCAATACCTCGGTATCACTTTTTGACTTAAAGACATGACCTTTCGAGACTAATTCTTTTTTTAGATTATTAAAATTATAAATCTCCCCATTAAAGGTGACCCATACAGAACCATCCTCATTGGACATTGGTTGTTTGCCATTATCACTTAAATCAATAATGGACAACCTTCTGTGACCAAAGGCTATTGATTCGTTGTGTAATAGTTCAGTGCCGTAACCATCAGGTCCTCTGTGAGTTAAGGCATCTCTCATAGAGTCAAATAATACTCTATCAATTTTGTCACCCGTATAATTTATTTGTCCAACAATACCACACATAATATTATAAATATCTTGATTGTATTTCTTCTGAAGGGATTTTGCAGTTTATTTTTTTTCCGAACAACTTATAGCGATTTTTAGCAAATAATCGGTAAAAGTAGTCTCTCAAAATTTTCGGAAAAATTTTAAAAATGAATAAGATTCGATATGGCGTCTTCAAATGTTTAATGATCTTGAAAATTGCATCACTTTCAAAGTAAAAGCTCCCAGTACTGTCAATATAGTAGATACTATCTTTTTCAGGCATAACTATTAGTTTTTTTTCTATAATTTCTTTACCTAACTCAGTGTTTAATGCACAGAAATATAAATTTCTAGAATGTATGCTTTCATTTTTTAAAATAAACGATATAAAACCATCACAAAAATTACAGTGACCATCAAAAAGGATTATGTTTTTGTTAGTGAACGCCATTTATTTCAAATCTATCGTTAGGGTATCCGAAGAGAAAACGGTGAAATGATTTTGATTTGTTGTTATGACTTCTTCGCTAGTAATAAGTATTTCTTTGGCATTGCTAATTGATAAGTTCTGCTGATTCACACCCTGCCAAATATGCATTGGTGGATCAATATAGTTTATCCATTTTACATCATTTTGTAATTTGTTAGGCACAAATTTTTTTAAAAACGACTCAAGCATAATTTTTTTATTTAAATCAAATTTATTAGTACCATTTTTATTTTTAAAATTGATGACTTTGTTTTTATCAAAATTGTTTTTTTTGAAGTCATTTATAAATCGTACAACATCTTTACTTTGTGTAGAACCAAAAGTGTAAGAAAGGACTTTATTATCAAATAAATAATGGAATCTATTTTGAGCAAAAATTAAATCATAAGGGCTAAAAAAAGATGCATCTAGAGGTAAAACTTCGTTTGAATCTGTTTGGATATGAAATTTATAATGATGGACATATCCTGAATCTAGCCATGAAAGACTAAATGATTTCAGGAATAATGAACTACAAAAAAGTAAAGGAAAGTACAATAATAAATACTTAGGTTTACTTAGATTTAGTTGAAAGTATTTTAAAATGAATATCAGTGAAATTTCAAGTAAAATCCATTTCCAAAAGAAAATCCCACTAAATAAAAAGATCATAACGTGAAAAACTATGAATAATGAAAGGGTGGGTAGGATAAGCCTACGATGCAACAATATAATTATTGGAAGTAAAAGCTCAATGATTGTAACGCTTATTTGAATAAAGTTGTTATTATTTTTAATAAATGAACCAAGACTAATAGTAATGTATTCAGGCAAAAACTGTAGCCACCCAAAAACTTGAACAGACGAATAAAGGTTAAATGTTTGATTTTCTTGAAGCCAATCTAATCTAAATTTACCATAGCCAGCCAGGAGGTACCAATTACCAATAGTTGCTAATAAAATTACTATAAAAAATTTCCAATTTATATTTTTAATAAAAAATTGAAAAACATAAAATAGCCAATAAAGTATTAGTATATCGAATATTATTTTTTTATCTGTAAGGGAATACACTAAGCCTTTAGGAAAAGTAAATTGTTTGGAAATGCAAATAGTTTGAATGACAAAGAAAATTGTAAAAAACGGGTGTCTAATGGAAAGTATACCAAGTACGATTAATAATACTCGATCAAAAAGGTGCCATTGATTAAAGTAGTAATTATACTCATACAGAGAATATGACCACGTCAATATTAAAATGCATAACCCAACAATTATTTTAATATAAACAGGAACTTCTACTTTTTTCTTATACAGCGCTAATAGTAAAAAGAAAATAACTAAAACGAAATAAACCAATATCAGTCTCTTGGACTGAAAGATGTAATTTAAACCGAGTATTTCATTACTAAAAAAAGTTTCATTCAAACTAACATGTAATATTTTTTGTAAGGGTATCTGAATTAAAAAAACAGACCCGATCATTAAAAAAACAGACCAATTATTTTTTAATTCGAATTGAATATTTTTAAATAATTTTATCATTAATTATTGAACCATTTTTATGAATTAATATTTTTCCATTATCTATTGGACTTTCCAAGCCGCCGGTTCAGTATAGAAATAACCATGTTTCTCTATTGTCAATAGATTTCCAGAGTTATAAAAATCATTGGCTTCAACTTTGAAATGTTTTGCGTTTTCAACCAAGTCTAAAGTGTGTGACTGCTCTCCCATCCATGCCATTATAGAATATTTTGAAGGCAACAATCTTATACCCGAACATGAGATATTAATTAAATTACTACCCTCTTTAAGATTTATATTGATCCCTTGAGATTTGGAATCAATACAACATATTCTATCTTCTGATAAGGAACATATAGTCAAGGCTATTTGTACGTTATTAATCTTTCTATTTGAGATGATCTCAATCCTAAAATTTAATTTTTTCGAAAAATTAGAGTAGGGTTCATTATTATTAATTAATAGATCTTTAAATTTTGCAAACCCCGAATAAGTTCGATCATTTCTCTTAAAAAGAGTTATCTCCTGTTTTCTGCTGTTGTCATTTATGTAATTATTTATAGCAAATTCAGTTGTTCCAATAAATTTAACCATGCCATTCTCAAGAACAATAGCGCTGCTACAAAGTTTCTTTATACTAATCATGTTATGACTAACAAATAAAACTGTCCTTCCTTCTCCTTTGGACACATCTTTCATTTTACCAATAGCCTTTTTCTGGAACTCCACATCACCCACTGCTAAAACCTCATCTACAATTAAAATTTCTGGCTCTAAGAATGCAGCTATCGCAAACCCCAAGCGAACGGTCATGCCAGATGAAAATCTTTTGGTTGGCGTATCCAAATATTTTTCAATTCCAGCAAAATCAATGATTTCATCTAGTCTTGAGGTTATCTCATGGCGACGCATGCCCATTAACGAACCATTCAAATAAATATTTTGTCTTGCAGTCATCTCTGGGTGCATTCCCGTGCCCACCTCTAGCAAGGAGGCCACACGACCTTTCATTTTAATTGAACCAATTGAAGGGCTCGTGATTTGGGATAAAATTTTTAAAAGCGTTGACTTACCAGCACCATTTTTTCCAATAATACCTAAAACTTCTCCTTGGTTAACTGAAAAATTGATGTCTTTTAGGGCGTAAACCATATTGGACGAACTTTTTTGAGTTCTATCGTTTAGCTCCACAAGCGTAGCGTATGGATCGGGTTTGCCTCTTAATTTAGCCCACGCTCGATTCAAGTCTTTGGACAAGGTGCCTGTACCAACAAGACCGAGATCGTATACTTTTGAGAGGTTTTCTATTTCAATTACTTTACTCATATTCTAAACGGTATCCATAAAGGTTTTTTCAACTTGATTAAATATTAAAATTCCAAAACATAATGTAACGATAGCAAAACCTCCCGAGTAAGCAATGTTGCTCCAATCAAAACTACCGGCACCCACGAACATATAATTAAAGGAATCGATTAAATATCCAATAGGGTTGTATTTGGCAAGAAAGACTAAATCTTTGGGTAAAGTTTGGACAAAAACAACATAAGAGGTGGCTATACCAGGGGTTACATACCTTAAAAGTGGAACTGCAAAATCAATAAGAAACTTCAAATCTCTATATTTTGTTGTAAGAGAAGAAACCAACAAACCAAAGCCCATAGCCATTATCATTATAATTAATAATAAAATTGGAAAATAAATGATTTCCCATTGCATACTAAATGTGTTGGTTTGAAAATAATAGTAAACTATGGCACAAAGTAGTAAACACAATTGAACTCCAAATTTTAATAATCCTGAAATCAGAACCGTTAACGGCATAATCAATCTCGGGAAGTAAACCTTTCCAAATACGGCTTGATTATCAATAAATGTGGATGCTGTCTTGGTAAAAGTATCCTGAAAATATTGCCACAATATAGGCCCAGACATATAAAATAAAAAACCAGGAACACCTTGGGGACCTAGTCCGGCTAAACTGCCAAACACAAAAAGGTTAATGGCTGCTGTAAAAAGAGGTTGAATAAAAAACCAAATTGGGCCTAAAATAGTTTGCTTGTAATAGGTGACAAAATCTCTATAAACCAACATTCTTAATAAGTCTCGGTAATACCACAGCCCTTTAAAGTCAACCTCTAATAGACTTCTTTTCGGTTTTATGATTTTATCCCAGGTTTTATCGCTCATACTAAATTATTAATTAACAAGGTCAGTTTTTTTTAATACTATTTTCATTCCCAATTCTTTAAGCTCGGCTGTTATATAATTGTTGGAAATAGTTTTAATAATGGCATTTTTACTTTTTATCTGCCCTTTATTAACAGCTATTTTATCTCCTATATTCAATTGTCTAATTTCAAATTCTTGTGCTTTGTCTTTGGTAATTATTCCTTTAAGAGTATCGATTTCAGACTCTCTAACAATTGCTGGTTTCCCAAGCCAAAAAATATAGTTTAACACCGAAGGATCTTTTAGAGGAATAGCACGATTTTTTTCTGTTGTTTTTATAAATAAATAAGAGGGCAATAACGGCGTTGATACTTTTTTTTTTCTATCGCTCCACTGCTTTAATGTTGTTTTCATGGGACAGTATACTTCAAAGCCATTTTGGGTTAACCTTTCTAGTGCTTTAATTTCATGCCTTGGCTTTGTATAAAGAACATGCCATTTACTATTTTGATCGGTTTCTTTCATTTAATCTTTTTCCCAAATCAGTAGTTGGTTTTTATTTTGACTTCTATTAGAAAATTCCTCCTCTGTGTATGCTATATATCGTATTTTTCTTTCTATTATTTTTTCTGTTTTTTCTATAACGTCCGTTAAATAATTTTTATTGATTTTTCCTACTAGTATAATGTCTACTAAATCGCAATTTCTTCCTTCGGATAACTCTCCTGTTAAATATATTTTAATTGGTTCCCCAAGGCCTCTTAAAATATTATCTATAATTACATCTATCCCTAAGTATTTTCTTACAATTTGGTTAACGTCTTTAAATAAAGGATGTAATTTATTTACCGTAAACATTTTTTTATTTCCGACCTTACTTGAGTGTAACATATTTGCCGCCTCTAGCCTATTTAGCTCAAGTCTCACAGCATTCGTAGATTCTTCTAACTCCTCACTTAAGCCTCTTAAATAGGCAGAATTTATAGGGTTTAAAAAAAACTTAAGAAGAAGTTTAACTCTTGTCTTGGATGTAATTAAGGTTTTAATCAAAATATGATGTCTAAACACAGCTTCGCCATGTCAGCCACAAGTGCGAAACACTAATAGCGAGTAAAAAAACTACTCAAAGTTAAAAAAATAAATTTATTTCAAGTATTTAAGTCAAAATACTTGCAAGCTTTACTTTCATTGCTTTTACCATCTGCCGCACAATACTTTTATCTTCGTCTCCACTTAGGACTAATAATCTTGACTTTGAATTTTTTTTTTAATTTAAATATAATTGCATTAAATGCAACTTGATAAATTCGGCTGTAAATGAAAATTTCAAAATAATTGGTAATAATATTAATTTATTTAACAACTTAGTATTATGCTTATTGGAAAAGATTTTGACAAAATAGAAATTTCATTATTTGGCTTTGACCTAGTAGAGCCCAATGCATTTATCGGGGACAGTATCATACTTACAGTGGCATTATTACTAGCTTCAAAAACCAAAAAACTTAGTAAGTCTTCAGATTTTTTTAAAAATTGGAGATATTTTTATTTGCTCTTTGGAATTGATATGTTTCTTGGTGGAATTGGTCATCTAATGTTCAAATATTGGAGCTTTAATGGCAAATATTTACCTTGGATATTAGGAATTTTCTG
>JGI20160J14292_10004074_pt1 | contig 10969 bp, 8 predicted proteins | sample COG_10_FD_14292 | JGI IMG/M metagenome (IMG submission 14292) | reverse complement strand
TCTCACCAATGTTGATGTTGATGTTTTAAAGAAAATAGTGAAGGAGGCGATTAGGGAGAATGATAGTCAGAGGGTTGCTGAGAACAAGGCGAGAGCCCTAGTGAAGGATGAGGTTAAACAATACAAGAATGTTAAAATGAATAAATTATTAACCAAAGTAAAACACGACGTAGCTGTGAGTGTCGATCCAAATGCCGCTCTCGGCATCCCAGAAGTCTTGGGTTTTGGTATTAATGATGAAACCAATTTACAAATAACAGTCGGTGCATTTAAAGACATGACTAATAAAATGATTTCGAGTATTCAGGATAAGATAGAGGAATCCAAAGTTAGTATTATTGGTGCGATTAAAAGTTCGAACAAAACCGCAACGGAAGAATAAATAATACGGTATATCACAGTAAAGGTGAATGATTGAAATGTTATCTTTATAAATGGGTAAAATATCCACCGTGTAAAATTGATTTGATATAACAGTTTAATGATATTATATATAAACTGTTATATGGAGATAGTTAGAGATATTCATAGTAATTCGTTGGTGGACCTACTCAATATTCATGTTTATCGGGAAAATATTAAAGCATGTAGTGACCATATATATTTGTCTATATCCGAATGGCACGACGATATTGTTGAATACACGTTGTATCTTATCGATATCTATATGAAAGAAGAGGTCGGTTCACTTATTCACGAAAACTTTGAAGATCAACTCGAAGAGAGTGTGACTGGTGTATTAAAAGAGCATATTAAACATCAATATCATATTGGGAAGAAAAATATCGATGGAGAAATCTCAAGTGGATTTGTCCTTTATGACGATGCGATTATAGACGTATGTGAGCAGTTTTTGGACGTTGCTTATAAGGTATATTATACGGTGATAACCCCAAGGCGAAGCTATATTGGGAACGCGATACGGCGTAAACCCGATGTTATTGTTATGAGTATAAAAATACAGCAGATACGGGATAAATACCAGCCCGAACAACGAAGCGAAGACTGGTATAAATATAGGCATGAGTTTCTAACAGCCAGTTCTATAGGAAAGGTATTTGGAACACCATGTTCTCAAAATCAACTTATCGTTGAAAAGTGTAACCCACATAAGTCGTTTTCGGGTGGGTGTGTAAATACAAGCAGTCCGCTTCATCACGGACAGAAGTATGAACCGGTTTCGGTTTTAATATATGAGGGTATGTACGCGACCAAAGTGGGTGAATTTGGCTGTATCAGGAGTAGTGATGTATCTTGTATAGGGGCATCCCCAGATGGTATTAATATAGATCCATCAAATGACCTATATGGTCGTATGCTTGAAATAAAAAATGTTGTATCGAGGGTTATAACTGGTACACCTAAATGCGAATATTGGATACAGATGCAGTTTCAAATGTATGTATGCAACCTCAAAGAATGTGATTTCTTGGAAACAAAGTTTGTAGAATACGAGAGTCGTGGAGAATTTATTGATGATGGTTCATTTATCAAGACCGGGTCAGATGAATATAAAGGTATCATTTTGATGTTTGACATAGGTTCATCCCCTATATACGAGTATAAACCAATCGATATGGAGGAAACCGAGTTTATTGAGTGGAAAGCTAATATAATTGAAAAATATGATGAAGAATTCTTTGTGAAGGAAATATATTGGAAGTTAGATGTTATAAGTTGTGTATTGGTGTTACGAAACGATATGTGGCTGGATTACGCGATACCGAAGATTCAGGAATTCTGGAAAGTAATCGAACGCGAGCGTGTCGAAGGATTTGAACATAGACTTCCTGCAAAGAAGAGAGCGAAACAATCGGTATTCTATGACAATAGTGAATGTCTTATTGAATTGGACGATGATGACAACGTTGTTAACGAAACAACGTCGTTAGATACAGATACAAAACAAATAGTAATAACAAATATGCCTGGGTTTGAGCTACGTGTTCGTACTCAATCATTTGATGACACCAAATTGGCGATGTCCGATGAATTAAATAAACTTGAGATATAACGATATACCGATGACAGCAAAAACTAAGTAATACGAAATCAGGTAAAATCCTTTTTTTATGTTCAAATAATCCAGCATTATTTCGTGTATACCCCCTATGCTTGTAAATAGTACGATCGTTCCCACGAGGTGTTTAAATTCGGCTATGTTTATCTGGTTCACCGCGAAAAAATGGCGCATCTTGTCACGAAATTCTAACGTGTTCATCTATTTATTTATATGTATATATTATTTTTTTCGTTTTATTTTTTTCGTTTCTAGTCTTCTAGTGAATTGTATTAAAAAACACAGTATGCTTTACGTAATTAGATTGATGCTGACGTGTTGGTTCTCACACACCGAACCGACTACATGGAGAGAACACTAGAAATCCGCATTTCTTCATCTCTCTTCTCTCTTGGATCCCATGGTGGAAGCCACGCAATCGAGTAGCTTTCATAGTCCGTCGTAAACGGATGGAAATACGCGCGTGGATTTTGGAAGTCGGCATTTATAGTTCCGATCATACTCTCGACCCCACACCATCGACTATATGGTAATATTTCATTCAACATTACATAGACAAATATAATAGACAATATTACCCATAATACATTTGTGAACCTATGTAACATTATGTATAGATATTATTATAGTATAACAATATAAAATAATATCCATAGTATAGTTATTAGTATGTCATCAGGACAAGACGACATGTCAGTAATAAAACGAGACGGGACAAGACAGGACGTAGCATTCGATAAAATTTTGATTCGTGTCAAAAAGGTCGGTGCTGAAGCGAACATCCAGATAAGGTATAGTGCGCTGGTTATGAAGATAATTGACCAGCTATATGACGGCATACACGCAACACAAATTGATGAACTTACCGCCCAACAATGCGCAAGTCAATGCACCGTCCATCCAGACTATGGAACTCTTGCTGGTAGGATAATCATTTCTAATAACCATAAGAATACACACACATCATTTTACGAAAAAATGAAACTATTATATGAATTCAAAGATGTCCGTGGCGAACCATGTCCTTTTTTGAATGATGATTTCATGAATGTAGTTAGCGATAATAAGGAACGTATTCAGGATATGATTGATTATGAACGCGATTATTTAATTGACTATTTCGGTTTTAAAACCCTTGAACGTTCTTACTTGTTTAGATTAAATAACGCGATTATTGAACGACCACAGGATATGTGGATGCGTGTATCCATCGCGGTCCATGGTTCTAATATGGAAAAGGTAATGACCACTTACGATTTACTCAGCAACAAGTATTTTACTCACGCTACACCCACACTATACAACTCTGGAACCAGGTGTCAACAAATGAGCTCGTGCTATTTGATTGCTATGGAGGACGATAGTATCGAAGGGATCTATAACACTCTGAAAGATTGCGCAAACATATCCAAGTATGCTGGTGGAATTGGTCTCCATATTCATAACATTCGAGCATCCGGAACGTTAATTCGCGGAACCAACGGGACATCCAACGGTATCGTGCCTATGCTTAGGGTCTTTAACAACACCGCGCGCTATGTTGACCAAGGTGGTGGTAGACGCAACGGAAGTTTTGCTATCTATTTGGAGCCATGGCATGCCGATATTTTTTCTTTTCTTGAGATGCGTAAAAATCATGGTGACGAGGAGTTGAAAGCCCGGGATCTATTTTATGCTTTATGGATTCCCGATTTGTTTATGAAACGTGTGAATGAGGATGGAAACTGGTCTCTCATGTGTCCAAATAAATGTCCTGGGTTGGCAGACGTATATGGAGACGACTTCGAAAAATTATATACGGAATACGAAAGAAGTGATTTGGTTGTAAAAACGGTGAAAGCCAGAGACTTATGGTTTTCTATAATGGATAGTCAAATGGAGACCGGAACACCATATTTGCTCTATAAAGACGCGTGTAACAAGAAATCAAACCAGAAAAATCTTGGCACGATTAAGTCATCTAATTTGTGTACGGAGATTGTTGAGTATAGCGATGACAAGGAGACAGCAGTATGCAATTTGGCAAGTATAAGTCTTTCTAACTTCGTGGACGAATCAACAAAGACGTTTGATTACGAAAAGCTTATTAGTGTTACAAAGGTGGTTACAGAGAATTTAAATAAGATTATTGATATGAATTTTTACCCAACTGAAAAAACAAAGATCAGTAATAATAAACACCGACCGATTGGTATTGGTGTCCAGGGGCTCGCTGATGCATTTTTCAAGATGGACATCGCGTTTGGTAGCAAAGAATCCAAAGAGGTGAATAAAATGATTTTCGAGACTATATATTTTGCTGCTTGTACTATGTCATGTGAGCTATCGATTGAGAAATTCGAATCTAATGATGGTACGGGAAATGGTAAATGGAACACGATGGGTGCGTATAGTAGTTTTGATGGTTCACCTATGAGTAAGGGACTATTCCAGTTTGACCTTTGGGGGGTGAAGCCGGATACCGACCGATATGACTGGGACGGGCTTCGCAAGAAGATAATGAAATATGGTATGGTTAACTCTCTTTTACTTGCGCCGATGCCGACGGCTTCGACAGCGCAGATACTTGGAAACAACGAGTGTTTCGAACCAATTACATCGAATCTATATAGCAGACGAACTATGGCGGGTGAATTCATCGTAGTGAATAAATACCTGATGAAGGCGCTTATTGATGAGGGAATTTGGAATGAAGATATAAAAAATAGTATTATTGTTAACAAGGGGAGTGTTCAACACATCGAGGGGCTGAGCGAAGACATCAAGAATAAGTATAAGATTGTATGGGAGATAAAGATGAAGGATGTAATTGATATGGCAGCGGATCGGGGAAAATACATTTGTCAAAGTCAGAGTATGAATTTGTGGATTTCTGACCCCAATTACGGAAATTTGACATCGATGCACTTCTATGCTTGGAATAAGGGGCTCAAGACGGGAATGTATTATTTACGAAGAAAGGCGAAACACCAGGCTCAGCAATTTACGGTCGACCCTACAAAGAATGAAAATACTGGTGATACAGAGAATGAAGATCCATGTGAGATGTGTAGTGCTTAGACATACTGGATTATTGGAATTGAATGGAATTAGAATGATTTATAATATAATAAAACGTTTAAACATATCATCATATACAAACTATATGAATAGCATTAGTGTAAACGATCTGGAATCCCTATGCACGGTTGTAGAATTAATGGATTTGTTTCATCAGAAGGAGATCCTCAAGATTTTATCGGGTCATACTGAAAGGGTTACACTCAACGAGAATAAGAATGGTGTTCTCGTGAATCTGACTGACGTTCCTGACGATATTATTAAAGAAATTAATGACTATATTATTCATGTTAATAAACAAGAGAAGGAGCTCGGTTGTGATGAGGCTATCAAGGAACAGTTAAAAACAGAATACTTCTAAAGTGATAGATAGTTATTACACCATCGGTAACGTAGTGTATTAACGCAATCGGTTTAAAGAGTCGGTGATATAAAATATAATGGATACAACCGGGTTTACACAGGTTGCTTCGAAGAAGAAACATATAATCGATAGTTTATTGAATTATATGTTTACCAGCAAGATGATGCGGAACACAATTCGTGGATTGGAACGCGATGTTCCCGAACCCAAATCGTCTTCGTGTAAACACAAGTTTCACAGGAATGTATTTGTGCCCAAGAGTGGGGACACGCTATTCTGGATATTTTATATACTTGTTAACGGTGTTGATACATACGAGTTACTCGGGAATAACATTTTTCTTACTGAAAAGAACGAAAAAATAAAGAACATCGAGATAATCAAGAAAAACCGCACCAAGTTAAAGGAATATGGTATAAAAAAACTCATCACATGTGAGAATGATCTGTTGAATGAATCAACGATTGAGTTAAAAACGTTCCACGCGTTATGTATATGCCACGACATAGACTTCATGTTTTTAAAGAATCGGGTATATTACTTGCATCTCGTCGATGACGAAGTGGAACATGACAACAAAAAAACGTGTCCAGTTGTTCATGATATGGGTGATGGAGTATATGGTTTCGAATCAACTACTCACGCGGACGTATTTAAAAATTATATGGACACGCGAATGAGGATGGAAAATTACGAAAAACCGATTAAATCGGTTACCGCATATACGATTTCCCAACTCAGGGAAATGTGTGAAACGTTGAAAATTAAAACAACCAACGATAGTGGTTCAACAAAAACAAAAGCGATTATGTACGCTGACTTAACGTTCTATCTGTGTGATTGACGTTACTACCATTAATTTGGGAATAAAATTGATTTAGATATAATATATAAAGTTGATATATATTATATATGTCAAGTAAGGATAATGATTTCAAATCGATCATCGAACGCTATATCTCACATACTGATACGCATGAGAATAAAGAGCTGGAGGTGAGATTTGGTACAAGAACAGTCAATAACCAGAAAAAAATAACAAAGTCGGACTACGATATGGTTATTAAAAATCTAAAGGCTATGGGGTTTTCATGTGAGAATGTCCATGGAGATTACATGATGCGAATTGGATACAACGAAATAAATAAGCAGGGAAAAAAGGTTCGGTCGAAAATCCGTGTCGAATTAAATGGACATCATGTTATTAAAGCATACTGTGGGAAGGAAAATATTAACAGTCTTCTCGAAGATGAAACCCTGCGTGGTTACGTAGAATTTGTAAATAAGTCATATATGTCCAAGGTTGGTGGGGTAGCGGACCGGATATATCCATACAATTCAGACGATTTTGGATTTCGCGTTGCGCTTCAAAGTGAAAAAAAAGAACAACTTACCAGTCCTTGGATACGAAATATCATCGATTCATGGGATGAAACTGAAAAGACGTTCAGGTATATAAAGAGGTTCCGCTTTAAACATGCGGAATATCCGATAAGTTGCGATATGAGCATCGTTAAATCATCAGACTTCAATAAATCACATTACATTTTGGAAGACTCAAAAGTGTTTAAAAATATGGAGACATATGAGATAGAGTTAGAGGTAGATAACGACCGAGCGGATAAATTTATCTCCATTTATGGAGATGAATCTCTATATACATCAATTAAGAAATCAATAAAGATCGTCCTACAAGGTCTTCAGGGGGCGAAATTCCCTGTTTCCTATAGCGAAATGAGAACCGTTCTAAACGATTACGGGAATATGGTATTCAGTCGCAATAACATTAATATAAATCCACAACATTTTATTGGACCATCGTCATACACACTCCAAACCAAACATGTTACCGAGAAAACAGATTCATCAAGTATTCATAATATTCGAACGGATTATACGGTTACCGACAAGGCGGATGGAGAGAGGAACTTGTGTTATATATCCACAAAAGGAAAAATATACCTTATTGATTCCAACATGCGTATCAAATTCACGGGGTCTACCACAACCGAAAAGAGGATTAAAAATTCAATTATTGATGGCGAGCTTATCATGTATAACAAAGAAAAAAAACAGATAATGCTCTTCGCAGCATTTGACGTATATTTTGTGAATGGACGAGACTGTCGAAAGAACCCATTCGCATCTACCACAGTTGGTGGCGTTGGTGGCGAAAGTGGTGGGAAAAAAACAACATACCGCCACACCGTGTTACGCGATGTGATTAGTTCGATGAAAGCCAAGTGTGTAACCCCGGGTTCTTTGAACGAAATGCGGTTTGATATGAAATTATTCGAGGTTGCCAATAAAAATAGGAACATATTCGAGTGTTGTCGGTCTGTTCTTGGACGTATTAACCATGAAAGTTACTCTTATGAAACAGACGGTCTCATATTCACACCCGCAACAGATAATCTACCCGCATTAAACTATCGACATACATGGGATCGTTCATTTAAGTGGAAACCGCCCGAATTTAACACGATTGATTTCCTTATTACATTTTCAAAAGAAAAGGACGATAATGAAATTATACGTACCATTTATCAAGATGGAGTGGGTGCAACAAAGTCCGCAACAAAGTATCGAGAAATTCGACTTCTGTGTGGGTTCAGTCAGGGACACAAAGACCATGGCTATATGAACCCATGTGAGATGGTTTACAAAGGTGAGATACCCAAACGGGATGATTTGGGTGTTGGGGAGTACCAAGCGGTTGAATTTTACCCAACAAACCCATATGACCCAACTGCATCGTTCTGTAATATAAAACTTAAGAAAGATTCGAATGGTATAGAACAGATGTTCACTACAGAGGGAGATGTTATTGAGAATGATACCATAGTAGAGTTTGCGTATGACGACACGCGCGAAGGTTTATGGAAATGGATTCCGCTTCGTGTTCGTCACGATAAAACATACCAATTCAAAACAGGTATGAAAAATTTCGGGAATGCGTACCATGTGGCAAACAGCAACTGGCAGAGCATCCATAATCCTATCACCGAACACATGATAAAGACAGGTAACGGGGTTCCAGAACAGGTGGTTGACGGAGACATATACTATAACACCACCGGGTGTAGAAAATCAAACACACAGCCTATGCGGGATTTTCATAATCGATTTGTTAAGAACTTATTAATAAAGTGTGTGACAAAACCAGGTGGGACACTGATCGATTTCGCTGTTGGAAAGGCAGGAGATTTTCCCAAATGGATAACCGCCAGACAGTCATTTATTTACGGAATTGATGTTTCGCGTGACAACATCGAGCATAAAATAGACGGAGCTTGTGCAAGGTATCTTAACAATAAACGGGACAACACAAACACACCAGATGCGCTATTCGTAGTGGGTGATAGTGGAAAGCATATCAAGAGCGGTGACGCATTCGATACTGACGGGACCAGGAAGGTGAACAAAGCAGTATTTGGAGAGGGACCCAAAGACAAAAAGATTCTCGGCGATGGGGTATATCAACAATACGGAGTTGGAAAGGACGGTTTTGACGTGGCGTCATGTCAGTTTGCTCTTCACTACTTCTTCGAAGACAAGAAAACACTTAAGACTTTTATGCGAAATATAAGTGAATGTACAAAGGTGGGTGGCTATTTTATCGGCACATGCTACGACGGTGAAACAATATTTAAAGAGCTTCTTGACATAAAAGAAGGTGATGGTCCATCAGTATCCAAAAACGGACACAAGGTGTGGGAGATTCGAAAGGACTACCCAAATACGACATTCACAAACGACGTGAACAGTCTGGGGTACGAGATTAGTGTGTTCCAAGACAGCATAAATCAAATGACCAAAGAGTATTTAGTGAACTTTTCATATTTGGAGCGAATCATGTCTAATTATGGGTTTGAGATTGTAGGTATAGACGATGCGAAGAAGATGGGACTTCCATCTGGAATAGGTATGTTCAAAGAACTATTTAATCTAATGCGCGCGGATCTATCTTCTAAAAAGTTGGACCGAAAAAACATAGGATGTTCTCTGGATATGAGTGAGGGGGAGAAGGGAATTTCGTTCCTCAATAAATATTTCGTGTTTAAAAAGGTTCGACAAGTTACACAAGAAGATATGCACCGAGAGTTTGGTGACACCGACGACGACCAGGTCGAACGCAAAAGTGTCAAGATACGCAAGTTAAATAAAATGATTAAGTTGTCCCAGGCTTAGAAATAACACGATACTATGTATAACACAATATGAGCTATTTTTATATACCAAAAAATTACACGAATATATCAAGTAACCTTAAATGTGTTGAGAGCAATCGTGGATATGTATGTGATTCCCAGACCCTATATATACATGAATCTCGAATAAACAATATTATAAATAACAACAAAAGTACGTGGGATATATACAAAGAAGAGTATTTTCACTACAAAAATGTATTCAACGTAACACACGAACCTGTGAAATCATGTGTCACCAAGTTCGGTGCGATTCATCGATCATTCTATATCATATGGGAACTGAACAATATTTTTAATTTTATTGATACTTACAAGACACGTCGGTCGATAGATACGTTCCATTTTTCAAAATGCCAGACGGGAATTATTCAGTTTTTGAACTCCCGTCGCAACGGGACGACTGATACACATATGGGAATATACAGCGATGAATGGCGAAAGAACAGTGACTATTTAATTAACCACAAGAACATATGTTTCAACGAATATATTTCGTACAACTTCATGAACCATGACACACTAAACTATCTGGCTGGAAACTATGGACGACGGTTCAATTTGATAACCTTTTTGAGCAACGACGAAGTGGGTGAATTGCGGACGGGTATACCTTTCCTACGCGAGAAGGACATTATCATAACAAAAATTATATATTCAATTATACTCCAAAAGAAGGGCGGAACACTCATTTTTTCCGTACCAGATATATTCGACGAGACATATTACGAAATTATGTATATACTATCCAGTTGTTACGAGAAAGTAATCATTACAAAACCAGTTCTAATCGAAAATATAACCAATAAAAAAATGGTTATTTGCAGCGAATATATTGATAATTACGACCAAAGTACTCTCATTAATTTTGCACATACCGTGGTGGAAGGAACGCGCAATCGCGGAGAAGGAGACACGTTGATTCGATTACTCGACTGCCAAATTCCGTCATATTTCTTAAATAAGCTATTCGAGATAGACGCAATCATGTTCCAACAAACAATAGACGCAACGCTATCTGTTATTAACTTGAAGAACAACGACGACATAAATGGACATCTGGATAAACTCAAACGGAAGTCCATACAGAAGAGCATGTTCTGGTGTATTCACAACCATTTCGACTATGACCATTGCGTAACAGATAGTATCATCGGTAGATAAAAACCGTCGTGAAAATTTATGACGACAATTTATGACGACAATTTATGAGATATACCACAATTTTAGTTCAATAGTGGTATACCAGAAACAATAGTTTATGAAAAAAGCACACCACCGCCGGCAACAAGCTTGGACGACAAGTCGATGGAC
>JGI20160J14292_10004072_pt1 | contig 10976 bp, 8 predicted proteins | sample COG_10_FD_14292 | JGI IMG/M metagenome (IMG submission 14292) | reverse complement strand
CCTATTTCCGAATGGCCATCAATCCGCAGGATGAAGAAGCGTTAAAACGAATCATAAACTATCCTGCACGTGGCATTGGAAAAACCACGTTAGAAAAGGCAATTGTACTGGCCAATGATTGGAACAAAGACCTTTGGTCGATTGTAAGCGACCCACAAGTTCTCAACTCTCAGTTTAATGCTGGAACGGCTAAAAAGCTCGACCTCTTCGCAAATATGATTCGTAGCTTTCAAGTTCAATTACGCTCCACAGATGCGTATGAGTTGGGTTCAAAAATCGCTTCTTCATCTGGTTTACTTCGCGATTTACACGCAGACAAATCTCCCGAAGGTGTTAGCCGATATGAGAATATTCAGGAACTCCTAAATGGATTGAAAGAATTTGTAGAAGATGTTCCTGGAGAAGACGAAGTCATTGACGAGCCAGAAGAAAAAACCCTNGACAAATTCACTGCTGACATCGCGCTTTTGACNGATGCAGACAAGGACAACGATCCNAATAACAACAACAAGGTTTCGTTGATGACTATCCACGCATCAAAAGGGCTAGAATACCCTTTTGTATATATAGTNGGGCTNGAAGAAAACCTCTTTCCGTCTCAGCTTTCNTTGAGTTCNAGGCCAGACNTGGAAGAAGAAAGNAGGTTGTTTTACGTGGCCTTAACACGTGCCGAAAANAAAGTAAGNCTGAGTTATGCGGTAAGTAGATTCCGATGGGGTAATCTTGTTCACAGCGAGCCNAGTCGTTTNATAGANGAAATCCCNGAAAAACACCTTGACGTAACATCTTCAAANCCAAGTATTAATGNAAATTCCATACCTTCACAGACTTGGAATAAAAAGCCGCTTTTACGAAGATCAACTAATCAGCAAGGAACCGTGAGCAGAACAGATTTAAGATCAAAAAATCTTACTAAGTATGATGATAGTCGCGAACCAGGTGAACTTGACACTGGTGGAGGGACAAGTGAACATGTTAGCAGAATGATTGTCGGTACCGCAGTCATTCATGACAAATTTGGAAAAGGTGAAATCATCGCCATGGAAGGTGAAGCTCCAAATATTAAGGCCACCGTTACATTTCAAGGTGCTGGAAACAAACAGCTTCTTTTAAAGTTTGCCAAACTCAGAATTGTAGGTAAAGCGAAGCCGAGTAATAGCTAGCCAACGTGGAGAATGGATGAAATCCTTACTGACGAAGAGGTTTTACTCAAGTTAAAAAACAAACTAAGGTGGGCCGATATACTCGGTTCTGCATTTTTATTTGCCTTTGCGTACCTATTTCTTTATGTCCTCTACGATTTGGCCACAGCTGTTACAGCAGCGCATTATAATTTAAAACCTACACTTTTCTTCGATTACATTGGTTTCGCGAACAGCACAGCTTGGTATCCGAGATGTGTAAAAATCACGTTCTCGATTAGCATTGTAGTTATGTTTTTTACCGGCATTGTTTTCTACGCTGCGTATCTCAAATTCAGAACCGCAGCTATTCCGCTTAGAATCCTGTTTATCTGGTTAAGTTTTCTCTCTTTCACTATTATTTCGCAGCGGCTGATAGGTGCTTTTTTCGCTTCGGAGTTTCAGTTTCGAAGCCTCGACTCTCTTGGACTAGAACTTGGCATTGTAGCAGCATACTTCTACATGAATGCAGCAGCAAGGGTTGCCATGGCTCTTATTGGTATTCTTCTTTCTATTAGCATCGGGTTTTTATATGCAAAACCATTGCTACAAACCGCTACATCTGTTTACCAAATAGACATTCCGCAGTATAGACAACGATTTTTATGGCACCACTTAATTCTTCCGCCAGTAATCGGAAGCACCATGATTACACTTTTTATTTTCCCGATGAATGTCATTCCGAACTTCATGACATTCGTAACCAGCGCAATAGGACTCTTGTCAATTTGGTACTTTGCAATGCGATCCACCCAATTAATACGAAGACAAAATGTATCTAAATACTGGCTCGTTGTAGGTGTTGTAATGTTTGGAGTTATGATAACTCTAGTGCACACCGTTCTAAAAACAGGTTTACCAATCCCATATCCAGGGTTCTGAAATCTTACGAAAAAGAAAGCCTAACCGTGGTTACAGCTTCAGCGTGTATTGCAAAGTGAAGTTTCTAGGCGCTTCCATAACTCCCGGGCGAACTGAATAAAACTCATTCAGGAAGTTTTTAGCTATAAGACCCACACTTGACTTTTTAGAAATATTAAACAACAATCTAGCATCCATGCGCCAAACACCAGTTGTATTAAGTTGGCGATACTCTGCAAACCCAGGGAGAAGGGCTTCAAATGGAGCATCAATTCTACTCATGTAACTATTGTACTCCACAGCATAGCCCAGAGTAAATTTCCACAAATCCACTTCAATATCCGCTTTAAAATTGTGGGTTATTCTGTACTTCAAGATACTTTCAGTTTCATTCAACGGTTGAACATCAACAATACTTTGAAAGAAATTATCGAAATAAACTCCCACATTTCGCTGTGAGGTATCAGTCTGAAGATCGGCAGGATAATTAAAGGTATATCCAATAAATGCCCGAACAGGAATTGGTCCTAAATTACCATCACCGGTCAGTCCAAACTCAACACCAGCAATTCGTGCCTTTGAAATATTGAACGGTTTAAACCCTAAAACCCCAGTTTCATCTCCAAAATCATAAATACCTATTTGGTATTCAATCATGTTATTGAACTCCATCCAAAAGAGGGCAAAATCGAAGTAGGCATTCCAACCTGAAACTCGGAAGCCCTGCTTGACCGCTAGCTCAGCAGACCAACCTTTTTCAGATTGCAACTCTTCATTTGGGAGAATTCTTATTGGTCCCAAGCTGGCATCGATAAACTTTTCGCCAATACTTGGAAAACGAAAAGATTGGCCATAAGAAGCACGAATATTGGTTTTGTCAGCCACCTTGAAATTTGCACCCGCCCTGAAAATTGGCAATGAGGTTTCATTTCGTAGCGTAAGCACATTATTCCATTCATTTCTTACACCAACCAGAAGAGATATCCTATCGATAAACCGTTTTTCAACCTGTGCAAAAACAGAAGGGTTGTGAGTAATAACGTTACCTGCCTCTGGATATAAACTGCTAAAACTCCAGATATATTGGTATTGAACACCCGCGGTAACTCTGAATTTATACTTGAACTCATTCTGAAATCTATAATCGAAAAACATGACGTTGGAAGCAGAGGGGTCCTCCCAATCGTCATTTCGTCTTTCTACACGGTAATATCTCGCTTTCAATGAATGTAACCCCGATTTCTCTCCAGAATACTGAATCCAAGGGTCAACATTTATAAACATATACTTATCGGACGAGGCCGTTCCTTCTAGTGGCCTGTACGCTCCAGCCACATTGTCTGCCCAAAGAACAAACCTACCAGATTGCTGATACTGGGCTGACCCATTCAAACCATAGGAAAGTCCCATAACCTTTTGATTGGTAACTCTTGTTTTCCAATTTAGCCGAAAAGCCTGACGGCTACCTCTTTCGAGATAAGTGTAGTCCGAGCTACCGTGTGCTCCAACCACCACATCTACGTTCTTGACCTTTTGCCGATGTGAAAAGAAAACACCTGTAAAAACAGGACTTTGGGACTTGCGCCACCATCTTGCTTCCTCTTCAGAAGGGTTGCCATAAATACCTTGGTAAATCCTAAAGCTGGTTTCGGGTTTCTTCTTTGCCCAACCTGTTCGAACATGGATTACACCATTCATTGCACCAGAACCATACAAAACACTTGACGAGCCTTTCACAACTTCTATCTGCTTCACCGTTTCCATTGGTATGGCGCTCCACTGAATATCTTTCAAGTCGCCAGTAAGCAACGGTATATCATCAATTACCAATTGCACTCTACTCCCGACTCCATAAGCGAATCCACCACCACCTCGAATGGAAGCCTGACCGTCAAGAATTGTTACACCCGGCACTTTTGCCACAGCAGCCTTCAAGTCCGGTGATGCGGAGTTCTCAATCAAATACTCCTTAATCACATCTACCGAAACCATTTCTTCGCTTACCTTCTTTTCGAACTGGCTTCCGGTAACCACTACTAAATCTAGTGTGGTACTTGCAACTGATAACTTGGCATTAAACTCAACTGTTTCTCCTTCGGCAAGAGTAAATTTCTTAGTAAAAGCCTGATATCCGATAAACTTGTATGTAACCGTTTGCTCGCCCACAGAAAGCATCAGACTGTATTCACCATCAATATTGGTTGTTGCTCCAACATTGTCTTGATTAAAAATATTAACACCTATTAATGTTTCACCATTAGACTTATCATTAATCTTTCCTTTAATCGTCTGAGCCTCAACCAACAAAGTAGAAAGACCAAGAATAGAAGCTAATACGGCAATGAAATTTTTCATCTAAAAAACAATTTGGGTGTAATTTAGACATCCGAAATCACGCCTCAATTGACCAAAAACAAATTTTACCAACCCTTAATTCTTAATATTATTCAATCTCAATGATTGTTTTGCAATACGATGTTTCAATTCCCGTTTGAAAAAAATGTAGATTTGCACGCATCTGAAAAATTGACCATTTAAGCACAGCATAACTGATGAAGAATATTGGCAAAAACATAGGCGATTTTATCTTTCCCGCCCTTTTAATTATTAGTGGACTTCTTATCCTGTTTTATTCTCTATTTGGAGGACAAAACGGCTTCTGGATTTTAGGAGGTGGACTTATCCTCTCGGTAGGTTTGTTTTCTGTTGCCATGAAACTCGGCATCCTAAGCGGTGTAATTCAGAAAGCACTATTCTTCGTTTTTCTTCCACTTGCTTTTGTTACAGCTTATTTTGCTTATCGCTCTATTCAAGCTCCTCTAGAATTCAACCAAGAGAAAACAAAGCGTTACGCAAAAGTTGAAACCAAACTAAAGACAATTAGAGATTGGCAGTTAGCCTACAAGTCGGTTTACCGTAAATATGCTTCAGGTTTCGATACGCTTATCACTTTCGTTAATACCGACTCCTTCCCAGTTATTAGAGCCTTGGGAACCGTTCCTGATACGTTAACAGAGCAACAAGCCGTTGACTTGGGATTAGTTACACGTGACACAATGCTGGTTAGCGTAAAAGATTCGCTCTTCAAATTTGAAGGTGACATTAATGACATCCGGTTCATCCCACCATTGAACACGCAAGAGTTTTCGATGGAAAGCGGTATGGTTGAAAAAGGACAAGTGATGGTTCCTGTATTTGAAGTTGTTGCTCTAAACAGCTACATATTTGATGGAATCGTACCAGAATATTACGACCCAAAAAAAGACCTTCGTGTTGGTTCCATGACAGAACCATCAACCAGCGGAAACTGGGAATAAGGTTTTGTCCTCTTCCCTTTTCAAACAAGAGTTTTATCTGAAGGCCGATAATGAGCAGGAAACTGCTCAGAACGGCCTTCTCTCTTTTGTGGATATTTCTCGGTCTGGAATTCAAATTCTAAAACGGAATAAGACTTTCAAAGCAATTGAGTTTGCCTCATTCATTTTTCCTTTTTCTTCTGACAACAGCGCCTGGTCGAAAAACACAACTCAAATTCTTGAGTCAAATAAATTCAAAGCTTTTATTTCGAAGACAGAAGTCGGCTTTTCAATCTCAGATTCGCAGGTAACATTGGTTCCTGCTTCGCTTTATTCTGAAAAAGAAAAGACCACGAACTTTGAATTTCTATTCGGGGTATCAGATGACATTTTGATTCAAACTCAAGAGCTCAGTAGCTCAGATACAGTTGGCGTTTTCGGAATTCCCAAGGGAATTGTAAATGCAGTTTCAAAACCGATTCAATCATCTTATTTGAATTGGACCGATGGCCTAGCAGGTGATTCTACTAAAGTGAAAGCAAATCTTGTTTTCAATGAAAAACAATTTGCATTGGTTATTCAGAACGGTGGAAAACTCATCTTTTCTAACTGGTTCGATTACTCAAAAAGTGATGACGTTCTTTATTATTTAATGGCTTCGTTAGAAACGCTCAAAATTCTCCATTCAGAAGTTGAAATCGTCTTGAGTGGAAAGGTTTCAAAAGACGGTGAAGTTCACTCCGCAATCTCCAAGTTCATTTCTAAGTTATCGCTCGGAAAACGCTCAAAAAACTTGACCTATAGCTATTCATTCAAGGGTCTTCAAGAACATAAGTTTCCATTCATCTTTGCAGCAGCATGCGCATAATCAGCGGTTATCATAAAGGACGCACCATTCGTGCACCAAAAAACTTACCAGTGCGCCCTACAACCGATATGGCAAAAGAGGGATTGTTCAATATCTTGAACAACTGGGTCGATTTTGATGAGTTGGACGTACTCGACCTTTTCTGCGGAACAGGAAACATCAGTTTTGAGTTTGTAAGTCGCGGAGCAGAATCTGTGACCTGTGTAGATGCAAGTGCTAAATGCGCTGCTTTTGTCAAATCGACTTTTGATGAACTGAAGTTTGAATCCGGAACAATCATCAAAGCTGATGCGCTTCGATTCGTTGAATCATCAAAGAGGAAATGGAATCTGATTTTTGCTGACCCGCCTTACAGCTATGATCAATATCCAAATTTGGTAGATACAATTTTGGAAAACGGACTTTTAGCCGAAGATGGAATCTTGATTATTGAGCACCCCGAGGAAGTTGATTTCACTAGCGTTAAACAACACACTCAGACCCGTAACTATGGTCGTGTTCACTTCAGCTTTTTCGAGCTAGAAGCGTAAAAAGAAGTCTTTCGTCAATTCCTTGTACTCGTTAGAGTAATCATGGCGCTCCGATGATTTCTCAATGAAGAAATCTGTTTCCGTTGGTTCGCCTGCAGCTTCCTTCTTAAACAGAATCATTAGTCGAATTACAGGGTAATTAGGCTGCGGAAATACTTTCACAATTTCCTTCGCAAAGAAACCTTCCGCTTTTGCGGAATTGAAAAAAACATCATATTCTGTTTGCGGAAAAACAACTGCGAAACGCCCATCAGGCTTCAAGAGCTTGCTGGCATGTTTGAAAAGGTCTGCTGGGTTGAGAGTGACCGTATGTTTCGCCAATCGAATAGAAACATCTTTGGAAGGCTGCGAATGCGAATAGAACGGTGGATTGCAAACAATGAAGTTATACTGCTTACCTCGCTCTGCAAATTCAACCACATCTTCATTGTACACCATCATATTGGTAAATGAAGAATGTGCCACATTCTGCTTTGCTTGATTGGCAGCAATCGGATTGATTTCTACCATATCAACCGACACTTTCGTTCGCTGAGCAATCATCAACGCAATGAGCCCAGTTCCAGTTCCAATATCCAAAACCGAATCGCCATCTTTTGCTGGAGCCCAAGCACCAAGTAACACGCCATCCGTGCCGACTTTAAATCCGCCAGCAGAATGGTAAACACGAAACTTCTTAAACTGGAAATAAGGCTCAGCCATTGACGTAAAGGTCAATCAATCCGTCCGGAGCCTCAATTTTTATGGTTCGGGCATCCACGTCAATTTCCTTAACAATGGCATCCACCCAAGGAACAAGAATCAATTTATCCTCAAAATCAATTTCTAATACGGGATGCTGCGCAGTTTCCAAAATTCCTGAAACCATACCAATATCACCTTTTTCAAAATCCTCTACCTGAAACCCAACTAATTCGTTTGTTGCCTCGGTTTTGATTCCAACAAAGTTGACCTCTTCAATCAGCATTTCCTGTCCAACAAACTTGTCGGTAGCTTCCAACGAATCAATTTCTTCCAACTTCATTGTCCATACATCATGCGAAGCGGCCGAGCATTCTTCTACAAAAAAAGGAACCGGCCCACCCTGTAATTGGATGAAGACCGGTTCGTCTTTTTCTAGCGGCTGTATTCCAGCCAAATGTATGTTTACCTTAAAAGCTCCTTTTAGTCCGTGAGACCGAGTTATGGTTCCAAGGACTTTAAGGTCGACCACGACTTACGCCTTTGGCTCTTCTTTAGCCTCTTCAGCAGCAGGCTCTTCAGCCTTCGCTTCAACGGCAGGTGCTTCTTCAGCAACAGGGGCAGCTTCTTCCGCAACAACTTCTGGAGCAGCCTCAGCAGCAGCTTCCGCTGGTGCATCACCTTCTTCAGTAGCTTCTGGTGCAGCTTCCGCAGCAGCCGCAGCTTCAACCTCTGCAGTTAAGGCAGATTGCTTAGCCGCAACAGCAGCAGCTCTCGCTTCCTTAACGGCAGCTTCCGCTTTCAAAGCATCAGCTTTCGACTTGCCTTGAGCTTTCGCAATGGCGTTAGCCCCTTCCTGAACCTTGTTTGCTTTCTCATTCAACCATTTCTCGAAACGAGAATCAGCTTCTTCCTGAGAAAAAGCACCTTTCTTAACTCCACCTTGTAGGTGTTTCTTATAGAGAACTCCCTTGTAAGAAAGAATTGCCCGACACGTGTCGGTAGGTTGAGCTCCTTTCTCCAACCACGTCAAAGCACCATCAATATCAAGCTCGATAGTAGCTGGGTTCGTGTTCGGATTATAAACTCCCAACTTTTCAATGTTCTTCCCATCTCGTGGGGCGCGTGAATCGGCTACGACAATATGAAAAAATGCGTAGCTTTTTCTTCCGTGTCTCTGCAATCTAATTTTAGTTGGCATATGACTTTTTTATTTGTTACAAATTTTGGGGGTGCAAAAATGCGATAATCCTTAATAATAAACAAGCACCTTTTCTAATTGATTTTCACACAGTTAGAAACGTCTTCAAAATATGGATTTGGGAGTTCCCGAAACGTGCTCAAAATGCTCCGCAAATGTCGCCATTTGGGTCGGGCTGCCCGCTATATGTTTTTCTGCCTTCGGCTTAAAAAGTATGCCGCTACCATCCCTAACTCATACAAACCGAGCTCTATCCATTCTACTTAGCTACTGTCAGCCGTGTGTCATTTCGTTAAAAAACCAAAGACGAGTACAACATGCAGCAATGCGCCAGCGTTATTAAAAGCAAAGACAGAAATCATGGTATTCGCCTATTTCATATTCTCAGCTGCGTTACTCGCCATGGCGGTAGATGTAGCAACCTCAGAGTAACTCGTTTTACGAAGTTCTGAACTCAGAAATGGGTCTTCAGAGACATATAAAACAGTTATCAACATCTCAATATTTGGGGGTGCAATTCTATAACTTCGGGCTGTCTTATTGCTAAGCCAAATCATTCATGTATTTAATCTACGACACGGAGACCACTGGTCTTCCGAAGAACTATAAAGCCCCCATAACTGACGCGGAAAACTGGCCAAGATTGGTGCAGTTGGCTTGGCAATTACACGCTGAAGATGGTTCGCTACTTGAAGCCGACAATTTCATTGTCACACCAGATGGATTCGATATTCCGTTCAATTCGGAACAGGTTCATGGTATTTCTACAAAAAAAGCACAGGCAGAAGGTATTCCGCTACAGGAAGCACTAGACCGATTTACCGCAATTCTTGCAAAAACGAAAATTGTTGCCGGTCACAACATCGAATTCGACATCAACATTATGGGTGCCGAGTACATGCGTTTAGGCGATTCTGCTCCAATCATGGACTTGCCGTCCATCGACACCAAAAATGAATCAACCAATTTCTGCCAGATTCCTGGTGGTCGTGGCGGTCAGTTCAAATGGCCAAAACTGACGGAACTACACGTCAAACTTTTCGGAGAAGAATTTGACGAAGCGCATAACGCTGCAGCAGATGTTGCCGCAACTGCCCGTTGCTTCCTCGAATTGATACGAATTGGCGTTGTAAAATCCGACAAGGCAGGATTAAGTCCCGAAGCTTTAAAAACCTTCCAAACCGCAAATCCATCGCAGATAAAAACGGAGGACATTGACGTTGGCAACCAAGTAGCCGCATCGAAAAAAGCGGCAACCAAGAAGGTTAAAGACAACGCTCCGAAAATTGAAATTACCCACGATTTCGCACATATTCATTGCCATTCGCAATTCAGCGTTCTGCAGTCAACCATCCAGATTAAAAATCTGGTAAACCGTGCCGTAGAATATGGAATGCCAGCTGTCGCAATCACGGATCATGCGAACATGTTCGGCACCTTCCATTTTGTAAGTGCCGTTGAGGCCGCCAACAACGAAGTCGATGATTGGAACGAAAAAATTGAATCTGGCGAAGAGCAAGGTTCACCCAAGAATCACATCAAAGGAATCGTTGGTTGCGAGTTCTATGTAACCGATGACCACACAGACAGAACACGCCAAAACAACGGTGCTCAAACTGTTCTTCTCGCCAAAAACAAAAAAGGCTATCACAACCTAGCTAAGCTGAGTTCAATCTCTTATGCTGATGGTTTCTATTACGTTCCTAGAATTGACAAGAAACTTTTGGTTCAGTACAAAGGAGACTTAATTGTTAGCACTGGCGGTGCTGGTGGAGAGGTTCCGAACCTCATTCTAAACGTTGGAGAAAAGCAAGCGGAAGAAGCTTTCTTGTGGTACAAAGAGCAGTTTGGAGAAGACTTTTATGTTGAGTTAATCAATCACGGTACGGAAGGGGAAAAGCGTGTAAATCAAGTCTTGCTTGAGTTCGCCAAAAAACATGATGTTAAATACTTCCCGAGCAATAACGTTTACTACCTCAACCAAAAAGACCAGCGAGCTCATGATATTCTTTGCTGCCTAAAAGAAGGCGTTAAGATTGATGAGGAATCTCGAGGTAGAGATTACATCAAACGCATATTCCCTAACGACCAATTCTACTTCAAGAGTCAGAGTGAGATGAAGCAAATTTTTGCTGACTTTCCGGAGGCTTTTGAAACTATTACTGAGATAGTAGGGAAGATTGAGCCGTTCAGATTGAAGCAGGATGTTCTTCTTCCTGTGTTCGATTATCCTGAGGAGTTTAAAAACTCAGAAGACGAAGCAGACGGTGGCAAACGTGGTGAAAACGCATACCTCCGTCACCTGACTTACGAGGGAGCAAAAGGACGCTATGGCGAAATCACCCCCGAACTAACCGA
>JGI20160J14292_10004070_pt1 | contig 10978 bp, 10 predicted proteins | sample COG_10_FD_14292 | JGI IMG/M metagenome (IMG submission 14292) | reverse complement strand
TTGAAACCACAGATGCGGGATGGACAGGGGCAGGCTGTCCGTGGGTGAGCAATGCCTGAGGTTTGGAGTCTAGGGTCTGGACAACAGGTGGTTGCTGTGCAAATTGGAGCACGACTGCGCCTCCAAGTATGGCGGAAAAAAGGGAAATAAAGAGGGCAGGCAGTAACCGGATTTTCATAGGGGGTCAAAAGGTGGTGTACCCAATTAACCCCGAAAACTGAAAAAAGTAGATGCGGTGAATCTTAAGAAAGCCTATGGGGCTCCCGAGCAGTCAATGCGGCAAGTGCTTCATGAGAAGTCCGTACAAAAATGTGCCCAGCAAAGCGCCGAAAATGGCCACCAGAATGGGCCAATAACCAGCCCCCAATGTGATGAACAAAGGGCCCGGACATGCGCCGGTAACAGCCCACCCCATGCCAAACACAGTGCCTCCGTATATGTAGCGTTTCCAGCCGGTTGTATACTGGTGGATGTCAAGTGGCGCTCCTGATTCCGTTCCCCATTTGAAGCGCCTCGCCGCGAGATTAAAAAGCATGCCAACAGCCATGGCTCCGCCGATCACTCCAAACATGTGAAACGATTCAAAATAAAACATCTCTTGGATGCGGAACCAGCTGATGATTTCGCCCATGGTGAGCGCAATTCCAAAAACGAGGCCGAGTAAAAAGATCCGTAGCATATCAGAGCAAGGGAATCAACAAGGGCAAAATGAGATGGGCCACGATGAGTCCGCCGAGCAAGAAACCCGCGACCGCAATCAGGCTGGGCCATTGAAAAGCACTGAGTCCGCTGATGGCATGACCGCTGGTGCAACCATTGGCCCAACGTGTGCCAAATCCAACAAGCACTCCTCCGATCAACAAAAAAGCCAGGGCGGCGGGATTGCTCCAGGCCTCCGGTCCAAACAGGATGTCCGGGGCAAAGGATGTTCCCGCATCATCGATGCCCCATGCACGCAAACGAAGCGCTGTCTTTGGATTGATGATGACCGGGCCAGGCTTGAGCAGTGCAAACCGTGCTACAGCACCTCCCGCGATTGTTCCAAGCACGAATACGAGGTTCCACGACTGTGACTTCCAATCCATCTTGAAATAGTCGGAGAATCGATTTGCACCTGCAATAGAGCACATCGTGCGGAGGTTGGAACTCAGTCCAAATCGCTTTCCAATCAGGAGCAGGGAAGACATGACACCTGCAATAAGAGGACCTACCACTTGCCAGGGCCAAGGGTCAAATGTGTGCATTACTTCAGCCCGATCTCCCGCAGACGATGATCGAGAAACTCTGCCGCTGTCCATGCCGGATAGGCCTCATCGTCTCCCATGATGGGGTTCAATGGCATCGGGCCGACAGGATGCAGGAAAAAAGGAAGGCTGTAGCGGGACTGGTTCCGCTGTGGTCCAGGGGGCAATACAACACGGTGGGTGGTAGAACGTAAAATCCCCCCTGTCAGGTTTTGCAACATGTCACCCACGTTCACCGTCAGGTTTTGGGCATGTGCGCGAACGGGTATCCAATCGCCTTCTTTGTCGAGCACTTCCAGACCGTCTGCAGAACTGCCTACGAGGAGGGTAATCAAATTGATGTCCTCATGACTTCCCGCCCGAGGTGCATCCTCAGGAGCATCAGGAGCCGGAGGGTAATGCAACACACGCAGGATGCTGTTGCCCCCTTTTACAAAGTCGGCAAAGTAGTGGCGGTCCAGTTCTAGGGACAGTGCCACTGCTTCAAGCAGCCGGGCTGCCAGTGCTTCGAGGTTGGCATACAATGACCTTCCGTCAGCAATGAATTCAGGAACAGAAGGACAGTCCGGCTGATCGTACCTGGTTTGGGCAAAATGATAGAATTCCTTGAGGTCAGCACGGGCATCATCTTTGGCGTGTTCTTGACCGAAAGGCGTGTATCCGAAATTTCCACCAACGCCTGAAATACTGGTGTCTCGCTTTTCTTGTTCAGGGAGTCCGAAAAAGCGTTGCGCACTGCCATAAGCGGATTTGATGTGGGCATCAGCGAGTCCATGGCCTTCGAGCGTGACAAACCCATACGTCTCAAAAGCGGACCTCAATTCCAATGGAAAGCGCGACTGGGCATCTTTATCCCCGTCAAGAAATCCTTTGGCATTCAATACTGGAATGGCCTTTTGCATGTTGCGAAAATAAGTTCTAGGCACGCCCTGCACGAAAGGAACGGGCTTGATTGTGCAATAAGCCGACCAAAGGGGCCGATGCAGCCGACCATGTAAATGCAGTCTGAACCACTTGAATGGCCGCGCGTCCCATGCGCATTCGGCGATCCTCATCTAGGGTTAAGTCAGCGATTTGAGCTGCGAAAGTGCTGGCGTCATTGGCCGTTGCAACAGCGTCACCCACATCGATTCCCAGCGCCCCCAAGGCGCGAGTAGTGGTCAGGCAAGCCCGTTCTAAAGCCATGGCCTCTAGCAGTTTATTTTGAAGTCCTGTGTTGACCAACATCGGAGCCACAAAAATGGGGGCCGCCAAATAGGCTGAACGGATATCGGCCACATCTCCAATCACGTCAACATGATCGGAGGACAGTGCTTTGACAGCCGCTGCAGGTTGAGCGCCGCAAATGAGCAAGACCAAGGGCCTGCCTGTAATGCGCTCAAAAACAGGGGCGACATCCTGAGCCAAAAACCGAGCGGCCACCACATTCGGAGCATAGCCCAAGTTTCCACAGAACGAAACGTCATATTGCCTGTGGTGCGCGCCTTCTAGTGGAGGAGGTGAGGCTTCCGGATGGAAGAAATCCGTGTCCACTCCATTGGGCACCACCGTTATTCGCTCCTTGTCAGGGTGGGGCAACAGCTGCCGGTCTTGTTCAGAAATGATCGTGCATGCATCGAAATATTGGGGCATGCGGTGCTCGTAGCGCAAAAGCCGGCGGCCTTCTTCACGAAGCAGTGGTTTTTTCCACCACGGCGCGCGCTCTGCTTCCCGTTCAGCGCCAGCGTGAAGGGTGTCCATGATGTCCAGGACATGTGGCACTGCGTCGAGGTCTTTCACGTATTCTGCCGTTCGGACCATCTGGGCCAACAGAACATCAGGTTGCCCATTTAAGATTTCCTTGCGAATAGACCGGACAAGCGAATAGACCGGACGAGGTGCCGCTCGGTGAAGAGGAGTACTTGAAAAGGGCGCCTCGAAAAAACAGACCAACCCAGTCTGAATGCGGCCTTCCACCAGTTGAGCTTGTGGACGGTAACCTGTTCGCACCGGCCCTGGATGGCACTCAGATCTTCAGTGGAAATCTTGCGAAAGGTCAGGCAATGCAAGTCCACTTGAAAATGACGGTGCAGCTCTTCCAGTTGGTGAAAAATCCTCAACCGGTCTCCTTTGTTGAGGGGGAGAGGAAAACGCGGGGTCAACACCGCCAACCTCGGTTTCTGTTCAGATCCGGACATGCTGCCCATAAAATTCAAGCAAGTCGGCTCCAATTTTGTCTTGGTCAAAACACCTTCTTGCCGCGTAGCGCCCCGCTTCTGAAAGCTCATTTAACCGCTCGGGCGTTTTCAGCAATTCAATCAATGCATCGGCAAAATCGCCGGGCTCTGCTTGCACCAAGCTGTCAGGCAGCATGATTTCCAAGCCCTGGACACCCATGGTCGTGGAAGCCACGGGAATCCCACGGCTAAATGACTCTACGATTTTCACGCGGATTCCTGCACCGCGAAGGAGAGGGACAACCAAGAGGTCATATTGTGCAGCGAAGGCTGCGGCATCTTCCACCTCTCCGTGATTGACAACACCGGGCACATCGGTCCAAACATCCGGTCTCAGTCCTTTCCCAGCCAAGTGGAATTCAGAGCGTGGATGAGCTTGCAGAACCTTTGGCCACACTTCTCCGAGGAACCAATCCACGCCTTCTCGATTGGGTGCCCAATCCATGGCCCCGAGGTGAAACATCTTGACGCCATTTTTGGTCCTGGGTTGCTCGGAGGAGAAACCCACATCATGCAGGGATTTGGGCGTTTCAATGCCAAACCCGGCCACGTGAATGGGCCCCGTAAATCCCCAGTTTCGATAGCCCATACCCTCCGTGGAGCTGATGGAAACAATGGTGTCCACCTTACTCAGTACGCTTTTTTCGTAGCGCTCGAGTGTATTGGTAAGATGCCGCAAGGCGAGCCGGTTCACTGGATTCCGTGTGGCCTTCCAGCGCTGTTCCCAAATCTGAAATTCATGGTTGTGGCTGCGCAGCGAGACCAGCGCCGTGGGCGCATGCATGCGGATGGTGTCGATGTACGGGGTGGTGTAGAGGCTTTCAAGGTGAACCACATCGTAGCGGGAGCGGGAGAGAATCCGCTTCAAGACCATGGCGAATTGGTGGCTGTAGAACCTTGAGATGTTGTAAGAGTCGCCATTGAGCAAAGCGATGTAAGCGTCTCTAAAGTCGAGGTCAGTCTCCAGCGGGACACCCTCTAAATTGACCTGGTCTACATATTCAGCATCGAGTGTATCCAGCGTCAACGGATGCTTTCGGGTAAAAGCGCTCAGCAATTTGACGTCTGCTCCGTTGTTGAGCAATCCGCTTGTAATGGCATTCATCGCCAAACATCCTCCATCCACAGATGGTCGTGGCGGTTTGTGACAAATTTGGAGAATGCGCATAGGTGGTGAAGTTATCGGCTGTTGCGCAACCGTGTGAACGGACGCCATGAAATTTCTCGGGCTGCACGCAAGTTGAGCATAACCGCTGCCGGAATCATCAGCAGGGTGCCTAGCCACATGCCCCAGGCGGGAGTGAGGGTTCCAGAACGCACCATGCGTTCTCCCATGATGGTGATGATGTAGTACAGCACAAACAATAGAATGGCCAGTACAGTGGGCAATCCAAGCCCGCCTTTTCGAATGATGGCGCCAAGGGGGGCGCCAATCAAGAAGAGCAAAACACAGGCGGATGCCAGAAACAGCTTCCTGTGCCATTCGATGGCATGGCGGTCAGAGAGTGTCCTTTTGGACATCCGATCGTCCCGCTGATTTTGGGCGGTTTGGATCGCATTGCGCAGCATGTCTCGGGCGGCATCGTGCACCCTTCGCTCCGCAGCGGGCCCCAAGCGTGCCAGCCAATCTGCATGGATGGCCGTGGTGTCCAGTCCGAATATGGGCTTATCGGCATGCACGGGCTTGTTCATGCTGCGCTGGCCAAAGTCTTGCAGTGCAACGGCCATTTGGGCGCGCTCCTTCTCCAAAGAGTCAATCGCAGCTTCTAGCTGCCCCAGGCTCATCATTTCATATGCACGCTTGAACAGTGCTTCGTCTGCTTTTGCAAAGTCCAAGCTGCTCAAATCAATGCGAATGCGCTGGGATTCGAAGAGGGTTTTAAGGTGGGGATATGTCCGGTCACGCTGCCGAACCCCGGTTTCAGTTCTGTCTTCATGGCTCGAGCCTTCATTCAGGTCGAGCACCAAAAACCGTCCTGTTGGGGACGTGCGCATGGTCCCATTTCGGGCCTTGATGACAAGTCCCGCTCCATCTCGGCTTCCGCCATGGTGGTGGATGAGGACGTCTTGAAGCTCACCCGATTCTTGATTGACTTCAGCAGCCCGAATGGCATACCCCTCAATGCCATTGTAGAACACCCCGTTTTCTAAGTTGAGCGTGGGTTTTTTGCGGGTCACGCTGTACAGAAGCGTCCGGAACTTGAGGTTGGCCACAGGCCAGGCGTAATTGGCAAAAATCAAAGCTCCTCCTGAGACGAACATCATGGAGATGAGCAACGGCCTCAAAATGCGGCCCAACCGCATCCCTGAAGATTTCAGTGCCGTCAATTCTTGATGCTCGGCAAGGGCGCCCAGCGTCATGATGCTGCTCATCAAGATGGCGAGTGGCAATGCGAGGTTGACCAAACGGGCTGAAGCATAAAGCAGCAATTCTAGCACCACATGAATGGCGAGGCCTTTTCCAATGAGCTCATCGGCATAGACCCACAAGAATTGCATGTCCAAAAAGAACAACGCCACAAGAAAAGTGATGACGAAAGGCCCCAAGAAAGAGCGAAGAAGAAGCCGTGTGGTGCGCTTCAAAGCAGTTTTGACGTTGACAATCCGTCGGAGATGAGATGGTTTCCCCCAACAGCGTACAAGATTGACTAATTTTCGCGCATCAAGCCAAGCGCGATGCACAACAATTCCCACAACAACGGTGGATTTTCCACCATGATCCTCGCATTATTCATCCCAGCACTGCTCATGATGGGCTGTGGAGCAGCGGGTCCCGACTTAGGAGAGGACGGGACACCTGCAGAGGCCATGGACAAAACAGCCAGCGAGCCCGACGCCAATGGCTTCGTTTGGCAGACCGAGCAATTCGCCGATTTGAAACTGATCCGTTACCAAGTGGGCGGTTGGAACAAGCTTTCTGATGACCAGCAGAAGCTGGCATATTGCCTGACCCAAGCAGGATTGAGCGGCCGTGACATGATGTACGATCAGAACAACCGGTACAACTTGCAGGTCCGCCACATGTTGGACGAGGCACATCGGAATTTCTCGGGAGACCGTTCCACAAAAGGGTGGCAGCGGTTCCACACTTTTGCCAAGCGCGTGTGGTTTTCCAATGGCATTCATCACCACTATTCCAATGCCAAGCTGATGCCCGAGTGTGGCCGGCCTTACTTTGAGTATGTGCTGGAAAACAGTGGGTTAGAGGGTGGTGCTGGAAGTGCAGAGGTGCTGGACATGCTGTATGACCCAACCCGTGAAGCCAAGAAGGTGGAGCTCGATGCGACCAAGGGCCTGGTGGAATCAAGTGCCATCAATTTTTATGCGCCCGACGTCAGTACCGAAGAAGCGCAAGCCTTCTTTGCCAATTACGCTGTTGACCGCAACAAGCCCGTCGAGAAGGGGTTGAACAGCCGCCTCGTCAAGGATGCCGATGGCAAAGTTGTAGAGGAGGTGTACAAAGTGGGCGGACTGTATGGTGAAGCCTTGGAGCAGGTTTGCTTCTGGTTGGAAGAAGCCCAGAAGTACGCCGAGAATGACAAGCAGGGCGCCGCCCTCCGCCATTTGGTGGACTACTACCGGACCGGCGATTTGGAAAAGTGGAGCCTTTACAACATCAATTGGGTGCGTGATACTGAAGGCGACATTGATTACATCAATGGATTCGTTGAAGTCTACAACGACCCCCTTGGGTTCACCGGTAGCTATGAAACGGTGGTCCAGATCAAGGACTTTGAGGCCTCAGAGCGCATGGCGGTCATGATGGACAATGCCCAGTGGTTTGAGGACAACATGCCCTTCATGGACGAGCACAAGAAAGAAAAAGTGGTCGGCATCACCTACAATGTGGTCAACGTCGTGGGCGAAGCAGGAGATGCTTCTCCCAGCACTCCGATTGGAGTCAACCTGCCGAATGCCAACTGGATTCGCACCATGCACGGCTCAAAGAGCGTGAGCTTGGGTAACATCATCGATGCCTACGACAAAGCAGGAGGCAGCGGCATCACCGATGAGTTTGCCTTTGACGATGTAGAAAAGGCCCGTGCCCGTGCACACGGCAGCTTGGCAGGCAAAATTCACACGGCATTTCACGAGGTCATTGGTCATGCCAGCGGCAAACTCGAGTCTGAGGTCGAAGAGCCAGCAAGCACCCTCAAAGAGTATGCAAGCACAATGGAAGAGGGCCGGGCTGACCTGGTGGCTTTGTATTTCATGTTGGACGAAAAGCTCATCGAGTTGGAACTCGTTAAGAACTTGGAGACAGGCCGGTGCGAATACGACAGCTACATCCGGAACGGAATGCTGACGCAATTGCGCCGTTTGGATTTGGGTGAGAACATCGAGGAAGCCCACATGCGCAACCGCGCTTGGGTGAGCCATTGGGTGGTTGAACAGGCTGCGGCAGACAACAGCATCCGTGAGATCAGCCGGGAAGGAAAAACGTTCTATAACATTGAGGACTACGACCGTGTGCGCGCCTTGTTTGGCGAGCTTCTCCGCGAAGTACAGCGCATCAAGTCCCAAGGCGATTACGCGGCAGCCAAGGCCTTGGTCGAAGGCTATGGTGTCCAAGTCGACCCCAACATCCACCAAGAGGTGCTCACCCGCTCTGAGGCGCTGGGGATTGCACCTTATGGCGGCTTCATCAACCCTCAATTGGAGGCTGTAACCAATGAAGCAGGTGACATTGTGGAGGTCAACTTGACCTATCCTGATGATTTTACTGAGCAGATGCTCGGATATGACGATAAGTACAACTTCTTGCCCCTCAAGAATTGATGCAGGAAACTGAAGCCAGCCCCAAGGGCCAATCATTGGAGGAGCGTAAACTGGCTTTGATGGAGGCCGTGTTGCTCTTGGAGNAAGAAGAGGATCTGGCTGTGCTGGAGACCTCGGTCATAGCATTGCAGGAAAGCATCCGTGCCAGGCAATTGGTGATTGGGTATCTGCCCAATGGGAATGTGGTGCTCAAGCAACGCTTTCTCGATCGACTACGTCATACCCTACAAGACATCAAACACGATGAATTCGTCACGCTTCCAGAACTCGAGCAGCGCGCTGCAGATTGGTAACCTCAGGAAGGCCTGTCAATGGATGGGCACAGTGGCCTTGGTGGTGTTTTGCCTCTCGGTTTCTGCCCAGACGCCATGCGAAAACGGCATGGCAGGTCAGTATCCATGTGAGGGTTTGGACTTAATGAGCGTGCGCTCCTTTGAAGAGCTGGGGGGAACCCCACCGGGCAACGGCAATGATTGCTGGGGTTGGTCGAGGGATGGCCGTGAATTCGTCCTGTTTGGGCGAAGCGATGGCACCTCAATTGTTGAAATAACCGATCCTGTCAACCCTGTCATGCTGGGGAACGTCCCCACGGCATCTGTCCCCAGTTTGTGGCGCGACATCAAGGTTGTGGATGATGTGGCCTACATCGTGAGTGAAGCAGGTGAACACGGCATTCAGGCCATTGATCTCGACCAGGTTTTGACCATGGAGCCCATGTCTGAAGTGCCTTTAATATCGTGGTATACAGGGTTTGGGGGCGCACACAACATCGCAGCCAATCCTGAAACCGGCTTTGTTTATGGGGTAGGGACGGACACCTTCAATGGGGGATTGCACGTCGTAGATGTAGCCAACCCTTCAGTTCCCACTTTGGCAGGATCTTGGGAAGAAGCCTACATCCACGATGCCCAAATCGTGGTGTACAACGGTCCTGATCCTGACTACGTGGGCAAGGAAATTGCATTCGCTTTTAGCGGATTTAGTGGGTTCTTCATTGTGGACGTGGAAGACAAAACAGACTGTCAAACCATCTCTTTCTTAGGCGATGAAAGTTGGGTCTACACACACCAAGGTTGGTTGACTGAAGACCAGCGTTTTGTATTGCTCAACGATGAAATGGACGAGGTTTCTGGGATTGCAGAGCAAACACGAACGTGGGTGCTGAATGTTCAAGACTTGGACAACCCTCAAATTGTCGGTTTTTACGAAGGGCCACTTTCGGTCACCGATCACAACCTCTACACCCACGAGGGTTTAGTCTATGAAGCCAATTACTATGCGGGGGTGCAAGTGTTGGACATCATCAACCCAGAGGCGCTGGAGTTCGAACAGGTGGCGTTTTTTGACACCAATCCGTTCAGCAACCAGGGGGGCACCAGTGGTGGAGCTTGGAACGTATATCCTTACTTCGAGAGTGGAAATATTGCCATCAGCACGCAGAGCCACCTCTTCGTGGTGGCGCCCTCGGCCACTGTTTCAGCGGTGACAGAATCGCCCGAGGCATCTGCCTTGGACTTGCGAATGGGTGAAGGTGTCATCCACACGATGTATACCTCGGCCGAGCGTCAAACCTTGCAAGTGTTTGATGCGATGGGCCGGCTTCGTGCCGAATGGCCCACATGGCCTGACATGGCCATGACCTGGGTGGTCTCAGATTGGGATCCTGGAGTGTATGTGGTCCGGGGTCGTGACGGCGTGCAAGCGCGTTTTGTCCTCGACTAAAGCAGGCTGGATCACACCGAGGCCATGGCTTCTCTGAGCCTGTCCACCAGCACAGTGCCATCGATCCGAGAGGTGATTTTGCCCTCTTTTGCCAATGAGTAAGTGCCCGTTTCTTCGCTCAAGACAAGGGCGACAGCATCGGTTTGCTCGCTGATGCCGAGGGCCGCCCTGTGCCGCGTGCCATATTGAGCGGGGAGGTCTATCCGACCTGTTACTGGCAGAATGCCTCCCGCCCAAGTGATCCGATCTCGGTCGAGGCAAGCTGCGCCATCGTGCAAGGGGCTCGCTTTTTCAAAGAGGGCCACAATCAATCCGGAAGACAATTTGGCGTCCAGGGGGCGCATTCCGGCTGCTACCGGGCTGGGGTCGGCGTCGCGTTTTAACACGAGCAACGCCCCAAGACCGCGCTTTCGGCATTCTTCAAGTCCATCGCGAAGGGCTTCCCAGGTCGCATCGCGGTCCGTTTGTACATGGGTCCTACCAAAGATGTTTTGGACCCAAGGAGGTGCCCCAGAGAGCAGCTGCCGGTTGCCGATGAGCAACAGAAATTGACGCAGTTCTTGCTGGAATACGATGAGCAACGCGATGACACCAACTCCAATGAACTGTCCCAGCACTTCGGCCAGCATGCGCATCTGCAGGGCGTCCACAATTTGATAGACCAAATAGATGGCCAGAATGCCCAGGAAAATGCGAATTGCGGCTGTTCCTCGTGTCAACCGGTACAGCTGATAAAGGATCGCGGCTACAGCGAGGATGTCCAGCACCTGCCAGGGCCCGAGGTAAAGTGCCGGCTGCTCAATCATCGGTATGCTGCAATCTGGACATGGTGAGTGCTTGGTGCAATTTCACGCATTCTGCCGCTTCTGCCACATCGTGGGCGCGCAGGATATGAGCCCCGCGGTCCAAAGCCCAGGCATGCAAGACGGATGTGCCATTCAGGGCTTGGGCAGGAGAGGAGTCTAGAACCTTGTATATCATAGACTTGCGGCTAACGCCGGCCAGTACAGGAACACC
>JGI20160J14292_10004053_pt1 | contig 10999 bp, 10 predicted proteins | sample COG_10_FD_14292 | JGI IMG/M metagenome (IMG submission 14292) | reverse complement strand
ATATTGCTGAGCGCCGCAAATCTGCAAGATAGCGCACCACCCAAAAACAAGCCAAGCCAGCCGCGCATATCACGATCGAGAGTGCGAGAACCAAAAGCCAATGCCCTGTGCGCAGAAACCCAGTTAAAACAATTAAAAAAGCAACGGAAACACAGAAACTAACAAGGGCGAAAGAATGGTGCCAGGCGTCAAATATTCGTAAAATATTTTTCATTTAAATCGTGCGCTCGTTGATAAAAATTCCAATGCGACACATACAAAAAATTGGTTAATTGATTATTAATTACCACAGCAAAGCCCGCGCTCAAATACCTTTCTTAAAGATAACCAAATAGAGCCCATCCTGCGTTGCACTGGGTAAATATTGCTCTGTGCTGCAAAAGGTTAAATCCGGGAAATTTTCGCTGACAAACTGCCGCTGCCCTTGATTTTCGGCCTCAAAAATCGAGCAAGTGATCAAAGCGAGACATCCATTTGGCGCCAAATATGTTATGGATTTGGCAATGATATCCCGTTGAAGCCGCACAAATGCCTCCAGGTCCTTTGGTGTAAGGCTCCATTTACCTTCCGGAGATCGGCGCCACGCCCCGCTGCCCGAACAGGGTAAATCACACACCACAGTCTCAAATTTTGCCGATTTTGCCAAATCTTGCGGCGCTATGACCTCAATGTCATGCCCACCACGCGCCGCCCGCGGTGCTATTTCTGCCATACGCGCGGTTGAAATATCATGAGCAAAGATCTTCGAGCCGCTGCGCGCTGCCAGGGCCAAGGACTTGCCACCGCCCCCGGCACAGTAATCCAAAACCCGTCCATTGAGTGCAATAGCATCCGCCACGGCCTGAGACGCCGCGTCCTGCAGCTCAAACCAACCCTGTTCAAAACAAGGTTGAAGCACGGCGCGGCGCGGATTGCTTAAGATGGTCAGCGCCGTATCAGAGGCCAAATTGGGGGTTGTTTCAATCTCGGCCTTGGCCAATTCCGCCTGGAGCTGGGCCCGCGTCGTCTTTTGTAAGTTTACCCTCAGCGTAATTGGTGCGCGATGTCGCAGGACCGCGCCAATCTTTGCAGTTTGCTCGGCTCCATATTGCTGGGTTAACAGGTCGATCACCCAATCTTGCAGATCCAAACGATCGCGGTCTGAGGGAGCCGGCGTGACATCGTCAGCACACAATGCCGCTGGCGCATGCGCTATTCCGGTAAAAAATTCATTTGGATCTTCGCCATGGGCGCGCAGCGTCCCAATGGCCCAGGCCCGCGCAGATTGCGGCGCCGGCCAGGCGCCAGCTGATCGGCGGCAGCGCAGCGCTTGAAAGACCAAATCGCGCAATGCAGCCCGATCTTTTGACCCTGCGAAACGATTGCCCCGCGCCCAATTGGTCAGAGCCTTTTCTGCCGGAACCCCAGATAGAATAGCCTCGAGTATATCAATCTGTGCCGCAACGCGGGCGCCGGGTGTCATCAGCCGACCCGATAGTTCGGACTTTCGCGGGTGATTTGAACGTCATGCACATGACTTTCCTTCAATCCTGCGCCGGTGATTTTCACAAAGCTACAATTTTTGCGCATCTGATCCACGCTCGCGCATCCCGTATACCCCATGGCCGCGCGCAGACCGCCAACCAATTGGTGCAATACCGTTCCTGCCGCGCCCTTATAGGGCACTTGCCCTTCAATTCCCTCGGGAACCAACTTATCGCTGGCGGCATCTTTTTGGAAATATCGATCCGCAGAGCCGCGCGCCATTGCGCCCAGAGAGCCCATGCCGCGATAGGATTTAAAGCTACGACCTTGGTAAAGGATGACCTCGCCGGGGCTTTCATCGGTGCCGGCAATCATAGACCCAACCATGGCACATGAGGCCCCTGCCGCAATGGCTTTGGCAAAATCGCCTGAAAACTTAATGCCGCCATCCGCAATGACCGGAATATCATGCGGAAGGGCGGCGCTTGCGCAGTCCATAATCGCCGTCAATTGCGGCACACCCACGCCTGCAACCATCCGCGTTGTGCAGATTGAGCCTGGACCAATACCAACTTTAATCGCATCTGCGCCCGCATCAATCAAAGTGGTGGTCGCCGCCGCCGTGGCCACATTACCGGCGATGATTTGGGTCTTTCCAGCCACTTCCTTCGCCCGCGCCACCGCCAAAGCCACCCCTTCGGAGTGCCCATGCGCCGTGTCGATCACAACCATATCTGCGCCCGCTTCGATCAGCGCCATCGTGCGCTCAAAACCCGCATCCCCAACGGTACTGGCCGCAGCCACGCGTAGGCGCCCTAATCGTCCTTACAGGCACTTGGGTTCAAGACGGCTTGCTCAAGATCTTTTAACGTCAACAGTCCGGTCAATTTGCCTGCACTGTCTGTCACAAGCAGTTTTTCAATCCGCCGCGCCGCCATCAATTGCTTGGCTTCACGCGGATCGGCTGGTTCTTGCAAGATTGCAAGGTTTTCAGTCGACATCATAGCGGAAACCGGTGTTTTGGGATCTGTGGCGAAGCGCATATCGCGGTTGGTCACAATGCCGACAACGCGGCCATCCTGCACCACTGGAAAACCGGTCACGCGGTAACGTTCTTGCAAGGCTTTCGCATCAGCAAGGGTTTGCTCCGGCGTCAGAGTGACGGGGTTATAGACGATCCCACTTTCAAATCGTTTGACCCGCCGGACTTGCCGCGCTTGCTCGTCCAGATCGAGATTGCGGTGGATAACCCCCATGCCGCCCGATTGCGCCATGGCAATCGCCATGCGCGCTTCTGTCACCGTGTCCATGGCCGATGACAGCAGCGGAATGTTCAATCGGATGGATTTTGTGACCTGCGTGCGGGTATCTGCCGTGGAGGGCAAGACCGAAGACTGAGCCGGTACCAACAAAACATCGTCAAAAGTTAAAGCCTCGCGAATCTCCATGGGAGTCCTCCTAGAGCAGGTATCACTTGGCGCTTTCCTATCGCATGGGTTGACGTAAACCGAAAGGGGGTTGGGTAGATTAATGCTCATTCGGGTCATCATGGCACAGCCTCCGGGCTTTTTGTCGGCTAAATGCCGATGCCCGGCTCGTGAATTAACCCGATCTGCCGCGGATTGACCATTTTCAGCCGTTCCCGCTCTTTACCCTTCGCTGAAGCGCAGTAAGTTAAGCGCAAGTTTTTCTTTAAAGGTTCCCCATGACACAAGAGCATCTGGTGCTGTTCACCCCCTCAGGCAAACGTGGACGTTTCGAAACCGGCACACCGATCCTCACCGCAGCCCGGCAATTGGGCGTGGATCTCGACTCGGTTTGCGGCGGTCGCGGCATTTGTTCCAAATGCCAGATCACACCGGGCTATGGAGAATTTTCAAAACACGGGGTCACAGTCGCCGAAGGCGCGCTGTCCGAATGGAATTCGGTTGAGCAGCGCTACAAAGACAAACGCGGCTTGATCGATGGTCGCCGCCTTGGCTGTCAAGCCACGGTTCAGGGCGATATCGTGATTGACGTGCCGCCTGAAAGCCAAGTGCACAAACAAGTGGTTCGCAAACGCGCAGAGGTGCTCGACATTACGCTGAACCCTTCGACACGGATCTACTATGTCGAGGTGGAAGAACCCGATATGCACAACCCATCGGGAGATTTAGAGCGCTTGGTTGCGGCCCTGGAAAGCCAGTGGCAACTGCGTAATGCAGGCAGATTTCAGCATTCTGCCGCAGATGCAGCCAATTCTTCGCAAGGGCGGTTGGACAGTGACCTGCGCGGTTCACCATGCGGATGCCGGCAGCGACCCGCAGATCATCCATCTGTGGCCGGGGCTCTATGAGGGCACAATCTACGGCATGGCTGTGGATCTTGGATCAACCACAATCGCCGCGCATCTGTGCGATCTGCGCACCGGTGAAGTTGTCGCCTCCTCTGGATTGATGAACCCGCAAATCAGGTTTGGCGAGGATCTGATGAGCCGGGTCAGCTATGCGATGATGAACCCGGGTGGTGATCAGGAAATGACCCGGGCCGTGCGCGACGGTATGGACGCATTGTTCACCCAAATTTCGGCTGAAGCGGAGATTGACAAGAGCTTGATCATGGATGCCGTCTTTGTTTGCAATCCCGTGATGCACCATCTTTTCCTGGGAATAGACCCTTTTGAGCTTGGGCAAGCGCCCTTCGCTTTGGCCACGTCCAACGCCCTGCGCTTATTTGCCCATCAGTTAGACATCAACATCCACCCCAGCGCCCGCGCTTATATCTTGCCCTGCATTGCCGGCCATGTTGGGGCCGATGCGGCCGCGGTTGCTCTTTCAGAAGCGCCAAATCGCTCTGAAGATTTAGTGCTGGTTGTGGATGTTGGAACGAATGCGGAAATTTTACTCGGAAACCGGGACAAGGTGCTAGCCTGCTCCTCCCCCACTGGCCCGGCCTTCGAAGGGGCGCAGATCAGCTCGGGGCAGCGCGCGGCACCAGGGGCCATTGAAAAGGTTGAAATTGATCCGGTGACCAAAGATCCCCGCTTCCGCGTGATCGGATGCGAGCTTTGGTCTGATGAGGAGGGTTTTTGGGAGGCCATTAAAAGCAGTGGCATCACAGGCATTTGCGGCTCAGGCATCATCGAAGCCATTGCCGAAATGCGTATGGCTGGAATTTTGGACCCCTCCGGGCTCATCGGGTCGGCGGAACAAACGGGCACAGAGCGCTGCGTGTTAGACGGGCGCACCCACAGCTATGTGATGTATGACGGCAGCGCCGAAGGCGGGCCAAAAATCACCGTCACAAATCCCGATATCCGCGCCATTCAAATGGCCAAAGCTGCTCTTTATTCCGGCGCGCGGCTCTTGATGGATAAATTTGGCGTGGATAAAGTGGATCGCGTTGTGCTCGCCGGTGCTTTTGGGGCTCATATTTCCCCCAAACACGCGCTGGTTTTGGGAATGATCCCCGATGTCCCCTTTGACCGTGTGACCTCTGCGGGAAATGCTGCGGGATCCGGGGCGCGGATTGCTTTGATTAACACAGCGCAACGGGCTGAAATCGAGCAAATTGTGCGCCAAATTGAGAAAATTGAAACCGCGATTGAGCCACGGTTTCAGGAGCATTTTGTCAATGCCTCGGCAATTCCCAATTCAGATGATCCATTCACAACGCTGAAATCTGCGGTGCCTTTGCCGGATGTAAATTTCAACACAGGTGGCGGGGATAGTGCCTCAAGCGGGCGGCGGCGCAGAAGGCGCTAAGGGCGCCAATCGCGGCTTGACCCCTTGTCATGAAGCCGCTAGGCATCGGCGCAGCGCGGGTATGGTGAAAAGGTATCACGCGAGCTTCCCAAGCTTAAGTTACGGGTTCAATTCCCGTTACCCGCTCCAAATCTCGGCAAAACTATAGCATGTTCCGTTATACGCGCAGCATTCACCTAGCCAAAGAGCTCGTGGCAGAACTCCAAGCCCTCAACCAATGCATCCACCTCCGCCTTTGTGTTATACATGGCGAAGCTGGCACGACAGGTGGCGCTGACGGCGAGGTGATCCATGAGCGGTTGCGCGCAGTGATGCCCTGCCCGCACCGCGATGCCCTTCTTGTCCAAAACTGTTGAAATATCATGGGCATGGGCGGCACCATCGAGGGTGAAGGAAAAAATTGCACCTTTGCTGGCGGAATGCCCTTGGACGTTCAACCAGTTGAGCCCATCGAGCCTTTGACGCGCATAGGCGCAGATCGAGGCTTCATGGGCGGCGATCTGTTGCATACCGATCCCCATCATATAGTCCACCGCCACACCAAGCCCGATTTGCTGGACAATGCCGGGTGTTCCGGCCTCAAACATCATCGGAGGGGTATTATAGGTGACCTCTTCGCGGCCGACGTCTCGGATCATATCACCACCGCCCATGAAGGGCCGCATTTCAGCCATGCGTTCGGGTTTGATATAGATGGCCCCAGAGCCACTTGGACCATAAAGCTTGTGGCCTGTGATGGCATAGAAATCACAGCCGATATCCTGCACGTCGACCGCCATATGGACCGCCGCTTGTGATCCATCCACCAAGACCGCAACCCCGCGCGCTTGGGCCGCTTGGGTGATGGTTTTCACATCCACCACCGTGCCCAATACATTTGACATTTGGGTAATGGCCACGAGCTTTGTCTTGGGTCCAATGGCGGAAATAACGGCCTCGGGATCCAAATCACCGTTGATATCCACATCGACCCAAGTCAGTTTCACACCCATCCGCTCGCGCAGAAAATGCCATGGGATAATATTGGCGTGATGCTCCATAATGGACAGCACAATCTCATCTCCGGCCTCGAAGCGCGGCATGGCCCAGCCATAGGCTACCAAGTTGATGCCTTCGGTGGTGCCTGAATTGAGCACGATATGCTCTTCTGACGCTGCATTTAGAAACCGCGCCAGCTTACCGCGGACGGCTTCATATTTGTCCGTTGCCAAGTTGGACAGATAGTGCAGCCCTCTATGCACATTGGCATATTCAGAGCTGTAAGCCTGGGTGACAGCATCGATCACCACTTGGGGTTTTTGCGCCGAGGCGCCATTGTCGAGATAAACCAATGGCTTATTGTTCACCTGTCGCGACAGGATCGGAAAATCAGCACGAATACGGGATAGATCAAAACTCATAGCGCCACCTGTCCCGGAGCAAATCCGAGGAATACCAAAAGAAATGCACCGCCCAGAGACAGCGCAACCAAACCGAGAACAAAGCAGAGGGCTGCTTTGAACATGGACCCCAAGTCAAGCCAAGCATTGATCAAACCAAATAGGATCCAAAACATCAAAACTGTCGCGAATAGGCCAACAGTCCCGGCGATGGTCACAGAAATCACCATCAAAGCCGTTTGCACAATGTGCAGCAATATTTGCAGCACCTGGATCCAGGCAAATACCAATATCCCATCGGCAAACCGCCCAGTTTGACTGAAAGCTCGAGAGATCAGCCAAATACAGCACACGAGCCCCAGGGTGCCGCCCCCCATGATCGCAGTCAAAGACCATGGAGAAAGCGGCGCAACGCCCGGCAGGACCGTCACGCCCTGAAAGCCGGACAGGGTGAACATCAAGAGCACCGCGCCGATGATAACAAGCGCAAAAGCGCTAAAGGCCGCGCTGAGATTGAGGCGCAGATCAACCAATACCTGCCCCGCTTCCGTTGGGTTGGTCAGACTTAGCCTCAAAAGCACAAGGATCAGGTTCATTGTTCTGCCTCAATAAGGGAGTTGATTAAGATCCACAGGAAAATCATCAGCCACATCACGCCCACGGCCGTATTGGCCGGCCCCGGACCGATGAAGCCCTTGACCATCCCAGCCAATACCACCGCAGGGCTGCTGGCCAACAGAGACCAAAACAGCGCCAATCGAGCGGAATAAAAATCCGCCTTCGCCCCGAAGGCACGGGTCGCCAGACGCAGGAGCGCCGCCAAACCATAGGCCAGCAGCGGCAGGACAAATATCAAACCTACCGCATCATGCTGGATCGTATCGGTCAGCGTTCCGCCGGTCTCATGCGCCTGCCGGGCGCGGTAGGGCCATTGCGACATAAACAACAAAAGACAAGAGCCCATGAGCATCGCCAAAGCCCGATCCTCACGCACGCCCATAGCCATGAGCCGCGCCATAACGCGCCTTGGGCGCCGGTGCGCCTCCACAATATCCCGCGTCACAGCCATGCGCGCTACCGGGCCGACAGGGTTTCTGTCAAATGGTCGAGAATGTCCTGCGCCAAGTCTTCATCCTCAATTTCTTCAATCGCTTCGGCCACAAAAGATAGGGTCAAAAGATCCACGGCTTTGGCCTCCGGCACGCCGCGCGAGCGCAGATAGAACAAAGCTTGCGCGTCAATCGCCCCGGAGGTGGACCCGTGCGAGCAGGCCACGTCATCGGCATAGATTTCAAGCTCTGGTTTGGCCAAAAACTGGCTGTCATCATCCAACAACAACGATTGGCTGATCTGATAGCCATCGGTTTTTTGTGCACCGGCTTTGACCAAGATTTTACCTTGGAACACCCCTACGGCACCATTGCGCAAGACCTTCTTGAACACCTGGCGGCTTTCACAATTCACCGCATCATGGGTGATGAACACCGTGTCATCGTGATGAAAATCGCCATCCCCCAAACAGGCCCCGGCCACAGATACAGAAGCGTCATCGCCCAACAGCTGCAAGACGCATTCGTTGCGAGTCAATTGACCACCTGCCGTGAGGGTAAAGGATTTAAAACTTGCCTTTGCGCCAATCCTGGCGAAGATATGCGTCAGCATGTGGCGCTCATTGCCGTCTTGCACACGAATATGATGGAAGCGGCCTCCATCAGCCACATCAACTTCCAACACAATATTGGAGCGCGCACCATATTGCCCGGTTTCAATCAGGGTGACCTCTGCGCCAGCGGCCACTTTGATCACATGGTGAATAATCGCATCACTTTGGCCCGATGAGGTGGCATGGATATGGATGGGTGCCTCGACGGCACCGGTGACATTGACCAGCAGCCCATCGCGCGCAACAGCGGTGTTCACAGCGGCCAAACTCCGTTTGACCGGATTTTGTCCTGCCTCTTCCAAGCGCCCGTAAACATCGCGCGCCCAATGCAGATCTAGAATGGAGGCAGAAGCCAAGCTCTCGAGCGTGCACTGCGCCGCGTTTGGCAGCGCTGCCGCTTGAATTTTTCCATCTTCAAACGTCACTGAAATGGTGTTTCGCTGATCGAAAAGACCCAAGCTGCTGCGCAGAGACGCTTGCAGCGTGACATCAGCTTGAACAAAGGCATCCGGGCGGGTGTACTTCCAATATTCATCCCGCCGTTGCGGCAACCCGGCCGCCTGCGCCCGATCAGAGGCCGTCAACCGCGCCTCTTTGGCCCAAGCGCCTGAGCCGTCAATGAGATCCGCATCGCGCAATGCGCGGGTGGGCAAGGTCTGTTGTGAAGATGCGGCCATTAGGCGATCTCCTCCAAAAGGTCCGCATAGCCATTGTTTTCAACTTCCAACGCCAGCTCAGGCCCGCCTGTTTTGATGATGCGGCCATTGGCCATGATATGCACCACATCTGGTTTGATATGGTCCAAAAGCCTTTGATAATGGGTGATAACAAGGAAGGTGCGCTTACCATCGCGCAAAGCGTTCACGCCCTGGGCCACAAGTTTCATCGCATCTACATCAAGGCCGCTGTCTGTTTCATCCAAAATACACATTTTGGGCTCAAGCATTGCCATTTGCAATATTTCGTTACGTTTCTTTTCGCCACCGGAAAATCCCACATTTACGGGACGTTTGAGCATGTCAGCGTCAATTTTCAGATCCTTGGCCTTGGCCCGCACGACTTTCAAGAATTCGCCTGCGCTCATTTCCTCTTCACCACGCAATTTGCGCTGGGCATTCACAGCGGTGCGCAAAAAAGTCATATTCCCCACGCCGGGGATCTCAACAGGATATTGGAAGGCCAGGAATAGACCGGCTGCCGCGCGTTCTTCGGCCTCCATATCCAAAATATCCACACCCTCCAGCTGTGCAGAGCCGTCAGTGACTTCATAGCCGTCTTTGCCGGACAGCACGTAGGAGAGGGTCGATTTGCCAGATCCATTCGGGCCCATGATCGCATGCACTTTGCCAGGCTCCAAGGACAGGTTCACACCCTTCAAGATCTGCTTATCTTCTTCTTCAAGTTTAACGTGTAGATTTTTGATATTTAGCATTTTATATTCCCGCGAGCCTTTGCGGCCCTCATGAGTTTAGGCGCAGATCGCGCCGATGTTATTATCCGACTGACCCTTCAAGCGAAATCGCCACCAGCGCCTGCGCTTCCATGGCAAATTCCATGGGCAGAGCTTGCAGCACTTCCTTGCAAAACCCATTGACCACGAGCGCNACGGCCTCCTCTTCATCCATACCGCGTGAGCGGCAATAAAAGAGCTGGTCATCATCAACTTTTGAGGTGGTCGCCTCATGCTCCACCCGAGAGGAGTTATTTTTCACCTCGATATAGGGCACCGTATGCGCACCGCATTTATCCCCAATCAAAAGGCTGTCGCATTGGGTATAGTTGCGGCTATTTTTGGCCTTCGGATGCATAGAGACCAAGCCACGGTAGGTATTTTGCGCCCTGCCCGCGCTGATGCCTTTTGAGACAATCCGAGACTTGGTATTTTTGCCCAAATGCACCATTTTCGTGCCGGTATCGGCTTGTTGCATATTGTTGGCAATGGCGATGGAATAAAATTCCCCCTGGCTGTCATCGCCGCGCAATACGCAAGAGGGATATTTCCATGTCACTGCAGAACCGGTTTCCACTTGGGTCCACATCACCTTTGAGCGATGGCCGCGGCAATCGGCGCGTTTGGTTACGAAATTATAAATCCCGCCCTTGCCGTTCTCATCGCCGGGAAACCAGTTTTGCACTGTAGAATATTTGATTTCTGCGTCATCGAGCAGCACCAATTCCACCACGGCCGCGTGCAACTGTGCCACATCGCGCTGCGGTGCTGTGCAGCCTTCGAGGTAGCTGACGTAAGACTCTTTGTCGGCGATGATCAAAGTGCGCTCAAATTGCCCTGTATTTTCCGCATTGATGCGAAAATAGGTCGACAATTCCATAGGGCAGCGCACCCCCGGCGGTATATAGACGAAAGACCCATCGGAAAAGACGGCTGAATTGAGCGTTGCATAGTAATTGTCCGAGACGGGCACGACAGAGCCGAGATACTGACGCACGAGCTCTGGATGCTCACGAATGGCTTCAGAGATAGAACAGAAGATCACCCCCGCCTTGCGCAGCTCAGCTTGAAAGGTTGTGCCGACCGATACGCTGTCAAACACCGCATCAACAGCGACCCGGCGTTCCCCTTCGGGCGCCTCGACACCCGCCAGAAGAGCCTGCTCTTTCAACGGAATTCCCAATTTTTTATAGGTTTCTAACAGCTTAGGGTCGACGTCATCCAAGGATTTTGGTTTTTCTTCCATGCTTTTGGGCCGGGCATAGTAATATTGGTCTTGAAAGTCGATTGTCGGATAATC
>JGI20160J14292_10004051_pt1 | contig 11003 bp, 8 predicted proteins | sample COG_10_FD_14292 | JGI IMG/M metagenome (IMG submission 14292) | reverse complement strand
TTCTTCATCCGTGTCATCGCTGAACTTTAACGAAATGGTTTTATCGTACTCGTGAATAGCAGGATCAAAAGGAACAAACTCATCGTCGCTGTCATCGCTGTCATCAAGAAATCGACGCCGCGTTGCAGTTTCCGATGTTTCTATGGGCACGTCTTGTTCAATAGTGATCCAAGTGTGAACAGGTTGAACGCCGCGGCTTGGATGATTAAATGTCGACGCATAAGCTTCCGCTGTGCCAACAGAGGAAGGTGAGTCATAATATGTTCCGCCATCCCCAAAACATTCTTTGGGTTTGGCCAAATAAACATAGCACGTCAAGATCCCGATTTCCTCATGCGTGAGGTAATTTTCCATAAACGAGTTTGGGTCTACGCCCTTGTACCGCATCCAATCCTCCTCAAAACGATGTTTTCCAATCGACGCGCGCACAACATGTTCATCCAACCGCGTGCGGTACGGGCGAAGATGGTCTCTTAAAATATTATAGTCGCTTTGACGTATATGCTTTTGAGCAGGTAGCGGCACGCCAGGTGTTGGTTCGACTATTAATTTTCGAACAACATAGATGTAGCAGGGCCCAGAATGCGTGTGCGGTTTCACACCAATAAAGGCAATCGGGTTAATTTGGTTGGAGTGTTTCAAAGATGCATAAGGGGGGTAGCGGACAGGATCAAAAACAACTTGTCGGTTTCGCGGTTTTTTTGCTGATTTAGTCGCTGATTTAGTCGCTGTGTGTTTTTTTTTTCTACAATCAAAAACCCGACGTGCCATCTTTGCTGCTTCTTGAATTATGAGCGCTTCCTTCGTCCGTCTTCTGTCATCTCGTCCTATCCTGCTATGTCCTGGGATATTAGAGTTTTTTATTTATAAAAAAAATACCGCCTGCTCCCCTATTTTACAATAGTGTCATTTTACACATTCGCTCCACTTCATCTCGTCGAGTAAAAAAAATAACAAATAAGTACTTCAATCCCGACTGTACTATATATGCTAACAGTTTGTACTCATTTATAAACGTCGAAACTCTTTTCGTCATGGCTGGTCAAGCCGTCGCCAAATTCAATGGCGCGCTCTATGCAGCGCCCTATGTCAAAAACAACATGTCTGAAACAGCGCAGGAAGCGATGGGCCGTTTCTTTGGAGGCAACAGCCCCGAAGTTCAATTTCAACCGAGTCCCATCGATGAAAAAACTGGTCCTACTACGGCTTTCAGCACTACGGTTGAAGCCAGACGCTGGGACCATGTGATTAATTCGTATTTGATTATGGAAAAAATGCACGAGCACCAGGAATTTCCCCTTCTTCTGGCGCCACTTGAACTGGCCAAGGGCATGAAATTTACCACGCGTATTTTTACTTCTAACTTGGACCCCCCTGAGGAAGCCCCTGAACACGTTCCCGCTCCTTTTAGTACTACTCAATGGAGTGAAACGACCACGGCTCTTCGCATGGTTCACCGCAGCGTTAAATTTTCTCTGCACGAACTTAAGACCACAAAAGGTCAACAAGACTATAAAGTCCATTTGAGCAATCTTGCCCTCATGTTTTTGCGCGACACGCACAATGTTATTCTCCGCAAATTCGCTCGCCAGACTACTCTTGTGCAAGCGCTGACGAGCTTTTTTCCTGCAAGTGATCGCATGAACCGAGAACTCATGCACACGATTGTTCGCAATTTCGGTTCACTCAATACCAGTGTTGCCGGTCTTGATGCTTTAGTCGCTAATGTCAAGCAAGTCGGGGTCACCCAAAATGTCGATTTCGATACCTGCGTCGTGCCCTACGGCAGTCTCAGCAATATGGCGCTTTCCCAGAACAATTTCATTTTAACCGAAACTGCCGTCACGCTTGCTCGCGATTTGGCGAAAATGGCCGACATCAATCAAGCTGCTAAAATCCCAACGCACGTGTTTCAAAATAATTTCAATGTTTTTCAGTACCAGAAAAACGCCGACCAAATTCAGAATCCTGCTAATGATCCTTTAGCCAACAGCGCCGTCGTGGCTACTTATCATCCTTTCGGAAGCCACCCTTTTTATAAACCCGGCAGCCGCGATATTCAAGTTATTTCCGCGCAACAAAACGGCTGGGCTACCTTGAAATTTGAAGACGCTGTTAGAAATTTAGACTTTGAGGAGAAGTTTACAGATCCAAAATTTTATGTTACCCCTCATGTGGCTGGAGTTCCTAAAACAATTTATGGCGATTATAAAATGCTTTGGGATGATTCAACTGCTAGAGAACTACTTAATCAAATAGAACATCTCAAGACTGACGATATGCTCGCGATTGTTACAAAAGTCCTTGCAATGTATCGAAGTGTACCCAATTTGGGCTTTATTGATCCTAATAAAGCTAAGGAATTCGTCGCCAGAATTCAAAAGCTTTGTCCGCTCGGGTTTGGTAACACATCTTTTACGACGTTTTCGCAAATGCCCGAAGTGGATCAATTCAAGCTTGCCATTTTTGCGTGCATTCCCGCCGATCAAGCATCGATTTTGCTTCATATGCAAATGGGACTAAATTTTCCATTTGAAGTTGCGGCGGTTCGGCCTTTCATTGAATTGGAAACGGCGAATGCGCTGTTTTCTAAACGCGGACGAGAAACTGCTGTGACTTATTGTTTGCCGCCTTGGACGTTTGTTGGCCGCGATAACCGCATTGAAATGGTCGATATGAAATTCGGGTTTTGGCGTGAATGTCACATTGAACGTCCTGCCAACATTCTTGTCGCCGAACACGCTTTTGTGACCCGCGTCAAAAATGGCATGAATACTACCTGGATGAGTGAAGCCGACTACACTGAGAATCCCATGGCCGCTAAAAACAATGCAGATGTGTATCCTGTTATTACTGGCCCGTTGTGCTCTAATCAAATTCATCCCAACATGACAGCTATTAGTCACACACTTGTTGGTGAAAATACCATCGAAATTTATAGTAGTTTGACAGACAAGGTTAAAGATGAACTTGGGCCTACAAAAAATGATCTTATTAAAATGAACGATGTGTGGAAAGAGACCATGACTATTTCGCCGAGTTTGTGGAGTCAGGATACTCTCAATGCTGGTTCGATTCCTCGTCTGTGTGCACTGGGAACTACTCGGCAAATGGAACTTGAATTGAGCGCCAATAATCAAGTACAGCGCATCAAACCTTCTAGCACAATCATCAAGAACAAGGGTCATATGAAAGAACTTGATAGCGAAGAATTGATTGGCAGTTTGAGCGGGTTTGCGCAGACGCACATTGCTGCTCCCCGCACCTTTTTTTAAATGAACATTAAATTAGTCTTTTAGAATAACAATAAAAATAATTTAAAATCATTTTTTGTAAAAAAATAAAATAGGTTTCTTTGTAATGATAACGCCATAAAGTCGCAACACTATAAAAGAACAGCATTTTTACAATTGTAATTCTATATCATGTCGTTACATGTGCGCCTTTTTTTATATTTCATTGCGATTGTAGTTCTTCTTATTTGGAGCCTACAGCAAGATGATTATATTGGGGGCCGTTTAATTTCAGGATTAATCTGTAGCGGTCTTTTTGCAATATTTGGGCTGTGTGCGAACCGCAGTGATATTTTTTTCATCATTATCTGGACGCTTGCAACATGTGTCTTTATTTTGTTTTCGTTTTGTTGGGATGGCGGTTATGAAGTACCATGGCCTGTTCCAGGCACGGGTCTTTTAGTGCTGGCGGTTTCTCAAACTGCCCGAATTTATTTTTTGCATTTGACTTTATCCTATCCGCGCACAAAATTGGAAAAGGAGAAACAGCAATGGCCGATAGATGATCGTCAATTGTCGCTACTCTTTCTTGCACTTTCCTTTTTTATATTTCTAGTTTGTCTGGCCAAAGAAAAATTAACACCGCATCGTGACATTTATGCGTTTGTTCTTTATTTCTATATTGCAGCCGTGCCTCTTGATTTTTATTTATATGGCATCAAAAGGCCAAGCATCCGCACGCTGTACCAGCTGCTCCTGTATGTGATGACGTGCATTTTTATTGTTTTGATAACGCGGCAATGGATCAGCTACAGCACGGTTCCATGGTGCCTGATTGTTCAGCCAATGATAAGTGTATGCATTGCACAGATCCTCTACTATATACGCGAAGTGGAGTTTTTATCATTAATTTAAAAGAGCCAGGATGTCAGTCTCTACGACAGGCCGGATCGAAAACTTTTTCACGGAAATAAATAAATCAGTAAAACAGATTTTCATTACTATTGGCGATACGTTTTTAGCCATCCCGTTATTTCTATTTGATGTTTTAGGAAATCCAGGCCCTTTCATTTCCATCCTTGAAGTGTTGTTGCTGGGATGGGCGTGGATATGGCTTGGCAATTTTTTATTAGAACATATTAAAATTCTGCGCGTCATTCTTGATATTTTAAATGTAGTTGCAAAAACAGTTTCTGAGATTTTTGGCGTGTTTGGCGACAGCGTCGAAGTAGCTTTTAATATTCTTGCCAAAGTTGCCAATGTTGGCGGCGGAATTATCAATGGGATCGGCAGCCTTTTTGGCGATAAACATATTGTTCCGAAAATCCCGACAATCCCATTAACAAAATTTCCAATTCTAGATTTTGACGGGTTTATAAAAAGCCTGGATAGTTTTAATAATTCCACTGCAACATGCGCGCCTTTTGATAATGTCGGCTACGAGTTTGTTTTTCCTCTGCGCTATGCACTCAACGAGCAAGTGTGTCCAATTGTACGCTACATGACCAACACTATTGTCTATGACCCATTAGCTTTTCTGCTTTCTATTTTTTACTTTGATGCGGATCCTCGTGAAACTGGCGGCGGATGCCAAGAATCAGAAGCGCAATATATTTGTTTCTTTTTAAAATTCGGGTATATTCTCATCTATGTGTTTGCGCCATTCATGACCGTGTACTGGTTGTGGCCAGTCATAAAAAAAATCTTTTTGTCTCTTTTAAAATTAGCAGAAGATTCCGTAGTTCTCGTGGTAGATTTTTGCGTCGATCTTTTACACACGGCCTTTCATAAAAGTGAAGGCCCGAAAAAGAAAAATTAGCCTACCTGCATATATGCCATTCCAATATTCTCAACAATAAACTATTACAAGACCATACCTCGTCATGAGGTTTAATGATTTACCCGCAGATTTAAGATGGAATATGTATCGTACATCTCGCGATAAATTGTGGACAGATATTAAGGAATCTGGTCAAACTCTTGAAATGCAAAATACATTAAGATCTTTAGTTGCCTCGATTGTGGAAAAAATGAATCATTTGCGCAATACAGAATTAGGCGGAGAGGATGGTGATTATGATGAGTATGATAACAATCGTACACCATTTCGCCCCGTGGTCAAGATTACGGTTGATGAAACCAATGAGATGTTCAAATACGAAAATAAAACAGAACACGAGATTGAAAAAATGAAACTGCTGGACCAGATTAACACATTAATTGCGAACACACCGGGTGCGACAGATTCGGCTCTCGTCGCCGTTCAAGGCGAATTAAGACTAGCACAAGAGCAGAATGAAGAATTAAAAACTCGGGAAATTAACGCAAAGATTGTCTTGGAAAATGCTAAAAACAAGTTGAAGGAAGCTGTTGCTAAAAATGCCACGGATGTAAACAATATTAAAATCCAATTAAAAACAGCAGAAGACAAACTAAACACATGCAAGGATACTCTTTCAAAAAGAAGTTGGATGACGACCGCACAAGTTGAAACCTTATTACGTGAAAAAAACGAAATTGAAAGGCAGGTCGGCGAATTAAAACGTGTTGCCCAAACTGCAGCCTCCAATGTATCCGCATCGAGTCCTACTGTTACAGATTCTAAAGCTACCGACTTGGAACATGCATTGGTACAAGAAAATGGATCATTAAAGGATAATATTGCTGCATTAAATGTACTAATGATTGAAAAAACTTCTGAATTGAAAAAAATTGTGAAGGAAAAAAATGAATTAGCTGCTAAAGTAGAAGAACTTACAGCAGCTATTGAAAAAATACAAGCTGCACAAGTTTCAAAAGACAAGGCTCTCGAAGATGCTAAAGTATTGCATAACGCAGCCATAATGGGACAAATCCAAGGTTTAAAACAGGCACACACAGAAGAATTGAATGCAGTTTTAGACCATATTTTATACTTAACGGAAGACCATTCGAATGATGGTTTTGTTGATGCTCAAACAGCAGAGCAACAAGCTGCTATAAACGCAGTAAAAGAAAAATATCCGTGGTTAAACGACAGAATGGAGTCAATTCAAAATTCGGAAAAAGACCATATCGCCAAACACACGCAAGACGCGAAGGAGGCTCTTCAAATAGAACACGCGGAGGAATTACGTAATACAAAGGCCGCACATGAAGATACAAAAAAAGTACTAGCAACGTTGCAAAACGAACACGCACGCGTTGGTCTACAATTAAAACAAACTATAAGGCAGCTTGAAGAGCTACAAGAAGCACATAGTTCGGATGTTGACGACGAGTTTCAAGATGCCGCCGCCAGCGTACCGCCTACGCCCGTTACAATTGAGCCTACTGTCGGTGTATCGTCTACGCCCGTCCCCAGTCCTGCTGTCGGTGTATCGTCTACGCCCGTCCTCCAGGAACGTACTGTTGTTGAATTAGAGGAAGACGCGAATATCGGTTTCGCAAAATTTTTTTCTAATGATATTACCGCCGCCGCCGCCGCCAGCGCATCGCCCACGCCCGTCCCCGGTCCTGCTGTCGGTGTATTGTCCACGCCCGTCCCCGGTCCGGATGTCAGTGCATCCCCAGGCCCAATATATGAAGAAGACACAGAAATTTTAAAAAAGCTTAAAGATGTGTTAACACAAGACCATGATCATTTAAGGCATGCCAAAGAAAAATGGAACTATCAATATATTTCTTCAGAATTGATAAAAATATTTGAAAGCACCAAATGGACTCCACAGGATTCAATAAGTAAGATTAACGCTATGTTAAAAGCATTAGAAAAATATCGAGACGACAACCTCGCTGAAAACTTCAGAAAAACATTTTTCAAAGCGTTAGAAAATTATGAATACTCGAAAACCGATAAACGGACTGGAGCCAAAATGATAACAAAGGACCTCGTAACGCGAATTACTAAGATCGAAGAAAATTTTCAAGTCTTGAAAGCTAAAATACCATTAACTACGATTAACGACAAAGGAAGAACAAAACAGAAAAATCAAGCCGACATGCTGATATCCCTTCGAGATTTTTTCACGAAGACCGTTTGGCCACCTGTTCAAATTAGATATGAGACCCGCAGCTCAAGCGTTGCTTCAGTTTAAAACAACATTGAAATTACACAAACTGAAAATATATGTTGTACAAATAAATGATATCAAAATGTATGAAATTTGTTATTTGCGTAATATATTAGAAAACACAAATATAATGAAAATATACACTTCAAAGTATAGAGCATATAAGCGGACAACGTGTGTATTAATATAAAATAGTGCCTACACTTAAAATGTGGACCGAATTAATCAATGACTTTGTGGATGCTGGTACATATACAATTAAAGACGATAACAAATTTGACCCTTCTTCTTTGTTTGTTTTATTGACGAAAGACCGCACAGTTGAAACGGAAGTTAAAGTATTTTCATTTGGAGAAATAAAACAACGAGTCAAAAAAGGTTGTATAAATGAAGCCAACAAAACTATCACATTTTCGTCTGATATGGACTATGGGCAGTTTGTTTTGGCGATTTTGTTTTGGGCGGGTACAAAGAATAAAAAAAGGGCCCATTCTGGGGCGGCTCCGGATAGATATGAAGTAAACTTTCCTGAACTTGTAGCCAATTTGACTTGGATAAAAAATAAAATTGGCGCAATCCATAGTTTAAATAATGCAGGTCAATAATTTATTTACGATAATGTCGATATTAAAAATAAACATTTATTCATTGTTCTGAGTGTATGCGCATATTTTTGAATGGTCGGCAACATAGAGGTAGTTACGAGACGCCGTGATGAGAAAAGATCCTAATTGTGTAATTGATCCTAAATAAATAGTGGTGTGTAAATTGTAGAAAAAAATATAGTATCTTGTTGTGACAGCAAGCGTGTTTTTATAGACGGCAAGACTAATGGGTTCGTGGATAGGCTCAAAAACTTTCAGTAGAATTAAATGTCCGGCTGTAGATTCCATAAACGCCAAAACGCGGTTATTGTCACACACGTAAAGAACGTTATCATGAAACAATAATCCGCGCGGATTCGTAAACGTATTAAGACCGCCAGCACCAAAAGAAAAAATCTCCCTTTCTTCGTTTTCTGCAACTTCAGAAATTGAATGATTTAGTGGCCGTTTTATTTGCGAAATGTGATTAAAGTTGGTTCCGCTTGTGTACATGTACTTTGCACTCACTGCAATACTTGCTGGTAAATGTATGAGCGTAGCAAATCTGTGGCTGGACGGTGCCTCGAGATTTTTTTCAATGACATAGATCCCGATTGTAGAAGGGTCGTCGTCGGCTGCAAAAATATAATTGCCAATAACGGCTAGTCCAACCGTATACTCGTTTGTCTGTAGTGAACTGTTTCCATACCTAAATTCGTTCTGGGCTGCATCGTTAATATCAATGGCAGGAACTGTGTCGTGTTCCTTGTACTCGAAAATGTGCGTGCGTGCAGGGACCGAGTCGTGAAAATACAAGGACGCATACAAAAACGAATCGCTGAAAGAAAGCGCCAGAATATTCCGACTACTTGTTTCTGTGCATTTTACTAGTTTAGGATTTTGCCAGGCATTGTTAGAATATACTGGCACAAGAGCATATAGGCAAAGATTCAGAAGAATAGTAACAGCCGCAAAAACTGGAAACGGCCGCCACGTTGAAAACATCGATTTAGTTTTATTTACAAAAACAAAAAAAAAAGTCAGGCACGCGACAATAACAAACAGCCAAAAAAGTTGAAGGACAATCATTTTTAAAAGTAGCTGAACTATTGATTTTTAATTCTTGAAATTTTAAAAAATTGGCATATTATAGATCACGGAAGACAGAGCAGTGTTTATTTATAGAGCGTGTAATGCAGCTCGTATATAAGGATACAAGTGTTTTCCGAATACTTAACGGGGTTGTGGAAATCGGAGACGAAAAGGTTTTAGAGTCAAAGAGCCGCACCGATTGGCTTGAAGCATTTTCTGGGCAATTAAATAAAGCGCCGCGGTATGTCGTGAAAACCGAACCAAGCTGGTTTCGGAAACTGAATTACACTGCGCCAGAAATTTTAGCTGCTGATTACATAAAACCTTACGAAATATTTGCGTCGCAACTTGGCTACGACCGACTTATCAAACAGCCAGGAAAAACATCGCCAATCACAGTTCTTGAAATTTTAAAATCTTGCCGGAAATTGTCGCATTAGTTTTTTTATTTAAAAAATGTCAACCATTACATTGTTATGTTTTTTTTTGATTTCGTATTCTTGTACATGTCGTGCGGGCATGGGATCGTTGACGGCGGACAGCATGTGCGGTCATGCAGCGCCGGTGAATTTCAGACGGGCATATACAATTCTTGGAAAAACTTCAGACGTACCCAGTTACGCCTCGCAGATGATCAGTTGCGATATCCAGAATAGGACAGTTTTTTCTTTTAAAAAAACACTGCCCCTGGATTCATCTGAAAACTCGGACGATGTGTGGGAACTGTTTATTGCTTTTACAGGATACATGTCAATAGTTGTTGACGAAAAAATTTCATACGACAGTTTATTTCCTTACGACACTAGTTTAGTTTTGTACAGGTTTCTTTTAAACGCGTACCCCAACACGGTGCAAATTATTCTACAGGGAGGCCCAACTGCAACAAGATTTACTATTCCCGCCATCTACAAACCCGCTATTTACAAATCGACGCAGACGACAACAAGTTCATTAGTAGGGACTATTTTTTTTATTGTTGTTTTTTTGGGATTTCTGTTTTTTATGCAGCAAGTAAAAGCCAAAGAATAGCTTGTAGAAAATAAACAATTCCTAGATTCTAATTATTTTTTGTAAAAGCACACAAAAAATAATGACTCGGAAAAAGTTGGGTTTTGGGAATTTGGGGACCGCCAATTGGTCGAAGCGTGAATTCTTCTACAGGCCCAAATGTGTTTGTGTAGATTCTTGCACCGGCAACTTCTGCAGGTTTTCCGTGCGAAAATATCAAGCGGTGATCATCACTGAAACAGGCATCGATGTAGATGCAAGACTTGTTGTTTGATAGTCCCATGTTTTCCACAATAGAAAATTTCATCTTTTTTGCCTTCTTGCGATTGGACATTCCATAATTCATGAATGTTTTCCATTTTTCGCCACCTTTCAACATTTCTTGAATCGGATCCTCTGAATGTTCGTTGTTTGCAATATCTGGTGCTTTCAAAGTTGGTTTTTTATTCTCACTGTAGTAGCACAAAAGTAGGCGGCCTTTATTTGTTTTACACGGTTCATTTTTGTTGCACATTTGAGTGCACAGGCACGGAAATAAGGTCCTTGTTATTTCGTTTTTTACTTGCATACAATATACAGCAGGCGTCGCTGAATCTTCGCTACTGCTGTTTTCGGTACTATCATTCTCGCTGTTTGAGTTTAAGGAATTCGATGCTGATCCTGACTCAGAATCTTGTTCTGAGTCTGAGTTGGAATTGGAGTTGGAATTGGAGTCTGTCTCAGAACTAGAATTAGAACCAGTATCGGTATCTGGCTCAGAACTTGACTCAGAACTTAAACCAGGATTAGAAAATTTACCGTATGCCTTTGCCAGCTCTGACTTCACTTGTTTGTTTTTCTTATGTCCTCGAGCCTTTTTCTGTTTGTTTTTTTTACGACCATACCCTTTTGCAGAGCCGGATTTAGACGAGCTTTCTTCATCTGCAGACGAAGAATCGCTACTGCTGTCTGACGATGAAGACAAGGAGGTGCTTGAATTAGGATCGCCGTCTTTTTCTTTGCTGTCTTCTGTTTTCATCTTTTTTTTTTTTTTT
>JGI20160J14292_10004049_pt1 | contig 11006 bp, 14 predicted proteins | sample COG_10_FD_14292 | JGI IMG/M metagenome (IMG submission 14292) | reverse complement strand
TACAAATTATTTCATTAATTCTCGAGAAATAATCAACTTCATAATTTCGTTACTGCCTCCGTAAATTCTCTGTACACGTGAATCAGCAAAAGCTCTACAAACCGGATATTCCCACATATAACCCCAACCACCATGAAGCTGTAGACATTCGTCCGCCACCTTACATTGTAAGTCAGTGGTCAGTAATTTAAGTTTTGATGCGGTTACCGTATCTAGCTTATCTTCGAGTAATAGCTCAGTACAACGATCACAAAATACCTCTGCGCTGGTCACTTCAGCAGCCAACTCAGCAAGCTTAAACTGTGTATTCTGAAAAGACGCCACCGTGGTTCCAAAAGCTTTACGGTCTTTGGTATAGGCAATAGTCGCTTCCAAGATAGCCTGAGCATTAGCCACCGCGGTCACACCGATGGAGAGCCTTTCTTGGGGTAAGTCCTGCATCAGATAAATAAAACCGCGCCCCTCTTCACCGAGAAGATTTTCTTTGGGCACTTTGACATCTTGAAAAAATAATTCTGATGTATCCTGAGCTTTTAATCCCAACTTGTTCAAGTTTTTGCCCTTACTAAAGCCAGGGAAATCCGCTTCTACCAAAAATAAGCTAATACCTTTAGATCCAGCTGAGGTGTCTGTCTTCGCTACGACTATCACTAGGCCCGCTTTTTGACCGTTAGTAATAAAAGTTTTAGACCCATTCAGAATGTAGTTCTCTCCATCGAGTACTGCTGTCGTTTTGGTCCCCTGCAAATCAGAACCAGCACCCGGCTCAGTCATAGCAATTGCAGTAATTAATTCACCCGACACGCATCGTGGAAGATACCTTTTCTTTTGATAATCGCTCCCATAACGGACAATATAGGGTACGGATATATCATTGTGCAGTGACCAGCCTAAACCAGTGCAGCCAGAACGACTGACTTCTTCATTAACAATACAGTTGTAAAGAAAATCTGTGCCCACACCGCCGTACTCCTCAGGCACCATTGGACACAAAAAGCCCTGCTCTCCGGCCTTCAACCAAATATCATCACTCACCATGCCGTCACTTTCCCATTGCTCATGGTTTGGCATGGCTTCTATTTCAAGGAATTTACGCAGGGAATCACGAAACATTTCGTGGTCAGAATCATACAGCTGTCTTGGAATCATAATCATCTCTCGAGTCAATTTGGAGCAAATGTTAACAATAGTAGCAAGGCAAGCTAGTAAATTTGGTGACTCATGCGTTCTAAGTCGGGCTTACCCTGGAATTAAAACAGAGTACCACTAGTAATAAAGACAGCAGTACCGATGCTGATAGTCCAGTACACGCTCTGTGTTTTGTAGGCTGCACAAATTGCCGCGATTCCACCCCAAAGATATGGGTTGGTATAACCAATATTAAGTTCTTGTTTTTGCATAAGAAGAATTGGAACAAAAATGGCTGTTAAAACTGCTGGCGCACTAAAACTCAATATTTGTCTAATATTTGGACCAAGGCGCAATGGCAATCTGCCTTCTAAAAATAAGTATCTTGTAGTAAAGGTAATAAATGCCAGTAAAATAATAGTTATCAAAGTCATTGTGCTGCTCTCAATTTCTGGATAGCAAAACCTGATAACATCCCTATCAAAGCTGCAGATACCAGTCCTAATTTAATACTGTATATCGAAAAGATCACGGATAGAGAGGCCGAAACTAAAACACAGACCAAAATAGGAAGAGTTTTTATATCTGGAATTACCAGAGCAATAAAGGTAGCAGCAATTGCAAAATCAAGGCCAAGGTGAGTCAGGTCAGGTAACCATGTACCGGCAATGATGCCTATCGCCGTCCAAGCATTCCATGCAAGGTAAAAGCTTCCTCCTGCACCTAACGCATAATATAACCTAAATTTATTGCTGTATGCTCGCCGATCGCCAGATAGAGAAAATAACTCATCGGTGAGCAGAAAACCTAGGCCAACCCGCCAATGGGCAGGCTTGTGTTGCAATTTATCTCTCAGGGTTAAACCGTATAGAAAGTGCCGCGAACTAATTACTAAGGCGCTGAATAAAATGGTCAACAGTGGCGCACCTTCAGCCATTAACTCAACGGTGACAATCTGCACCGCCCCACCAAAAATAAATGCACTAAATAATTGCGCTTCAAACCATGTAAAGCCTCGCTGTATGGCTAATGAACCAAACAGAATACCCCAAGGTAAGACAGCTAAGCTCAGAGGTAACATATCCAATGAACCTTTGATCACCGCAGATAGCAAAGCTTTTTGACGGCTGATCATCAATCTCGACTCTTCACACTTGATACTCGCTCGCTGACATTAATGTCTTAGACAAATTTACGAATCAACCAATTGGGCAAAACATAGATGATTTTTGCCGCTAAGATCCAGCGTCGAGTGATATAAACATGATGCTTTTTACGGACGATAGCTCTAACAAGCTGTGTTACTGCTTTTTCAACTGACACAGTACCAATTGGTTTAGTTTCTAACATCGGTGTATCAATAAAGCCAGGTTCTACCGTAGTAATAGTAATGGGCAGTCTGGAACGCGCTGCTCGAGACCGCATCCCATTCAAGTAATTGGAAACAAAGGCTTTAGTAGCATGATATGTCAGAGCCAAACCGCCAGATAAATGCGCAGCTAAGGAAGAGACACCCACTAAGTGGCCACCACCGCGCTTTAGGAAATGATTCATTGCATCCATGGACATAGCGGTAAAACCACGAACATTGACATCTATCATCTGTGACTCTACGTTCCAATCAAGCTTTTTCTCAGAGGCCCCAACACCTGAGTTGACAACGATTAACTCTACATCACCCATCACATCGATCAGACTGGCTAATTGTGTTCGCGCAATATCAGTATCGACGAGATCAGTTACCTGAACAAAATGCTCCCCAGGTAACAGCTCACTTAATTCATTCAAACGCTCAATACGACGTGCCATGAGCCCCAACTGATATCCTTGTGCAGCGAGTTGAATGGCAAGCTCATAGCCGATACCTGAACTGGCGCCAATAATTATTGCTTGTTTCATAAAATGTGCCTTTTTTTGGACAGCGCAGTGTAGCGGCAATAATCCTTGGTGAAAAGGCTAATTAAAAACGAGATAAGACACCAATAAAAAAATCCTAAATCATGCTTCGGTCTGTTTTATCATATTCTCGGTCAACGAGTAACAGATACTCTGCCCTGCTCTGGGACATTAAACGTCCCCGATCAATGGCAAAATAATCAATCAGGTTATTGAGGTCTCTTTGAGATCTGGGAAAGATAGGTGGCTGTATGCCTGAATTTTCTGTCTGAGTAAAATGAGATTCATCGCTGATACCATATCGATAAAATGGTAGGTGTCTTCGTGAATCACGGGGATTAATAATTAACGCACCCGTGGTCTCGCTTATATTAGGCTCCAATGCTTCGATCAAAGCTCTAACAAAACTATCATCAAGATAACTAAATACATCCCAAAATAAGCATATATCTATCTTAGTGGATGGTCCCAAATTGAGTAAATACCTGAGTGAATCCACTTTTTGCTCATGATTAAGGTCTGGATTGGGTAAAGTTATACAGTCTTCAGAGTACAAATCAATAAAATTTAATTGACACCTGTACTGACTGAAATATCTAACGGTAGATGAGATTGCGTGTCCCATATCTAGCACAACTAATCGATTATTCGCATCAAGGCGTTTAAATAGATCAGGCAATAAACAGCTAGGCACAATATTGGGCCCCTGTTGAACAGGCATAGGAAAGGTCTTAACCAATGCTTGGTTCATCACTTATTATTTAGGAGGCTTTGGAGTCGACTTGATCAGAATCCGCTGCAGTAAAATGCGTTTTGACATTTCGCACGGCAGCCACCGGCTCTGCAGGACTCATTTCAATACTACCTTTGAACTTTGCACCGTCCTCAAGGCTAACCCTGGGGCACTCAATATTACCCAAGACGTTACCGGATGAAGTGATAATCACATTTTCTAATCCTGAAATATTCCCTGTAACCGAACCTTCGATGGAAACAACATTAGCCGTAATATCCGCGTTAAGCACACCTGAATTGGCGATATGAACATGATGACTTTTTGCGATAATCTGGCCTTTGACTTCTCCTGCAATCACCAAATCCTCTTGACTAACTACCTGACCTTCGATTTTGACACCTGCTCCAATAAGCGCAGTATTATCAGACATTGGTTTAGAATCACCACCCTCTGCCGCCATCGACAAATCTGATTCAGAACCTTTAAGTAAACTCTTATATTTATTAAGCATAGTATGTACCTAGTAATCATCTCAATATGGAACACGTTTTCCACTGAGNGATCNACCATATAAACACAGGAATCTATGCTGTTCTCTATAGTTTTTAGAGCTCAGTTATGTTGCTTTCTAGTTGTTCTTGGCTCTCTAACCACTGCTCTTCACAATTCTTAAGTTGCTGTTTTATATCAGCTTGATTTTCCAAAGCATCCGTTAGAACCCTCTTTTTGTCGTCTTTGTAAATAGTCTCATCTGACAGCTGGTTTTCAACTTCTTTTAACTGTCCCTCCAATTGCGCAATCAAGACCTCCAACTGACGAATTTTCTTAGTTACTGGCGCCAATTTATGTCTATCTTGAGCGGCTTTTTGACGATTAGCCTTTTTGTCTTGAACGCTCTCTGTAACAGCACTATTTGCTGGAGATACATCCCTAACAAAATTTTTCAACCAATTTTGATAATCCTTTAGGTCTCCTTTAAATTCCCCTACAACACCCTCAGCCACCAAGTAGAACTCATCCACCGTGTTACGCAACAAATGTCGGTCATGAGATATCACCACTAAAGCCCCTTCATAACTTTGCAATGCCATTGTCAATGCGTGGCGCATTTCTAGGTCTAAATGGTTAGTGGGTTCGTCCAATAGGAGTAAATTCGGTTTTTGCCAAACAATTAAAGCAAGAGCTACCCGAGCTTTTTCACCTCCAGAAAAGTCTTGGATAGAATCAAGTGCTTTATCATTGTGGAAATCGAAGCCACCAAGAAAATTCCTTATCTCTTGATCTGTCGCTGTTGGAGTAATGCGCTGAATGTGTAGCAGCGGGCTTGCTTGTAAATCTAACACCTCCAACTGATGCTGAGCGAAATAACCTACCTTAAGATTTTCCCCAAACACCCGAACACCGTTTATCAGATCTAAGTCTCCGGTTAGGCTGCTAATTAGCGTTGATTTACCAGCACCATTAGGGCCCAGCAAGCCAATTCTAGTCCCGGGTTGTAGGTCAAAATTCACATCGTTGAGCACGGCCTTTCCAGAATATCCCAAAACCCCCTGACTAATATTGACCAAAGCGCCAAAGGCCTTTTTAGAAACGGGGAAATTAAAATAAAAGGGAGAATCAACATGAGCTGGCGCTATACTCTCCATTCGCTGGAGTTCTTTTAACCGGCTTTGTGCCTGCTTTGCCTTAGAGGCTTTATATCTAAATCGAGCAACAAATGCCTCTACATCTTTCCGGCGTTTTTGCTGTTTCTCGAAACTAGCTTGTTGCAGAGCCAATCGCTCTCCACGAAGTCGTTCAAACGCAGAGTAATTGCCCTTGTAGCTATTAGTTTTCTGATGCTCCAATTGAATGACACGACTGACCACGTTATCCAAAAAATCACGGTCATGGGAAATCACTAGAAGCGTTCCGATATAACTTTTGAGCCATCCCTCTAACCAGAGAGTAGCATCTAAATCTAAGTGATTGGTTGGCTCATCAAGTAAAAGTAAGTCAGATGGACTCATGAGGGACTGGGCTAGATTTAAGCGAATCCTCCAACCCCCAGAAAAACTATTAACCGGCTGGCTAATTTCTGACTGATGGAATCCTAATCCATGGAGCAGTTGCTCCGCTCGTGAGTGGGCATCATACCCATTAATCGTATCCATTTGCTCGTAGGCTTTGGCCAAGCGTTGTTATCTTCGTTTGCGAGAGCTTTCTCAATATCATTTTCAATAGATCTAAGAACAGGATCACCGTCAATAACAAAATCTAACGCACTGCGCTCCGAGGTCGCAAGCTCTTGAGCCATGTNCGCAATACGCCAATCTGAGGGTATGAATAGCTCTCCAGCGTCCGCACTTATTTCACCCATTAGCAGCTTAAATAGACTCGATTTACCACTTCCGTTAGCGCCAATTACGCCAATATGCTGACCAGGATGAATCGATAACTCGGCATCGGACAATAGTAGTTTTATGCCACGACGCAACTCAATATTAGAAAACGATATCATTATTCTTGGACTACCTTAGTTTATTCAAATCCCAAGAAACCACCAGATTGATGGCCCCAAAGCTTGGTATAAATACCGTTTTCCCCAAGCAACTCTTGGTGTGTCCCCTGCTCGATTATTTTGCCCTCATCGAAAACAATCAGTCGATCCATTGCCGCAATCGTTGATAACCGGTGTGCAATAGCGATTACAGTCTTACCCTCCATCAACTGATATAAACTCAGTTGAATAGCCGCTTCGACCTCAGAATCTAATGCGGATGTTGCCTCATCTAAAACCAAAATAGGAGCATCTTTTAACAAAACTCTGGCGATGGCAATGCGCTGACGTTGACCACCAGACAAAGTTACCCCTCTTTCGCCAACATGAGCATCATAGCCTCTCGCCCCACGTTATCTCTGAGGGACAAAATGAAATCATGAGCCTGCGCTTTTTGGGCCGCCACCACCATCTCTTCCTCTGTGGCTTCAGGTCGGCCAAACATAATGTTCTCTCTTACCGATCGATGAAGTAAGGATGTATCTTGAGTCACCATAGCAATATTAGAACGTAAGCTTTCTTGCCGAACGCCTTCTATGTTGTGACCATCAATTGTAATTGCCCCACTTTGAATATCATAGAAGCGTAGCAACAGACTTACTAAACTTGATTTTCCTGCTCCACTGCGGCCCACAATGCCTACTTTTTCGCCGGCGGGAATCTGAAGATCTAGATTTTCAAAAACAGCTTCGTTCGTGTTGTAACTAAAGTTAACGCTATCAAAGATGATGTCACCACGATTCACATTGAGTGCTATAGCATTCGGTTTATCGTTGACTTTACTTGGTACAGATAATGTATTGATACCATCCTGTACCGTACCTATATTTTCAAAAAGACCGCTTATTTCCCATAAAATCCAATGCGACATACTGGTCAGTCGTATTGCCAAACTCATAACAATAGCGATTGCTCCAGGCGTAATTGACCCATTAAGCCAGAGATAAATACCCAAGGCCGCCGTAGAAAAAACCAGCGACATATTTAATGCCCAAAGACAAATATTTAGTTTTGTAACCAACCTCATTTGAGGGTGCACAGTATTGAGAAATTCACTCATCCCATCACGAATATATGCTGACTCTCGATTGCTGTGGGAGAACAATTTAAGGGTAATAATATTGGTGTAGCTGTCGACAATTCTGCCGGTCATTAAAGAGCGAGCATCTGCCTGAACCATTGCAATCTTTTTCATTTTAGGCACAAAATAACGCTGAACGATAATGTAGAAAAACAACCAAATAATCAGCGGAATACACAGACGAGGATCAGCACTTGCAACCAATATAAGCGCTGTGACCATGTAGATTGCCACAAATAACATTACATCGAGTAACTTCATTACGGTATCGCGCACCGCTAGTGCGGTCTGCATAACTTTAGTTGCTATTCGACCACTAAACTCAGTTTGAAAGAACCCATAACTCTGGTTTAGTAGGTAACGGTGGGCCATCCATCTCACAGACATCGGAAAATTACCCATTAATGTTTGATGAACAATCAGTGAGCGCATAGCGTTAGATAACGGAATTAATATGAGCATGAAAATTCCCATACCGATCAAAGTGCTTCCGGACTGCTCGATGAATGTCTCAGGATTACTCTCTGATAACCAATCCACGACCTGCCCTAGAATCCCAAATAGCAACGCTTCAGAAATTGCAGTAATTGCAGTCAAAAAAGCCATCAACAATAGCCAAGGCTCCATACCGCGCGAGTAATGACGACAAAACTGATACACACTGTCTGGCGGTCTTTGAGCAGCTTTTTTGGGAAATGGATCGACTAGGCGCTCAAAAAAACCAAACATTAAGATTCCTCAATAAAACTTTTAACATCCCACAAACAGCTGAGATTAGGTGTGAACAAAGATGGATGCAATGATACCAACTTGTACTCTATATAGATAAACCTTAGAGCCAATGGGTCACCAAAAACTTAATAAATCTAAGATACCTAATTTTGAGAACTCTCGTCTTGTTGCCAAACAGGGTGCTTGGTCATAGATGCTAAAAAAAGATCTGACTGCAACAGGTATGCTAACCAGCCACGTAACTTTGCATACGGAGTTTGTTCAAACCAATTTGGATCAACCCCTGCAAATTGACGGATAAAGGGGAATATCGCTATATCAACCAAACTTATTCTGTCAGCCATCAAGAAACGATTAGATTGTAAGCGATCTTCTAATCGGACTAAAAATCGTTCGGCATCTGTCCTGTAATCAATTGGTGACCTAATGTCATCGGCCTTCTGGTATTTGTAGGCATCAAGATTCCGTTTGAACTCAGTGTCGTTGGCTTCAATTAAACGGCGCCCGAGTATTGGTATTTCAGCGGCCAACCAATTGTTAGCGTCACTGGCATCAGGATAAGTGGATCTGATGGCCCAATGCATAATGGCCAAGCTTTGATCCAGAACAGACCCATCATTTAAAACTAGAATAGGNACGGTACCTTTTGGAGATACTAACAACATCGCCCTAGGTTTGTCCGCCAGTAGAACTTCCCTAAGTTCAACAGGTATACTGCAGTGACAAAGTGTCATTCGAGCGCGAATTGCGTAAGGGCATCGTCGAAAGGAATAGAGTATCGGCAATTGCTGGACAAGTTCAGTCATGATGTAATTATCCGTTGGATTACTACTACTATAAAACACCACTTTAGGAAAACATACTGACAATGAAAAATAGATCCTTTGATTTAATTGTGTATGGCGCCACAAGTTTTGTCGGCCAAATTTTAACCCGCTACCTTTTTGAACACATTGGTGTAGGGGGTAAAGTGAATTGGGCTATCGCAGGGCGATCTGAAAAAAAACTATCTGTATTAAAAATCTTTGGGGAGCAATGCAGACTCTCTTTCTGTCATTGTTGCAGATGCTAGTGACGAGGTTGCACTGACAACAATGTGTCAATCTGCTCGAGTCATTGCTTCTACTGTTGGACCCTACGCACTTTACGGAGAACCCCTCGTGAAAGCCTGCGCAGAAAATGGAACCGATTACTGTGACCTCTGCGGTGAAGCCTATTGGATTAAAGCCATGATTCTGAAGTATTCTGATGCGGCAAAAGCCTCCGGCGCGCGCATTGTCAGCTGCTGCGGATTCGACTCAATCCCCTCAGATCTGGGTGTTCACTTTTTACAACGCCAGGGTAAGCAGCGTTTTGGTAAATATTTTGATAATATTAAATTAGCTGTAAATACCATGAAAGGTGGTGCCTCTGGCGGTACTCTTGCCAGTATGATTGAAGCTGTAAAAGCTGCAAAAAGTGATCCGAAACTTCGTAAAGAAATGAACAACCCTTATATCCTTTGCCCTGAAAACAAAGAACTTTGCCATCCCCAAGTCAGCATTAAGGGCCCTGTATTTGATATGGATTTCCAACGTTGGTCAGCCCCATTTATTATGGAAGCGATCAATGCTCGAGTGGTTTTGCGCTCAAATATGATTCTCGATACGCCCTATGGCGATAATTTTCTATATCGCGAACAGATGATGACCGGCCAAGGAATTAAAGGCCGATTATCAGCTTTTGGCCTAACTGCTGGGCTCGGTTTTTTGCCCTAAGTGTCATTATCACGCCTCTGCGAAAATTTATGCAGCGCTTTGTTCTACCCAAACCAGGAGAAGGGCCTAGCCCTGCAGCGCAGTTAGCTGGATATTTCGATGTTAGTTTACTAGGGAAAAATACCGACCAAAACTCTCTAACAGTCAGAGTAACAGGAGACCGCGATCCGGGCTATGGTTGTACAGCAAAAATGCTTGCTCAAGCCGGATTATGCTTGGCTTATGACTTTGAGGATGAAGACCCGATGGGAGGCTTTTTAACGCCTGCAACGGCCATGGGTGATCGGCTAATTAAGCGTTTGAGTGAGCATGCTGGTATGACCTTCACAGTCGACTAGCAATCGCCCACAAAAAAGCCCGCTTAAAATAGCGGGCCTTCCACATTCAGTAAAGTTAGCTGTTATTCCATGACGCGGTCTTTAATCACCATAAGTATAATTGCCACAGCGCCAGCATTAATAATTTCACTCATATTAACTAAAATAGCAGTGATGTGTCCGCCGATCACTGGAAGACCTCCAGCAGCTCCAGACATTGCCGATAAGGCTAAAGCAAATATCAGATAAAAAGTTCTGTTATCTTTATCCGCCTGATCACTCAAAAAACCTAGAGCCAAACCAAGTAACACCATAATCAATGCTGCTTCTGGAATAGCCGTAAAGGCTCCGATAACGGCTATCGCTACCGCTAATAGTCTTACTACTTTTAATGGACTCATATTATTACCCCTTATTTTTTTTAATGTCTGAAGAGTGTCTTTTTAAAAAGCACATCTTGAACATAGCACGTAAATTACAGGAATGAAAATATTATAAGTTATTGATTTTATTTAGATTGACATAAACATGGAGTTTTAACACAGAAATATCGAAGCATTTTCAGTCGATGAAAGAAAAGTAATCTTAGGGAAATTTTTTATTCGTAATCTGACAACAGCATCTCTTACATAAACTCAATAGAGATTGACTATTTGAGAACCTTTGCAGTTAGAGTTGGGCTCAAAAAAAGGCGCCTTAGGAGCGCCCCTTTTACTTTCAGCGTTTCCAAATATTGGTTAGTATCATAACCGCGATGATTACGCCTAAACCTGCTGACCCAAGAGAGACTATCACTTCTTGGATATTAGCCATGATGCCG
>JGI20160J14292_10004048_pt1 | contig 11007 bp, 10 predicted proteins | sample COG_10_FD_14292 | JGI IMG/M metagenome (IMG submission 14292) | reverse complement strand
CAAAACTATCCCAATGGGTGAGCCCGGCCCCACCCTTGGCATGCCCTTCAATTTGGTAGGCCGATGTGGCCGTTCCAAATAGAAACCCTTCTGGAAAATCGCTGCGCTGTATCAAAAGATATGCACCTTTTCAGGGTCAAAGCCAAAACGCACAACATCTCCTGCCGTCACATTTATGGCCTCTGCCGTGGCGAAGCGGAACAGCGTGTTGTCAGCGGCCATTAACTCGATGATTGTGTCCGTGCCCAGACGCTCCACCAAGGACACAGTACCCTCAAGTGGGCCTTTGTCATCCAAAATCAAATGCTGCGGACGAATGCCGAGTTTTACCGAATCGCCAATGGATTTTTCCGTGGACACCAAGCGCACATCACCCGTTTCAATGCCGCCACCAGAAAACCGCCCCTGCTCTGGTGTTTCAGACTTCCCAGTTAACGTGCCGTGAAAGAAATTCATTGTGGGCGAGCCCAGAAATCCAGCAACGAACTCATTGGCTGGCTTATTGAAAAGCTCCATCGGCGCGCCCACTTGCATCACCTCACCTGCTTTGAGCACGACAATCTTATCCGCCAGGGTCATCGCTTCGACTTGATCATGGGTGACATAGATGGTTGTTGCTCCCAGTTGCGCATGGAGCCGCGCAATTTCCACCCTTGTGTCATGCCGCAGGGCCGCATCGAGATTGGAGAGCGGTTCATCAAACAAAAACACATCGGGATTGCGGACAATCGCCCGACCAATCGCCACCCTTTGGCGCTGCCCACCTGACAGAGCTGCCGGGCGGCGGTCCAGCAACGTCTCCATCTGCAAGATCTTCGCCGCCGCCTCAACCCGCTCCCGGATCTCTTTTTTGGGCACACCTTGCAGATCAAGCGAGAAAGCCATGTTATTATAGACTGTCATATGCGGGTAGAGTGCATAAGATTGGAACACCATGGCAATGCCGCGTTTCGACGGCGGCAAATCCGTGACCGTCTTATCGGCAATGCAGATATCGCCGCTGGTGAGCGTCTCAAGCCCGGCGATCAGCCGCAGCAGGGTCGACTTGCCACAGCCCGAGGGGCCAACAAAGACCACAAATTCGCCTTTTTCAATTTCCAACCCAACGTTGCGAATGACTTCCGTTTTGCCGAATGCCTTATTCACACCCTGTAATTCTACTTGAGCCATTTAAATCTCCGCGATGGATGCTGTTAATGTTTCAAAATCAAAGCGACATCTTAGATTTTGCGTCTCTGACATGCGATCAAAGACAAGTTCTTTCGGCCCGCTGGCCACTAACGTCATATTATTGGCACGCATCATGGCGGGCTGTTTCTTGCGCCAAGCCAAAAACTCGGCAAATTGGCAATAGACTGAGCCGGGGCGCTCCGCCTCATCGAGGCCGGCGCGCGCCAGATGGGGCTCTGCTACGGGCAACCAAGTGCTGGCTGCATCCGAAAACCCACCCCATTTATTGTCAGACCTGCGCCAAACCATGGGCGTGCGGCAGGTGTCACGACCGAGGAAGACGGGCGCAAATTCAATCCCCCAAGGATCTTGCATTTGATCGAGTGGAATGTCTTGCACATCGCTGAGGGCCAATTCCTCACCTTGGTAGACACAGGCCGAGCCAATCAGACTGGTTTCCAATTTCAGCAAGAGCAACTGCAACGCCTCTTGCTGCTCTTCCCCAAGACCCAAAGGCGCCAATTGGCGCGTGGCGGAGCGCGGCACGTCGTGATTGGAAAAGGCGAAAGTGAGACGCCCGGTCCCATTAAAGGCCTCAATCGCCGTTGAAATCGCCTTCTCCAGCCCAGCCACATCAAGCCCGGCCCATTCGAGGAGGTTAAAGTTATAGGTCGCATGCAGACGCCCGGGGGCTGTGAAAGTCTCACTGGCCAAAACCGGATCATCGCCGTGCAATTCACCCATTAAGAAGCGGTCTCCATCATATTCATCCGCAACTTTGCGAAAGGCTTCAATGAAGTTTTGAATGGCAGGTTGATTGAGCTGCGCACTGTCATGCAATTGCCGGAAGAAGGGTTGCTGCTCTTGCGGCAGGCTGCCCAGCTTAAAATTTGGTTTCGGCAGGTTGTCACGATAAGGCGCAGTATCGGCATTGACCGTATGCACCGCATCCATTCGAAACCCATCGACACCGCGATCGAACCAAAAACGGGCAATCTGTCGAAAGGCTTCAATGACGTTCGGATTGGCGTGATTGAGATTGGGCTGGCTTGGCAGAAAATTATGTAAATAATACTGCTGGCGCCGCGGCTCCCATGTCCACGCCCGACCGCCAAAGAAGGACAGCCAATTGGTCGGTGCCGAGCCGTCCGCCAATGGATCGGCCCAGTGAAACCAATCCGCTTTCGGATTGTCGCGCGACTGCCGGCTTTCTTCAAACCAAATATGTTGATCGGAACAATGACCCGGCACGATATCAATCATCACCTTAAGGCCAAGCCCATGCGCCTTGGCAATCAAGGCATCAAAATCCGCCAAACTGCCGTATTCAGGATTGATATCGCAGTAATCGGAGACGTCATAGCCGAAATCCTTCTGCGGTGAGGGATAAAATGGGCTGATCCAAATCGCATCAACCCCGAGATTGGCGATATACTCAAGCCGCGTGGTAATCCCCGGCAAATCGCCGATCCCGTCAGAATTGGAATCCTGAAAAGATCGTGGATAGATTTGGTAAATAACGGCGGTTTCCCACCATTTAAGTTCAGTCATAATCAACCACCTTTTACGGAGCCAGCCAGCAGCCCACGAATGAAATACCGCTGCATAGACAGGAAGACGACAACTGGCACGATCATGGAAATCACCGCAGATGCGTTTAGCAAATGCAGTTGATCTTTGAAGGTTCCCAATTGTTTTTGCAGCCGAATGGGGAAGACCAAATCCGACGAATTGTTCGGCCCGATATACAAAGCCACGATCAAGTCATTCCATACCCAAAGAAATTGGAAGATGCTGAAAGAGGCCAAAGCCGGCACAGAAAGCGGTACGATGATCCGCGTGAAAATTTGCAAATGGCTCGCGCCATCAATTCGCGCGCTTTGCAAAAGCTCTTTGGGCAGGCCGACAATGTAATTGCGCAGCAGGTAAATCGCCAGCGGCAAGCCAAAGGCCGTGTGGGTGATCCAAAGGCTGGCAAAGGACTTGGACGCCACTTGGCAGCTGTCGGTCAGCTCACAATCGGTCAACCATTGGTTTAAGGCTGTGGCCCAAGAGGCAATTCCACTGAACCCTTGCAAGATAGGCAGGAAGGCCAATTGCGTTGGCACAACCATCAGTGAGACCACAATCACAAACAACCAATCCCGGCCCGGAAACTGCATCCAAGCAAACGCATAGGCGGCGAAAGCGGCAATGGTGATTGGAATGATCGTTGCGGGAATGGTGACAATGAATGAGGAGATCAAAGCATTGGGGACGTTCTTATTGTCAAATAAGACTTCAATATAGGCATCTGCCCCGAAGGCCGGATCTTGATTGATAAAGACATCAAGGTTTTTGGGCTTGGGCGCCGTGGCCTGATCGAAGGTCCAGGTGAAGTCACCATTGGTTTCGAAAACAAAGGCGCCGCCCCGGACATCCATCACCTCTCCGGCTGGCACCAATTTGCGGACCAACTTGGTTTTTCCCGGGTTTTCAGGATCGGCGATACGGGTCTTGATCAAAATCGATTTCACATCGCCCGAGACCGCATAGCCAGAGGCCTCGGCGTTGATCCGCTCCAGGATGTTACCACGCATGATCACAGCAGGCTCCATCACGCCCCGCTCATGGGTTGCAAACCGATGCCCCAATTCCGTCGGTGTAAATGAGGTCCAAAACCCGGAGGTTTTCGCGGCCACCTCAGAGCGCATCGACGTCGAGACGAGGGCCACAAAGGGCACGACCCAAATAAATACGATCAGGGCAAGGACAATATGGCTGAGAGTTTTTGTCATCTATCTATACCTTAATTCCCAAGCTCTTTTTGTTCGCGCCGAATGCGCCAGCCATTGAAAACCATATTAGGTACAACTGTCAGCATCAGCATCACCGCGATAGAGGCATAAAGATTGTCCACATTGTCACCGCCAATTGACCAATTGTTACGGGCGTTTTCCATCATGGTCGCCAGCAGCAATTTATCGTCATCATTGGCGGACAGCGCATAGGGGATATCAAAGACTTTGAGCACCAACACCACCAATGTCGTCCAAACCACCAAAACAGTGGAATAGATTTGCGGCAGCTTCACGCGAAAGAACATCTGAAAGGGATTGGCCCCATCAATCTTCGCCGCTTCAATCGTGTCCTCTGGAACGCCGCGCAGCGCCGCCGAGAAAATCACCATAGCAAAGCCGGTTTGAACCCAAACCAAGATCCACATCAAAAAGAAATTGCCCCAAAATTTCAGACTGTAAAGCGGCTCGTTATATTCTGCTGTATGGCCGAGTAAGGATTTAAGCAGTCCGATTTGATAGGAGGGCGTCATGCCGTTGAGTGTCTCCAACGGCTCGATCCCGCCACCGGCAAATATATTGCGCCAGATCACCGCGGCCCCAACAAAGGAAATCGCCAAAGGCACAAAGATAAAGGTTTTCGCCACCACGCCCCAAGAAACGGAATCGGCCAAAACNGCGATCAAAAGCCCGAAGATGATGCAGGTTGAGGGCACGAGAATAAGCCACATCANACTGTTGCGCATCGCCAGACGAAATTGCAAATAGCCCAAGGAGTCAGGATCCCANAGGAAGGCATAGTTGCGCACCGAGGGCGTGCCGTCATACTCTTGAAACGACAATGACAGTGTGGACAAAGCCGGCACCAGCAAGAACAAGAGCAGCAAGACCAAAGTCGGGCCCACGAAAATCCAAGGCTGTATCGCTTCAACGATATTGGATTGGCGGCCAAGAGAGTTTTTGCAGCGCACCCGCGCCAAACTGGCGTTCAGCCAATTGGTGATCCCGAAATAAAAGAAAGAAATCCCCACCGCAATCACAACGGATCTCAAGGCAAATCCCATTTTTGCAAACCGCTCTTGCGTGTCAAATTCGGGAAAAGACCACTGCCATTGCGCATGCATCCAAAGACCCAAGTTTGCCATTGCATCGTCTAATGGCGTGGTCACGACGAAAGCAAAAATTGCCGTTATGGGCAAAAGAAAGACAATTGTCAGAAATATCGCAAAACCATTGCTGGCTATAATAGGGCTGAGGGCGCGCATCGCATGATCCTTAAATCATATCTGATAACAGGGGAGCTTAGAAAAAGAGGAGCGCAAATACTCTTTGCGCTCCTCAAATTTATCACATCAGGCGCATCTTATTTGATGGCGTCCCATGCGGCTTGGATGTTGTCACCTGTGGTTTTAGCATCCTGGCCGTTTGCAAAAGCGGTCATCTCTGACCAGAAGGCACCTGCGCCAATCGCCCCTGGCATCAGGTCCGAAGCGTCGAACCGGAATGTCGTGGCGTTGGAAAGGATCTCACCCTGTTTGCGCAAAGCAGGTGTCGCATAGGCATCCAAATTTGCACCTTTATGCGCGGTCAAAAATGTACCTTGTGACATCCAAGCTTCATGTGCGGATGCTTCGGTCATGTATTGGAAGAACGCCCGTGTCGCGGGGGAGTCTTTTGCCATGGTCCAAAGCGTACCGGCGCCCAAAACTGGGTTGCCAAGATTTGCTGAAGCGTAGGGTGGGAAGTAGAAGAAATCTGCTTCGCCATTCGCCACTTCTTCGCCTTTTTTCGGGAAGAAGGCTGGGATGAAAGATGCCTGACGGTGCATCAAGCAGCTGGCGGGCGAGGAGAACAGACCTTTTGGCGCGTCACCGAAGAAGGTTGTCGCAACTGAGGAGGCCCCACCGGCAACATAGTCGTCATTGCGGGAAAACTGGCCATAAACTTCCATCGCATTCAGCACTTCAGGGCTGTTAAACGGCAGATCATTGGAGACCCAGCGGTCATAGTTTTCTGGCGAGGTTGTGCGCAGCATCAGATCTTCCATCCAATCGGTCGCCGTCCAGCCCGTCGCATTGCCCGATTCCACACCAATACACCAAGGCGTATTGCCATCGGCCACCATTTGATCGGACAGAGCAATCAGCTCTTCCATTGTGGATGGGATTTCATAGCCATTGTCTTCAAACTGCTCTGGTGAATACCAAACCAAGGATTTCAGATCCATTTTGAAGGCGAAACCGTAGAAGTCTTCTTTGCCATTGGCATCGGCATATGTGCCCAGATCAACCCATGAAGACCCCGCACCGTAGTTGTCGGACATCCAGCTGGCCAATTCGTCACCAAGCGGCACCAAGTGGCCTTCTTTGGCCATATCCGCGGCCAGACCGGCTGCGGGAAAATCGCAATATTTGGCGCGTTGTTGGAGCGCAAATCTGCAACCACCAAAGCGGCAAAATCACGTGAACCGGAGTATTGCACGACAGCGCCAGTTGCTTTTTCAAAGCAGCTCACGGTGTTCAGCAGCATTTCTTCGTCTTTGCCCTCCATAGAGCCAGCAATGGTGATAACCTCACCCGCAAAATTGCCAAGATCGCCGAGTTTAGAGGGCGTATCACAGGCATCCGCTTGCGCCATTCCGGCGAAAGACATGGACAAAGCCGCCACAGCAGCCCCGCTCAAAAATTTATTCGAAAAAGACATTTATTCCTCCCTAAAGTCTATTCTTTTCACAGTTCTTTTCACAGTCTCCACCCTTTCAAAACGCGCCTCGAACAGTTCGCAACGCCTCTCAAAACGGCACCTTAAAAACCAGCATGGTTCCCCAAAATACAACATAGATTTCGAGTCCAAAATGCAAGCAGTTTTTACGCTCTCAAGCTCTCAAAGCGCTTTGGATTTTCTTTGACTATTCTGCACTCCGCCCGCTGTCAATTCATTTAAAATCTCATAAATGCAAAAAAAGACCTTTATTATTGCGAAACAATGAGGCAGGAATAATATAAAATAGGCAAAACGCTCAAAAAATAGTTTTTTTGAGACCGTGCTAAGAACACCTGCAAAATAATGGAAGCGCTTTGACGAATTCTACAAATCTCAAATCTCTGTCCCAAGAGCTTGGCATGTCGCAGACCACGGTGAGTCGCGCGCTAAATGGCTTCCCCGAGGTCAGCGAAAAAACCCGCCAACTGGTCCTTAAGGCCGCGGCAAAACATAATTACAAACCCAACGTCCGGGCCCGGCGCTTGGCGACGGGGAAATCGATGACAATCGGGCATTTGGTCTCCGTTTCCAAAGAACATGAAATGGTCAACCCGATCTTTGCCGATTTCATCGCCGGTGCCAGCGCACGCTATGCGCAAAGCGGCTATGATTTGCTGCTGTCACTGGTGCCAGATGAAGATGAATTTACCAGCTACAAGGAATTGGCCGCGCGCTCGGCGGTGGATGGCGTGGTGGTTCATGCGCCGCGCGTCGACGAGAAGCGCATCGCCCAGCTCAACAATCTCAACCTGCCCTTTGTTGTGCATGGGCGCTCAAGCAATACAGTTGAGAAATACAATTGGGTGGACGTCAACAATGAGCGATCCTTTTTTCGCGCGACGCAATTGTTGATAGAATTGGGCCATACCACCATCGGATTGATCAACGGCTTGGCAGATATGGATTTTGCCATGCGCCGGGCACAGGGCTATCGGCGTGCGCTCAAAGAAAACAACATCGAACTGGCCGACGCCTATCTAACACATGGCGAAATGACCGAGCCAAATGGCCACAAAAACGCCCTTGCGCTCCTAGATTTGCCCACCCCCCCGACGGCCTTCGTCACCTCATCGATCATTATGGCAAATGGTATCCGGCGCGCGCTCGACGACCGGGAGTTGAAACTCGGACGTGATGTTTCAGTGATCACCCATGATGATGACTTGTCATATTTTCGTGATGCCGCTGCGGTGCCGGTCTATACCGCGACCCGCTCTTCGGTGCGTGAAGCCGGTCGTCTCAGCGCGGATCTCTTGCTGAAAGCCATTGCTGACCCCGGTCGAGACCCCGAAGGTATCTTGCTGGATGCTGAGTTAATTCTCGGCTCCTCGACAAAACCACCGCGCAGGCGGTAGCAAAAGCTATGGCACCTCTTGGCCATTGGCCGCTTCAAACACCTCAAACCAAAGCTCACGGTCAAATGTAATGGCACGGGCGGCGTCTAATTTGGCGATGCGCGCGAGGTTATTGGTGCCAAACACCGGCAGGATGCGCGCGGGATGCGCCAGCAACCAGGCCACTGCGGCCGCGGCCACATCACCGGCGCCGATCTCTTGCAGCAGGGTCAAAAGCTTAGGGTTCTGGCCCTGGAACAATGCTCCGCCTGCCAGCGGCGACCAAGCCATGGGCGGCACGCCAAATTCCTGTAAAAAGGCCAAATCGCCATTGGTAAATGCGCTATTTTCCAAAACGCTCATTTCAATCTGATTGGTGACCAAAGGCGTTTTCATCGCTGATTGTAGTAAGGTCCAGTCATGGCGCTTAAAGTTGGACACGCCAACGCAAGCCACCTTTCCAGAGGCCACCGCCGCGTCCAGAGCCGCCCCTGTCTCGTGATGATCCATCATCGGGTCAGGCCGGTGCACCAACAAAAGATCAATCTTTTCCTGTCCCCATAAGGCGCAAGGAGTGATCAATCGAGGCGGCAATATGCGCCGCTGACGTATCATAATGTTTCACCCGCGTGCTGGAATAGCGCCCGGCCCCAACAAGAATATCGCATTTGGTCACGATTTCGATTTGATCGCGCAGATGCGGCGCGGCGCGCAGAGCGTTGCCGAACACCTCTTCGGCCTCATAGCCGCCATAGATATCCGCTTGATCCATCGTCGTGATGCCCTGTGCCAAACAGGCCTCGATTTTCGCCTGCACATGGCGCGGGCTGGTGTCGCTGTCATCTGCCAGGCGCCACATGCCATAAATCAAACGGCTCAGGGCCACAGTCTCAGTCAGTGAAATTCGTTCCATTACACGCGGGGTCCATTTCCAAGTGGGGTTGCAGGGGTCTCATGGGGCACGCGCCCATACTCATGCGGCAAAGAACATGTTGCCATATGCGGCAAGACCAGCTTGCCTACGTAGTCACATTCTTCCAAATGCGGATAGCCAGAAAAAATAAATGAGCGCATGCCCATCTTTTGGTAGGCCTCAAGCTCTGACAAAATTTGATCGGCAGATCCCACAAGGGCCGCGCCACAGCCAGAGCGGGCGCGGCCCACCCCGGTCCACAGATGCGGCTCGATAAACCCATCCATATCAGCCAAATCACGATTCCGCGCTTGCCGCGAAACCCCATAAGATCCGCTATCCAGGGCCCGGTCGCGGATCGCGCTGCCGGTTTCATCATCGAGCTTCGAGACCAATTCTTGCGCAAACTCGCGCGCTTCTTGCTCCGTATCGCGCACAATCATATGCACACGCAGCCCATAATCCAAAGTGCGACCATAGGTGGCCGCCCGTGCATGTACCGCCTGCATCCTTTGGCTCAAATCTTCCTTGGTCTCCGGCCACATGAGATAGACATCACAATGTTCGGCGCAAAGCTCGACCGCATCGGGAGAATAGCCGCCAAAATAAAGCAGCGGGCCACCGTTTTGTTGATAGGGACGGGCCGGCTCCGTACTAACCCCTTGGAAGTTATAAATCTCTCCTGAAAAATTTATCTCATCGGCCGTCCAGGCTTGCTTGAGGATCTGCACCACTTCACGCGATCTTTGATAGCGATAGGGGCTCGGCTCTTTTTGGCCCGGGAAATCGGATGAAATCACATTCAAGGTCAAACGCCCTTTGAGCATGTGATCCAATGTCGAGACCGTTCGCGCCAACATGATCGGCTGCATCTCACCGCAGCGAATGGCAGCCAGCATATTGATTTTCTCGGTCAACGGGGCGCATCCGGCAACGAAAGACAAAGTGTCTTGCCCGACCTGATAGGAGGAAGGGCATAGGATATTGCGAAAGCCATTGACCTCTGATTGCTGCACAATTTTGCTGCAATGCGCCCAAGAGGAGCGCAATGCGCCATCGGGCACGCCAAGGTATTGGTAGTCATCCGAGCAGAGGGCTGAAAACCAAGAGACTTCGGCCGCTTTCAAATCAGCGGAGGTAATTGGAACGACGGTCATTGCGGTCTCGAAAAATAGGCTTGCATTTCACGTTTAAACCTCACATCAAGATGTAAATCAATAGTGGATCAATTTGCAAACCCCATGGCCAATCCAACCCCCTCACCCGGCGCTTTGCCCACCTATGTGCAGATCAGCGAAGCCATCGCGCGCCGCATCACTGCAGGGCAATGGCTTGACGGAGAGCGCTTGCCACCGGAACGGACCATGGCGGCAGAATTTGGCGTGGCTGTGGGCACTCTGCGCAAGGCCTTAAGCCGCCTGCAAGGCCAACAGCTCATTCGTAGCAAACACGGATCAGGGAATTACATAAATATAACGCCGCAAGCCGCTAATATTTATTCATTCTTTAGGCTGGAATCTCTCACTGGGGCCGGCCTTCCGACCGCGGAGCTTTTGTCGGTTGACCGGATTCCAAAACCTATGGATGCGCCATATTTTGGCCCAAATTCAGCCGCTTTTCGCTTCCGCCGCTTGCGGTTTCTCGATCACCAACCCGCCGCCCTTGAAGAGATATGGCTCGACGGTTCAGTGGCCGATCATATCGCCGCTGAAGAGATTTCAGAGTCGCTCTATCATACCTATCAAACCCGTTTTGGACTGTGGATTGTAAGGGCCGAGGATCACGTCACTTTTGCTCCAACACCACCTTGGAGCGTAGATCAATTTGGTCTGCGCCCTGGCGAGACAGCCGGTTATGTCGAAAGAATCGCATGGGCCAATACAGGCGCGCCCCTCGAGTTTTCACGAAACTGGTATGATCCTTCCGTTTCACGCTATGTCGCACGTATCAAGTAAGGACAGATAATGACACTACGCTATGGATTAATTGGCTGCGGCATGATGGGCCAGGAGCATATTCGCAATATTGAGCTGTTAGACGACACGCAGAT
>JGI20160J14292_10004047_pt1 | contig 11007 bp, 9 predicted proteins | sample COG_10_FD_14292 | JGI IMG/M metagenome (IMG submission 14292) | reverse complement strand
TTTCAGAGTCTTAACATCTAACTTTAAAGTTGAATTGGTTAGTGAAGAATCAGATTTGAGGTCTAAGTCTGACATAAATGTAGCAAAAATTATTTAATTGCGGCTAGATAGGCGTCAATTTTAACTGAAAACATCCCTAAATTAGCGTTCTGTTTTTTCTGAATAGCAGTAAAATCATTTTTTTGTCCAACGGCTCAATTTTTTTAGTAGTTTTGAATTTCATGAAAATTATAAAATATCCCTTGTGGCTTTTGTACCGAATTTGGTTTTATGTGCTTGTAGCCCTGCCAATTCTGACCATGTTTCCTTTATTGTTTTTGTCCGTATTAAAACAAAAATGGCATCCCTTCTTTTTCAAGTTGGCCAGAATTTGGGCCAAGTGTATCCTCATCGGAATGGGGCATTATTGGACTGTGAAGCGATCAGAGCCCCTCGTTAAAGGACAAAGCTATGTGTTTGTAGCCAACCACACTTCCATGGCGGACATCATGCTCATGTTCGTGGCGTTTAAGAACCACCCCTTTGTGTTTATTGGAAAAAAAGAATTGGTTAAAATCCCTATTTTCGGATTTTTCTATAAACGGACTTGTATCTTGGTGGATAGAAGCAGTGCAAAAAGCCGTCAAGCTGTTTTTATGAGAGCCCAAAAACGTATTAAGCAAGGGTCCAGTATTTGTATTTTCCCAGAAGGAGGGGTGCCAGAAGAGTCCGTTGTTTTAGATCGCTTTAAAGCAGGCGCGTTTCGATTGGCAATCAATCATCAAGTACCACTAGTGCCCATTACTTTTTTTGATAACAAAAAACGTTTGTCCTATACGTTTTTTAGTGGAAGCCCAGGAAAAATGCGCGCACAAGTACATCCAACGATCTCTACTGAAAACTTGACAATTGAGGATACTGCGGAATTAAGCAAAAAAGTTTTTAGCCTCATTTCAAATTCTTTGGAAGCAGATTTAAAGGCATAAAAAAATCCCGACGAATCGGGATTTTTAATAAAGTTTATTTTTTTTAAGCTTCAGCTTTCAAAACTACTTTTATTTTTGCTTCTAGTTCATCCATCAACTCTGGATTGTCTTTAATCATTTGCTTCACAGCATCGCGACCTTGACCCAATTTTGTGTCTTCATAGCTAAACCACGAGCCACTTTTCTTAACGATCTCGTGCTCGACGGCCACATCTAAAATTTCTCCAACTTTAGAAACGCCTTGACCATACATGATGTCAAATTCTGCTAAACGAAACGGTGGTGCCACTTTGTTTTTTACGACTTTCACACGTGTTTTGTTTCCTAGCACATTGCCGTCACTATCTTTTATTTGAGTCGAACGACGAATGTCTAGACGGATAGATGCATAAAACTTTAAGGCGTTACCACCCGTCGTTGTTTCAGGGTTCCCAAACATCACTCCAATCTTTTCACGTAATTGGTTAATAAAGATCATCGTACAGTTTGTTTTACTGATCGATCCCGTCAATTTTCGTAAAGCTTGAGACATCAAACGGGCATGAAGACCCATTTTAGAATCGCCCATTTCGCCTTCAATTTCACTTTTTGGCGTCAGTGCAGCCACAGAATCAATCACCACCATATCAATGGCGCCAGAACGCACTAAATTATCGGCAATTTCTAAGGCTTGCTCACCATTATCAGGCTGAGAAATAATAAGGTTATCAATATCAACGCCTAAGTTTTGAGCGTAAAAACGATCAAAAGCATGTTCTGCATCAATAAACGCTGCAATACCACCCGCTTTTTGAGCTTCGGCAATTGCGTGTAATGTCATGGTCGTTTTTCCTGAAGATTCAGGGCCATATATTTCAACCACACGACCTCTAGGGTAACCTCCAACGCCCAAGGCGATGTCTAATCCTAAAGATCCTGATGAGGTTACTTCTACATCCACCACTGGAGCATCACTCATTCTCATTACGGTCCCTTTTCCGTACGCTTTGTCAAGCTTGTCTAATGTTAGCTTGAGGGCTTTTAATTTTGCATCTTTTTCGCTGCTCATAGTTCTTTTGTATCTAATTCTTTCTTCCTGCTAAAATAGCATATCTTTTGTAAAGTTTTTAAAATTTAACGAACCTTTTTGTATTATTTATGAACGCTTTTTAGTCGCATTTACAGCGTATGTTCTAAAAATTACTACATTTGTACTTCAATCATTATGAACTTAAAATTAGTATAGCATGCAACTGTACAATACCTTAAGCAATATTGAAAGAGCGGAACTCATCCAACAAGCAGGCAAAGATCGCTTGACCATCTCTTTCTACAAGTATTCAAAAATTGGCAACACCGAGTTGCTTAGAAACCATTTATTTATTTTCTGGGATAGCATTGACGTTTTAGGGCGAATTTACATCGCACACGAAGGGATCAATGCACAACTTTCTGTGCCGGCTGATAATTTGGAAGCCTTTAAAAATCATTTAGATACCATTGTTTTTTTAGAAAACGTTCGGATTAATATCGCGATTGAGCACGATTTATTTTCGTTTTTAAAACTAAAAGTAAAGGTTCGTGATAAAATTGTTTCTGATGGTTTGAATGACAAAACATTTGATGCGTCAAACAGAGGAATCCATGTTAATGCATCAGAATTTAATGCACTTATTGAAGATGAAAATGCGGTGGTGGTGGACATGAGAAACCATTATGAAAGCGAAATTGGTCATTTCAAAAATGCAGTCACGCCTGACGTAGATACCTTTAGAGAATCCTTAGATTTGATCGAAGAAGATCTTAGAGATTATAAAGAAACCAAAAAATTGGTGATGTATTGTACTGGCGGAATCCGCTGTGAAAAAGCCAGTGCTTATTACAAGCATAAAGGATTTAAAAACGTATATCAATTGGAAGGTGGGATTATTAACTATGCCCGACAAGCAGCAGATCAAGGAGTTGAAAATAAATTTATTGGGAAAAATTTTGTATTTGATCAAAGACGCGCCGAAAAAATTTCGGAGGATGTCATTGCAAATTGTCACCAATGCGGAGAACCTGCGGATATTCATGTGAATTGTGCCAATGCAGCTTGCCACTTATTATTTATTCAATGCGATACTTGTAAAGAAGCAATGGAAAACTGCTGTTCCACAAATTGTATGGAAGTTAGTCGATTGTCACCCGAAGCACAAAAGGAATTGAGAAAAGGCCAAGGAAATAGTAATGATATTTTTAAAAAAGGTCGTGCCGATCACTTGCCATACAAGAAAGATCTCAGAAATATTTTTGAGACCTTAGCAAAGCCGAAACATTCTTGATTTAAGAGAGCACAATAGATTTTTTAAGTCCTCAAAATAATCTTATATTTACGTTTTCGATCAAAAAATTAATCCGCATTTGTAATGCCTGTGGCATTGACAAATTCAATATATATAAATTATGGGGTGTACAAGTTGCTCAACAGGGAAAGATGGCCAACCTAAAGGCTGTAAAAACAATGGAACATGTGGTACAGATAGCTGTAACAAACTCACTGTTTTTGATTGGCTTTCAAACATGACACTTCCTACTGGTGCAACCCCTTTTAATTGGGTAGAAGTTCGTTTTAAAAACGGCCGAAAAGTATATTACAAAAACACTGAAAATTTAACTTTAAGTATCGGAGATGTGGTGGCGACTCAAGCGGCCTCTGGACATGATATTGGTATGGTAACCCTTTCGGGCGAATTGGTTAAAGTTCAAATGAAACGCAAAAAAATCTCTGAGAAACCCGAAGACGTTTTTAAGATTTATAGAAAAGCTTCCCAAAGAGATATTGATATTTGGGTAGAAGCAAGAGAAAAAGAAGAGCTGATGAAAGTCAAAGCAAGACAATTTGCGATTGATTTAAGGCTGAAAATGAAAATCTCTGACATTGAATTTCAGGGCGATGCGAGTAAAGCAACGTTTTATTACACAGCAGATGAGCGTGTAGATTTTAGAGAACTCATCAAATTGTTTGCTCGAGAATTTAGAACGCGAATCGAAATGAAGCAAATCGGACTGCGTCAGGAAGCGGCTCGACTTGGGGGGATTGGTTCTTGTGGTCGAGAATTGTGTTGTTCTACTTGGCTGACCGATTTCAGATCGGTAAACACCTCTGCAGCGCGCTACCAGCAATTGTCATTAAACCCGTTAAAGTTAGCCGGTCAATGCGGAAAACTCAAATGTTGCTTAAATTATGAATTAGACGCGTATTTAGATGCTTTAAAATCCTTTCCCAAAACAGAGGTTAAATTAAGAACAGAAAAAGGAACCGCCGTTTGTCAAAAAACAGATATTTTTAAAGGTCATATGTGGTATGCATACGAAGGCGAATGGATGAATTGGCACGTTCTTACCACAGATCAAGCCAATGAAATTATTGCAAAAAACACTAAAAAGGAAAAGGTTGCAAGTTTAGAAGAGTATGCCTCTGAACTAATTGTTGATACTAAAGTAGATTTTGAAAACGTTGTTGGACAAGATAGTTTAACTCGATTTGATAAACCTAAAAATCAAAGCCGTTCAAAAAATAACAAACGTAAGAATAATAATAGAAACAACAGAAATAACAAAAAACCAAGACCCCAGAATAACAATGCAAAGTAAACCTGCTTTATGGATCCTTCTTTTTGCTTTTGTAGCATTTTCATGCCAACAAAATAAGCCGTTTGACCGCTATACGTCTATTCTAGACAGCTGGGATAAACAGCAAACGATTAGCTATGATTTTATTGCGCCGGACACCATCAATCCATATGATTTATTTATTAATTTAAGAACGACTACAGACTATAAATTTAGTAATTTATTTTTAGTAGTTGAATTAAATTACCCGAACGGAAAAGTCACTAAAGATACTTTAGAATATAAAATGGCCAAACCGAATGGCGAGCTTCTAGGAACCGGATTTACCTCAATAAAAGAGCACAAGCTTTGGATTAAAGGTCATAAAATGCCTTTTGTATTTACGGAACAAGGGTCTTATCAAATACACATCCAACAAGCAATGCGTCATCGGGGAGAATCCAAAGGAGTTGCTCAGTTAGAAGGTATTATTGATGTCGGTTTTAGTATTGAATCTCCAAATAAATAACTAGCGATTATGGCAAAAAAAAAGACATCCTCTCCTAATTTTTCAAAACCAATTCGTTGGTTTTGGATGGGTTTTTTAGCGCTTCTTGTGAGTGCTTTTTTCGTTTTTATTTTAGCGTCTTTTGGGCTTTTTGGGTCGATGCCAGATCATACAGCACTTGAAAATCCTCGCACCAATTTAGCCACTGAGATTATTTCATCTGACGGTAAAACCCTTGGGAAATTTTATTACGAAGACAATCGGACTCCTGTCGCGTATACTGAACTTCCAAAGCATCTTGTTGAGGCCCTTGTTGCCACTGAAGATGTTCGTTATTACGAGCACGCAGGAATCGATGCAAGAGGGACATTGCGAGCAGTGGTCAAACTCGGTAAAGGCGGGGGTGCAAGTACCATTTCCCAACAATTAGCCAAACAACTTTTTCACGGAGAAGGCTCTCGAAACACATTTGGTAGAATCACTCAAAAAATTAAAGAATGGGTCATTGCCACGCGTTTAGAACGCCAATACACCAAAGAAGAAATTATTGCTCAATATTTTAATATCTATGATTTTGGAAATAATGCTGACGGGATTCGATCCGCATCCAGAATTTATTTTGGAAAAGAACCCAAAGATTTAAATATCAACGAATCTGCGATGTTAGTAGGAATGTTTAAAAATTCGTCGCTTTACAACCCGCGACCAAAACGAAATCCAGAAGGGACTAGAAACCGACGAAATGTGGTGTTAAATCAAATGGCTAAATACGAGTTTATTGATGAAACGCTCAAAGATTCACTTCAACAATTGCCTTTAGGACTCAACTATTCACCAGAATCGCATCGTGAAGGGATCGCGACCTATTTTAGAGCGTACCTTAGAGGGTTTATGAAAGAATGGGTTAACAACCCTCAAAACACAAAACCAAATGGCGATACATATAATATCTATAAAGACGGTTTAAAAATTTACACCACGATCGATTCGCGGATGCAAACCTTTGCAGAAATAGCCTCCAAAGAACACATGGCCAATTTACAAGCAGAATTTTTTGTTCAAAACACACCAAAACGAAATCGAACCGCCCCCTTTTTAGATTTAAAACCAAAGGAAATCACAGGCTTATTAAATAGTGGCATGCGACGTTCAGAACGTTGGCGAAAAATGAAGTATGATCTTAAAAAATCAGAGGCGGAAATCAGAGCCTCGTTTAAAAAGCCAGTTCCTATGAAAATATTTTCATGGACTTCAGAAAACAATGAAATAGACACCATAATGACGCCCTTAGATTCGATGCGTTATTACAAAACTTTTTTAAGAACAGGAATGATGTCTATGCAGCCTCAAACCGGCCATGTAAAGGCTTGGGTTGGCGGGATTAATTATAAGCATTTCCAATACGACATGGTCAAACAAGGAAAGCGTCAAGTAGGCTCTACCTTTAAGCCTTTTGTATATGCTGCAGCGATTGATCAACTGCATTTATCGCCATGTGATACTTTCCCGAAATCTCAAATCACCATTGAAGCGCTCAAACATGGAAACATGAAACCATGGGCTCCCAAAAACTCTGGCGGGAACTATGGAGGCTTCGAAACATTAAAATCTGCATTAGCAAATTCTAGAAACACGATCACCGCTCGATTGATGAATGAAATTGGGCCACAGCCCGTGATTAATCTAGCTCATAGTTTAGGGGTCCAACAAAAAATTCCTGCAGTTCCATCTATTGCGCTTGGAACCCCCGATTTAAGTGTCTACGAAATGGTCGCCGCATACTCTAGCTTTGCAAATCAAGGTGTTTATACAAAACCAGTGATGGTCACGCATATCGAAGATAAAAGTGGCACCATACTGTATCAATTTTCCCCTGAAACCAAAGATGTTCTCAGTAAAGAAGTCGCCTATGTGACTGTCAAACTGATGGAAGGTGTGACGCAATTTGGCTCTGGTCAGCGACTACGACACAGTGCCGCTAAAAATCAACTCGTTTATAAAGAAATTATTACAGGCTACCCGTATGAATTCAAAAATCCAATTGCTGGAAAAACAGGAACCACACAAAACCAAAGTGATGGTTGGTTCATGGGGATGGTTCCTAATTTAGTGACGGGTGTTTGGGTTGGAGGCGAAGACCGAGCGACCCACTTCAAGTCAATTACGTACGGACAAGGGGCTTCGATGGCACTTCCTATTTGGGCTAATTTTATGCGAAGCTGTTATGAACTCGAGGATTTGAATATTTCAAAAGAAGAATTCTTGGCCCCTGAAGAACTCACCATTGAAGTTGATTGTGAATCCATTAATGAAGAAGGCGACATCATTCCAAATGATAATACGACGATTACACCAGATTTCGATTTCTAGTCAAACCGACCAATTAACAAGATTTTTTTTGTACTTTTTTATCCTAAATTAAAACGATGATAAACAAACAAGTAGCGAATGTTAAAGAAGCGCTTAAAGGTGTTTCTAGCGAAATGACCTTTATGCTTGGTGGTTTTGGACTGTGTGGGATCCCTGAAAATGCGATTTCTGAACTGGCTGATATGGCTGTTAAAGACCTCACCTGTATTTCTAACAATGCAGGAGTCGATGATTTTGGGCTTGGGTTATTACTTCAAAACCATCAGATTAAAAAAATGATCGCCTCTTATGTTGGAGAAAATGACGAGTTTGAGCGTCAAATGCTTTCGGGGGAATTGGATGTCGAACTGATTCCTCAAGGAACCCTGGCCGAACGTTGTCGTGCTGCACAAGCAGGATTTCCCGCTATTTATACGCCTGCTGGCTACGGAACTGAAGTAGCGGAAGGAAAAGAAACACGCGAGTTTGATGGTAAAATGTACGTTTTGGAAATGGCGTTTAAGGCCGATTTTTCTTTTGTGAAAGCATGGAAAGGGGATGCGGCAGGGAATTTAATATTTAAAGGTACAGCAAGAAATTTTAATCCCAATATGTGTGGGGCCGCAATCATTACGGTGGCTGAGGTTGAAGAATTAGTACCTGTAGGTGCGCTTGACCCCAACCAAATTCATATTCCAGGCATCTTTGTACAACGCATTTTTGAAGGAAAAAATTACGAGAAGCGCATTGAAAAACGAACCGTTAGATAAACATTAGAATCATGCTAGACAAAACCGGAATTGCAAAACGAATTGCTAAAGAAGTCAAAAATGGCTACTATGTCAATCTTGGAATCGGGATTCCGACGCTCGTCGCTAACTTTGTTCGTCAAGATATAGAAGTCGAATTTCAAAGCGAAAACGGGATTTTAGGAATGGGCCCATTCCCTTTGGATGGCGAAGAAGATGCAGACCTCATAAATGCTGGAAAACAAACCATTACCGCCCTTGACGGCGCTAGCTATTTTGACTCCTCGACTAGCTTCTCTATGATCCGTGGCAAGCACGTAGATCTCACAATCTTAGGCGCTATGGAAGTTTCAGAAAATGGTGATATAGCCAATTGGAAAATCCCAGGTTATATGGTTAAAGGGATGGGAGGCGCTATGGACTTGGTGGCTAGTGCCGAAAATATTATTGTCGCGATGATGCACACCAATAAAAAAGGAGAATCGAAGCTTTTGAAACGTTGCTCATTGCCGTTGACGGGGGTTGGCTGTGTCAAAAAAGTCGTCACCAACTTAGCAGTTTTGGAAGTCACCAAAGACGGTTTTAAACTTTTAGAACGCGCGCCAGGAATTTCTGTAGAAACGATTCAACAGGCAACCGAAGGTCATCTTATTATTGAAGGGACTGTTCCAGAAATGGAGTTATAATCCTTTCGGAATGGCGTCGATCAAAGCTTTAGTATACACCTTTTGAGGCGATTCATAAATAGCATCTGCCTCTCCAATCTCTTCTATTTTTCCTTGATTCATGACCATTAATTGATCGGACATAAATTTTACAACCGATAAATCATGGGAGATGAAAATATAGGTAAATCCATAATCGTCTTTAAGAGAATTCAATAAATTTAGCACTTGTGCTTGCACCGAAATATCTAAGGCAGATACCGATTCGTCACAAATAATTAAGGTTGGCTGTACGGCAATGGTTCTCGCTATTCCAATACGCTGCCGTTGTCCACCAGAAAACTCATGAGGATACCGGTCAAAATGAGATGCTTCTAAGCCCACTTTCTCTAAAATTTCTATGGTTTTTGCTTTGCGTTCTTCATCTGATGAGAATAACTTATGGACGTTCATGGGCTCCATGATGGCAGCTCCAACAGTAAGACGCGGATTTAGGGATGCATACGGATCCTGAAAAATAATCTGAATGTCTTTACGTAACGACCGCAATTCTTTTTTAGAAAGATTGGTAATGTCGACCCCCTTGTATTTCAGAGTTCCAGCAGTGGCTTTGTCCAGTTGAAGAATTGCTTTTCCAAGAGTCGATTTACCACATCCAGATTCTCCGACAAGCCCCAGTGTTTCGCCTGGGTAGACCTTAAAGCTGACATCATCTACGGCTTTAAATGCTGTTTTTGTGCCAAAAAAAGAGGGTTTGGAAAAGTATGTTTTTTCAAGATTTATCACTTCCATCAAAGGCGCTTGGCTATAAATTTCTTCGTGTTTTTTAGCACGATCTGTTTTTGAAATGATGCTTTTCGAAATTGTGTTTGATAAAAAATCGCTGATGGTTGGCAATTGTTTTAAGCGCGATTTTAAGGTTGGGCGTGCACCGATCAATGCTTTTGTATAGTCTTCTTCGGGGTTTTTAAAGACTGTTTTTGTCTCGCCTTTTTCGACAATAGAGCCTTTATACATGACTAGGATGCGATCCGCAATTTCAGAAACTAAAGCTAAATCATGACTGATAAAAATGACACTCATTTTGAATTCTTTTTGAAGTGTCTTTAACAGCGAAATGATATCCTTTTGAACAGTTACATCTAGAGCGGTGGTTGGCTCGTCTGCGATTAGAATATCCGGTTTACAGGCAATGGCCATGGCAATCATGACCCGCTGTTGTTGGCCACCAGATATCTCATGTGGATATTTTTTAAAGCTGCTTTCTGGTTCAGGAATTTTAACAGCATTAAACAAACGAATCACTTCTTCCTTTGCCGTTTTTTTTGTGATGTTAGTGTGTTGAAGTAAAATTTCTTCCACTTGTTTCCCGCAGTTCATTGACGGGTTTAGAGCGCTCATAGGTTCTTGAAATATCATGGCTATTTTTTGCCCACGCAGCTCCTCGAGTTGTTTTTGAGAATAGTTAAGTATGTCTTCAGAATTAAATAGAATCTCTCCCGAAGAAATCACACTATTTTTTGGTGGTAATAAGCCCATGATAGCTAGCGAAGCTACCGATTTTCCACTCCCAGATTCACCAACAATCCCAAGAATTTCATTTGGAAATACATCATAAGAGATGCCATGAAGCACTTCATTCAAAGTTGTATTGGATTGAAAAGCGACCCGAAGGTTTTGAACACTAAGAACAGGCGATTTATTCATTGCTTAAATATAAGCAATTTCAGCCGTTTCTAATAGGGCTTCTCCGCGGAGTCGAAGTATAATTTGTGCGACTGCTATGGTGTCTTTTTGGCAATAGGTCACAATGCGCTGAACATCATTTTCTTCATAGTAAACTCGGAAAATTTCACTGCCATCAATGTCATCTTTTGGGGAAGGGATTCCCAATACACTGGTTAATAATTTTAGAGACGTATAATGTTTAAAGTCTCCAAATTTCCATAATTCTAGGGTATCCAAATGCGGGACCTCCCAGGGCTTTTTGCCGAATAAATTTAATTTTAAGGGGAGTTCAATTCCGTGAATGATCATTCGTCGAGCAATGTACGGGAAGTCAAATTCTTTTCCATTATGAGCGCAGAGTAAGTGTTTGGGTTTGGAGAAATGCGTTTCAATCAGTGTTTTAAACTCTAAAAGAAGGGTGTGTTCCTCCCCATAAAAAGACGTGACTCTAAAGTGGCGTTCAGAATCTA
>JGI20160J14292_10004046_pt1 | contig 11009 bp, 9 predicted proteins | sample COG_10_FD_14292 | JGI IMG/M metagenome (IMG submission 14292) | reverse complement strand
AGGTTGATCGAGTCAACAGATTCTAGGCACACAGCCACAAGGTTAAGTAGTATTAGAATGGATAGGAATAAGTCACACACTCGACTCGTCGAGTCGTTAAGGTCACCCTTACTTAAAACCTCCATGACTCGCTGTTTACAAAAGTTCAAAGCCTTAAAACCTCTTATAAAATCAACATCTTCTAATGTATAGTATGTGACCTTTGAAGCTTGCGCAATCTTTGCAGGCAAGGTTAAATCTGAATCGCCGTTTAGAACGGCCTCTGCGCATCAATAAATACCTTTATATCCTTTGCCAGTGTGTTACACACTCAAGCTAACAACTCTTTCAAGCTCTTTACAAGCGCTGCAGAAGCAGCGTCTTCAAGGTTATGACAACCCGCAGCAACCACCTGCTCACCCGCCACAAAGACATCTCTCACTGGGTTGTGATTAATACCAAAAGTCCAGCGATTGATCAATTGTTCTGGCTTAGCTGAGGCTAATAGAGGATGGCTAGTGTCCAAGGTTATAAAGTCAGCGCGGGCACCCACGCGCAGGCCAGTATTAATGTTACAGGCGGCATTACCACCCACCGCGCTGGTTTGGTAAATAAAATCTCCCACACTAGGTTGTTCATTACTATAAACGCGATTGCGTTGCTGGTCACGCAATCGCTGACCATATTCTAATAACCGTAACTCTTCTGCTACAGAGACACACACATGACTATCAGAACCCACACCAAAGCGGCCACCTTGGGCTACTAAATCAGTGATGGGAAAAATACCATCACCTAAATTGGCTTCAGTGCTGGGACATAAACCAACAACAGCTTGGCTGTCAGCAATAATTTTTACTTCTTCCTGGCTCACATGGGTGGCATGAATTAAACACCAGCGCGCGTCAACCCTACTTCATTCGCTAACCACTCTACTGGCCGCTGACCACTCCAAGCAATGCAATCATCGACTTCTTTTGTTTGCTCCGCAATGTGGATATGCACTGGCCAAGTTTGTGGCAGGCTTGATAATGCAGTTTGCATTTGTGATTTCGTCACCGCTCGCAAAGAATGAAAACATAAGCCTTGGTTATGCTTCAAACTGTCCATGTTTTGGCCTAATTGCTCTTGCAGACGCAAGTAACCATCAAGATCATGAATAAAGCGAGTTTGGCCCCCATTGGGAGCCTGACCCCCAAAACCTGAATGGCTATACAGCACCGGCAATAAGGTCTGGCCAATGCCCACATCAACTGCCGCTTGTCGAACTTGTAGGGCCATTTCCGCAGGGTTGTCGTAAGCCTGACCACTTTGTTGATGATGCAAATAATGAAACTCAGCTACTTGGGTGTAACCCGCTTTGAGCATCTCGATATAGAGATAAGTCGCAATTTGCCCGACTTGTTGGGGGTTCAATTTGGCCACTAACCCATACATTAGATCTCGCCAACTCCAAAAACTGTCTTGCGGATCTAAACACACTTCAGCCAAGCCAGCCATGGCCCTTTGGAACGCATGTGAATGAAGATTCACCATACCAGGTAGAACCGGACCTGCTAATATGTGACACCCTTGCTGGCTCTCATGGGTCGTTTGATTAGTTTCAAGGTGACTAATAACGCCGTTAGTGACGATGATTTTTACGTTGTTAGCCCAGCCTGAGGAGATTAAAGCTTGGTTGGCAAAGTAAACTTGGTCCATTATTGGCACTCTCATGGTAGGATGTGTTTAACTTGTATAGACATTACATGAATTGGCATAGTCAAGTCAAGATTGTATACTCCAAGCAGAACCAAAACCTATGGGCCCCTTGTGAATATTCCTCAAGCAGATACCACTCAAAGTTTATTAAATGCGCTNCCTAATACCAATGCACCCATTTATGCTCGACTAAAAAGCGCCATTTTAGAGAACATACAGTCATCCAATTGGATGCCAGAGCAACGCTTGCCATCTGAAGCCCAAATGGTGAACGCTTTAGGCGTGAGCCGCATGACGGTGAATCGGGCGTTAAGAGAACTCGCCACCGATGGAGTGCTTATTCGCCAGCAAGGCGTGGGCACCTTTGTGGCTCCCCAAAAAGCCCATTCGGCATTATTTGAAGTGCACAATATTGCCCAAGAAATTGCTGACCGAGGTCACAAGCATGAAACAATAGTTGTTGGATTACAATCAGTTAAAGCGAATACAGATCAAGCTTTACGACTTGGGGTGCGTACGGGTGAAATTATTTTTAAGTCAACTTTAATTCATCTTGAAGATCAACAGCCCATTCAATTAGAACAACGTATTGTGAATGCTACCTTGGTGCCAAACTACGGCCAACAAGACTTTACTCAATTAACACCCTTTGCTTATCTAAATAACGTCGCCCCTATTACTGAAGGTGAGCATTTAGTAGAAGCCGTCATTCCAAACGCTATTGAAGCCCAGCAGCTGGCGATTAATTCAACCCAAGCCTGCCTCCAAATAAAACGTCGAACTTGGTCTGGCAAGACAATTGTCACCAGTGCTAGATTGCTTTCTCCAGGTCATCTTTTTCAATTATTTGGGCATTTTGGACGCATCTAGTGGCTACATTTTACTTGCCAGAGTATTAAAATGGGCGTATCTTTTATTACTTGTATATACATGTAAGGAAAATGCCCATGATTAGTCCTCAGGAACTCACCGCACGCCGCACCCGCCATGGCGATATTAAAGCACCTACGGGCAGTACAATCAGCACTAAAAGCTGGCTAACTGAGGCACCTCTGCGCATGCTAATGAACAACCTCGACCCAGAGGTGGCAGAGAATCCCAACGAACTGGTGGTCTATGGTGGTATCGGTCGGGCGGCTAGAGACTGGGCTAGTTATGATCAAATAGTGGCATCACTGACCGAGCTTGAAGATGACGAGACGCTACTCGTCCAGTCTGGCAAACCTGTTGGGGTGTTCAAAACCCATAGTAATGCTCCGCGAGTGTTAATTGCTAATTCAAATTTGGTTCCACATTGGGCCACCTGGGACCACTTTAATGAGTTGGATGCGAAAGGTTTGGCTATGTTTGGCCAAATGACAGCCGGTAGTTGGATTTATATCGGTAGCCAGGGCATTGTTCAGGGTACTTACGAAACCTTTGTGGAGGCTGGGCGACAGCACTTTGGTGGGAGCCTAAAAGGGCGCTGGATTCTTACAGCGGGGCTTGGCGGTATGGGCGGGGCACAGCCATTAGCAGCAAGCTTGGCGGGTGCTTGCTCCCTTAACATCGAATGTCAACAAAGTCGTATTGACCTGCGCTTACAAACTCGCTACCTAGATGAACAAGCCAAGGATCTTGATGATGCTTTGCAACGGATTGAACACTACACACAAATGGGTGAGGCCAAGTCGATAGGCTTGCTGGGAAATGCGGCAGACATTTTACCAGAGTTAGTAAGACGTGGCGTTAAACCAGATTTAGTCACCGATCAAACCTCTGCCCACGATCCTTTAAATGGTTACTTACCGCAAAATATGGATTGGGAAAGCTATCGTCAAAATGCGACTGATAAACCTGCAGCCACAATATTGGCCGCCAAGGCATCTATGGCCACTCATGTTAAAGCCATGCTGGCATTCCATGAGCAAGGTATTCCTACCGTAGATTACGGCAACAATATCCGCCAAGTCGCGCTTGAAGAAGGCGTAGAAAATGCCTTCAACTTCCCAGGCTTTGTGCCTGCCTATATTCGGCCACTCTTTTGCCGTGGTATCGGGCCCTTTCGCTGGGTTGCCTTATCTGGCGATAAGGAAGATATTTATCGCACAGACGCCAAGGTTAAGGAACTTATTCCTGATGATGCCCATTTACATAATTGGCTCACTATGGCTCGTGAACGCATTCAGTTCCAAGGTTTACCAGCCCGTATTTGTTGGGTTGGACTTGGCCAGCGCGCCAAACTTGGCTTGGCCTTTAATGAAATGGTACGCTCTGGCGAAGTCAAAGCCCCCATTGTGATTGGACGCGATCACCTAGATTCGGGTTCTGTGGCTAGTCCTAACCGAGAAACAGAAGGCATGCGCGATGGCTCTGATGCCGTATCTGATTGGCCCTTACTTAATGCCCTGCTCAATACAGCATCAGGGGCTACCTGGGTCTCTTTACACCATGGAGGTGGCGTGGGCATGGGCTTTTCACAACATTCAGGCATGGTGATTGTTTGTGATGGCACTGACGAAGCCGCCGAACGTATTGCCCGTGTGCTCCACAACGATCCAGCCACAGGTGTTATGCGCCATGCAGATGCCGGCTACGACATTGCTATAGAGTGCGCCCAACAGCAGGGCTTAAACCTTCCCATGATTAAGCAGAACTAAATTCACTGAGGCTTCTTATGTACACCTTTGAAATTCAGCCTGGCCTTCTCACACTTGCGCAATTGCGCAAAGTAGCCCGCCATCGGGTTAATGTGTCTATCGCCAGCCATGCTCTGCCTGCTATTCATAAAAGCCAGCAACTGGTCAATCAAATGATTGAGGAAAATAGAACAGTATACGGTATCAATACTGGGTTTGGGCTACTGGCTAACACCCGAATAGAGGTAGACGACCTTGAGGAACTGCAACGTTCTATTGTCTTGTCTCATGCAGCAGGCATTGGGCAATTCATGGACGATGCGACCGTTCGGTTGGTCATGGTACTCAAGATCAATAGTTTAGCGCGTGGATTCTCTGGCATCCGCTTAAGCGTGATTGAAGCATTAATGACCCTCATTAATACGGAAGTTTTTCCCTGCATTCCTGAAAAAGGTTCAGTGGGTGCCTCAGGTGATTTGGCTCCTTTAGCCCATATGAGCGCCGTGTTATTGGGCGAAGGCCAAGCCCGTTACCGAGGCGAAATAATTTCTGGAATAGCGGCATTGAAAATAGCGGGTTTGAAACCGGTGACCTTAGCCCCAAAGGAAGGACTAGCCCTACTCAATGGCACTCAAGTATCTACCGCCTTTGCCCTACAAGGCTTATTCCATAGTGAAGACTTATGGGCCTCAGCTACAGTCTGTGGTGCACTCTCTGTCGAAGCAGCCTTGGGTAGTCGCAGCCCCTTTGATGAACGTATCCACCAAGTGCGGGGGCACAAAGGCCAAATTGATTCTGCTAAGGCCTACCGCCATCTCCTCACTGAAAATAGTGAAGTGGGTCTCTCACATGACCAGTGCCATAAGGTACAAGACCCCTATTCTTTGCGCTGCCAGCCTCAAGTTATGGGCGCTTGTTTAGAGCAGATCCGCCACGCTGCCGGCGTCTTGGAAGTCGAGTCTAATGCGGTATCAGACAACCCATTAGTCTTTGCTGATGAGGGAGACATTATCTCTGGGGGTAATTTTCACGCCGAACCAGTGGCTATGGTGGCTGATAATTTAGCCTTAGCTATTGCCGAAATTGGCAGTTTATCAGAGCGGCGTATGGCCTTATTAATTGATTCAGCCCTCAGCCAATTACCCCCTTTTTTAGTCGATAATGGGGGTGTGAATTCAGGCTTTATGATTGCTCAGGTGACTGCTGCCGCCTTGGCAAGTGAAAACAAAACTTTTGCTCACCCCGCTAGTGTGGACAGCATACCTACTTCAGCTAATCAAGAGGATCATGTGTCTATGGCCACTTTTGCAGCGCGCCGTTTGCGAGATATGAGCGAAAATACCCGCGGTATTTTAGCAGTAGAACTCTTAGCTTCGGTGCAAGGCTTAGATTTTCGCACCGGCTTAAATTCCAGTCCGTTGCTCGAACAGGCTCGCTCTGGTTTACGGGCACGTGTGCCTTTCTATGACAAAGACCGTTACTTTGCCACAGACATTGCAGCTGCTAATGAACTGTTAGCTACCGCTTGCCATAATGACATGATGCCAAGTGGCACACTATCCAGCGCTAATTAGTGGGTGATAGATTGCCCACACAGGATACAAAAATGCCTTCCTTTGATACGATTTACGTTGGTTTTCATGCTGCTACCATGGTGTCTACCAAGGATTATGGCCCCATTGAAAATGCAGCGATAGGGGTTAAACATGGCCAAATTACTTGGTTAGGCCCAGTTTCTGAATTACCTCACCACGAGGCAACAATAATCGACTTGGGTGGTGGTTGGGTTACGCCTGGTTTGGTTGATTGTCATACTCACTTAGTATTTGGTAGTGATCGCAGCGCCGAATATGAGATGCGTCTACAAGGGGCAAGTTATCAAGCCATTGCTAAGGCTGGTGGCGGCATTGTTTCCACTGTGACTGATACCAGAAATGCTAGCGCAGAAGCCTTATTCACTGCTGCAGAAAAGCGCCTCTGCGCCCTTATGGCTGACGGTGTGACTTGTGTCGAAGTGAAATCGGGTTATGGCTTAGACCTAGTCACAGAAGAAAAAATGTTGCGCGTCGCTCGCTCCCTTGGTGAAAAACTATCGGTGACCTTGCAGACCACATGTTTGGCGGCCCATGCCATACCCCCCGAATTTCAGGGTCAAGCTGATGCTTACATTGATTTGGTGTGTGAAGAAATCATACCCACCATAGCCAAAGCTGGCCTGGCCGACGCAGTTGACGGTTTCTGTGAAGGCATTGCCTTTTCTGTGGCCCAAATTGAACGGGTATTTGACACGGCCCTCGCCTTTGACTTACCCGTAAAGCTTCATGCTGAACAACTTTCTAACCTAGGAGGCTCTGGCTTAGCGGCTCGCTATAAGGCGTTGTCCAGTGATCATCTAGAATATCTTAGTGATGCAGACGCCAAAGCCATGGCCATTGCGGGTACTGTTGCCGTGATTCTGCCAGGGGCATTTTTTTGCCTCAAAGAAACCAAACAACCACCCATACAGCGCCTCCGTGAACTAGGTGTACCTATGGCCATCGCCAGTGATTGTAATCCAGGGTCAGCGCCAGTTTTGTCCTTGCGTTTAATGATGAACATGGCCTGCACCTTATTTGGCTTTACACCACTAGAAGCATTGCAAGGAGCCACCCGTCATGGTGCTCAGGCTCTTGGTTTAGGCCATAGCCATGGCCAGCTTAAAGTCGGTTATGCTGCTGATTTTGTGTGTTGGGATATTCAAAAACCTGCAGAATTGAGTTACTGGCTGGGTGGCCAATTAGTAAAGCACCGCATTGTTGCGGGCCAAATCACATGACTGAATTCAATATAACTAAACCAGAAGACTTTATTACTATGCCGTGGCGCAATGGTTTAGGCTCAACGATTGAATTAGTAAAACACTGGTCTGGTGACTCTTTTCAGTGGCGCCTTAGCATGGCTGAGGTAACACAGGATGGCGCCTTTTCAGACTTTTCTGGCTATGACCGCTGTTTGCTTCTAATGCATGGCAAAGGGATGACACTCACAGACCAAGTAGGTCAGCAATGGCGTCTCTCAGAAACTCTAGATGCTGCCCACTTTAAAGGCGAAGACCTCATCGATGCGTGTCTCCATGATGGGCCAATTCTTGATTTCAACTTAATGACTAGACGCAAAGATTGTCGCGCCAAAGTCTTCACCAGCCAGCAGGAAAAGAGCCAAAAAATAGATTTAAACGGTGACTTATTTTTGCTTTTCAGTATTCAAGGCAACACCCATTTTCAGCTCAACAACACGCAGCAAACACAAGTACAAGAACAACATATACTGCAGCTAGGCTCCAGTACTGCCGATACCTGTCATTGCCATGGTGAGGCGTGGGTAGGTATACTTATTAGCAACCCATAGCCCATAATGGTGTTTAGTTAAAGGCCTTGTGGTGGGTGAGACTCATCACTCAAACTCGCGACCTAGCCCCGCAACCTAACCCGCTATTTAAGCCCACTAATTTACCCCTTTTTTAGGTTAACTCAGGAGTCATGCATGCAACTGGAGCACGTGGTTAATTTCGCTACCCACCCTATTTCCGATCCCCAGTATGAGCAGGCCTGTAAACAACAGCTTGATCAAGAAGGGGTATTAATTCTCAAAAACTTTCTCAGCCCCACTGCGCGGGCTGCCATTATCACTGAAGGCGAGCACAAAAAAACGTCTGCTTTTTATACCAATTCTGGTCACAATGTATACCTTACCCAAAAAGATGCAGCCTTGGCTGATGACCACCCCCGTAATAAATGGGTGCACTCTTCCAAGGGCTGCATTACGGACGATCAGATTGGGCTAGATTCGCCCTTGCGTGTGCTCTATGATGCGCAGCAACTACGCTCATTTTTAGCCGTTGTATTAGGCGAAGACACACTATATCCATACGCTGATAGGCTGTCTTCAATTAACTTACATTATGCCAGCGAAGGTCAGGAGTTAGGCTGGCACTTTGATAACTCGTCTTTTGCCATCACCTTATTACTGCAAAGCCCAAAAGCTGGCGGCCAATTCGAATATGTGCCAAAACTTAGAAATGCTAGCCAAGGCGACATGAATTATGCAGGTGTGGATCGGGTACTCAAGGGAGAAGTAGAGGCGCAGGCCATTCCTATGGGTGCAGGTGATCTAATGCTGTTTAGGGGCAGAGATGCACTGCATCGTGTCACACCAAGCCAGGGAGAAATCACGCGCATGCTAGTGGTACTGGCCTATAATGCCGAACCTAATGTATCACTGTCTGAATCTGCTCGCATGACCTTCTATGGTCGTTTAACATAGCAACAGCATTGGTTTGCGCAGTTGTGGGGCGATCCCATGTTGGCGAGATTTAATGGGCTAAGCCAATCATAATGGTGCCAAATGCGACGATCACCCCAGCTAAAAGGCGACGGGTCTTTGGCCCCTCGCCAAACCAAAAGACACCGATTAGGGCGGCGAAAATCACCGATGTCTCGCGCAAAGCAGAGACCACGCCTAAAGGAGCTTCAGTCTTGGCATAAAGCACCAGCGCATAGGCAGTGGCTGACAGGATGCCACCCAAAAAGCCAAGTAGGCAGGGTTTTAACGGCATCATCCGCAGTCGCTGCCATTGAGTTTTAAAGATAAACAGTGCAACAAAGGCTTCGGCTATGAACAACCAGGCAATATAGCCCATGATGCTGTCAGACAAACGCACTCCGACACCATCCACTAGCGAATAAGCCGCCACAATGGCCGCCACAATGACTGCTGCAACCATTGATAATTTTGGCACCTCTGTTTTGAAAATACCTTGCGACAGCACCATCACCCCAGCCGAGACTGAAATGATGCCTAACCAAGCCAAGCCAGGAAGGCTCTCACCAATCCATATTTGTGCCCCCAATGCCACTAAGACTGGCGCTAAACCGCGGGTGATGGGGTAGACAAGGCTCAGGTCTCCAATGCGATAGGCGAGATTTAAAAAATAATAATATCCCCAGTGGATGAGGGTTGAGGCAATGATATAGGGTACGGCGGCCCATCCAGGCAGTGGCGCCTGCGTTGCAATGATAATACCAGGTACCACATGTCCCAAGGCAATCAGACCCAGTACAATCGTCTTGTCGGCAGAGCCTTTGACCAAAGCGTTCCAGAACGCATGTAAAAAGGCAGAGGCCAAAACAATGAAAACCAGCGATAAACTCATAACGTCTCACAGAGTGCAATTGCTGCGGGCAGATCGTCTAAAAAAACTGCATACACAGTAATCGGCCCCGCCAGAAGGATGTCGTGCGCACTATCGTAGTTAACCTGGCCAAGGTGTTAAACCCCTCAAAGGTACTAATGGCACGTTAAATAATGCACATAAAAAGGCAAGTCCAAAGGACTATTTAGACCCATAAGTTAAAACGGGCCTGCACTTTTAAGTAAAAGTGCAGGCCCGTTCGTTAAGGTCAGTGGGCGTTAAGCAAACCACCAACGCTCAGCTGCCTTACCACCATCTAGTTCCCAGTTAGCTGCAACATCAGGGCCATGAGCTAATTTTTTACTCAAGGCATGCACGTTATTAGCGAACATAGGCACCAACGCTCCACCGTCGTCGTTAACCAAGGCTTGGCATTCATAATAGATTTCACGGCGCTTAGCCAAATCTAATTCTGAACTTCCCATTTGTACCAGTTTGTTAAAGCGTTCAACAGAGGCACCCGTGCGCCATGCGGTATCGTTCCATTTGCCGTCTGCCATGTAGGCGGCTTTGAACATCCAATCTTCCGTCGGACGGCCGCCCCAATAGCATGCAGTCCATGGCTTCTTATTCCACACATTAGACCAATAACCATCTTTAGGCTCACGCACTACTTCAATATTAAGTCCCGACTTAGCCGCCGATTCTTTAATCAAAAGAGCGGCGTCAACGGCACCAGCAAAGGCTGCATCGGAGGCAGATAACTGCACATTAGAACCATCATAACCGGCTTTTTTCAGATGAAAAGCCGCCTTGTCTGGATCATAGGCTCGCTGAGCTAGTTCACTATTGTGGAACGGGTTAGCCGTAGAAATAGGGGTATCGTTACCAATGGCCCCATGGCCTGAAAGAATCTTAGTGACTAATTCTTCGCGGTCTACTGACAATTTACAGGCCATGCGGAAATCATAGTTATCAAAGGGAGCAGCATCACAACGCATTGGGAAGGTGTAATGCAAGGTGCCCGTGGTTTCTAAAATCTCCAGAGAAGGATTACGCGCTAACAAGTGAACCGTTTTAGGGTCTACTCGGCCAATCGCATCTACGTCGCCATTCATCATGGCATTCTGTCTGGCTGTTACGTCAAGTATGACCAATAGTTCCACTTCATCGAAGTGAGCAGCATCTTGCTTCCAGTAGTTCGGATTACGATAGAACTTAGCCCGCACGCCTGGCTCATAATTTTCCATGATATAGCCACCAGTGCCAATACCAGAAGCCCAGTCTAGCTGACCATCACGCACAGGTAGAATGGGGAAGTGGTAGTCACTTACGATAAAGGCAAAGTCAGCACTGCCATTAGCCAAGGTGAACACAACATCATCTCCATTAATGGCGATGTTAGTGACATCTGCTAATAAGGCCTTACCTGCAGACTTGGTATCTTCGCCCATGTGGAACTGAAATGAAGCCACTACATCAGCGGGTGTCAGCGCTTTGCCATCATGGAAGGTGACGCCTGAGCGAATTTTAAAGGTCCA
>JGI20160J14292_10004042_pt1 | contig 11018 bp, 10 predicted proteins | sample COG_10_FD_14292 | JGI IMG/M metagenome (IMG submission 14292) | reverse complement strand
GCAGAATATCATCATCCTCTAGATAATTGATGTTTTGATCTCCAAGTCTTTCCCTAAAAGCTGTAGTATCTTCCTTGGGAACTATCACATAAACAGGTAATTCATCCCTATTATGTTCAGTTATGCTTTTGACCAAACGATCAGCACGATTTAAATCGTTAAAGTATGACTTTATTACAATAGCAAACATATGATAATGAAAAAACTTTTTGTAGACTTAATTATAAGTACTTACAACAACGCATCTTCAGTTAAGCAAATTATTTCACTCATCGAAGAGGGTTCTGTTCTTCCAAGTTCAATTCATGTGACCGATGACGGATCAAATTCCGAAAATAGAAAGATTATTGAAAACCACTTAAATCGCATCGAAATACCATCATTCTATCATTGGCATATTGACAGAGGTTTCAGGAAGTCAAAAATTTTAAATCAAGGGATATTGAATTGTAAAAGTGAATATATAGTTTTCCTTGATGGCGATTGCCTTCCCCATAAACATTTTATCAGCGATCATCTCAAACTAGCTGAGGAAGGATGTTTTATTCAGGGGCGCAGATGTTTTGTGCGGGAGTCAGAAGTACCCAATCTGCTTAATAATAAAACGACATTAAGACGATTGATTCTAAGCGGAAAAGTAAGCGGATTATTAAAATCCATACGTTTACCAAGGCCTGTCGTAAGAAAAAATAACAGTATGTATGGTCTGCTAGGTTGCAATCTAGCTGTATGGAAAAAGGATTTGCTTTTAGTCAACGGTTTCGACGAAGATTATGAAGGGTGGGGAAGGGAAGACTCCGACTTGGGTTCTAGACTGTATAACTTAGGCCTGCAAAGAAAGATCGTCTACGGTAGGGCTGTTGTCTATCATTTAAATCACCCTGAGAACAATAGAGACAATTTGCAGGAAAATAATAGAAAGCTTAACGAAACAATAAAAAGTGGTAAGATTCGCTGTGCCAACGGGATCGTTAAGGAGTAAGTTTTAACAACCTGTTGCCTCAAGGACCTTATTGATTGTGGACTGCACCCCCCCACCTAAGCCATTTATTTTCAAATTGGTAATTTTTTGCTGAGTAGATTGATATACTGAACCTGTTATTGATGGTTCAGTAGGCCCAAATAGTGCTACGACTGAAGTACCCATTGCATTTGCGAGATGCATTGCCCCAGAGTCGTTGCATAGTAGGACGCTAGAATTTTGAAATATATCGCAAAGCTCAATTAAATTAGTTCTACCAGAATAATCATAAACATTTGGAGAATCAGCTCTATTGAGGATTGCACTACAAATCTCTGCATCATTTGATGTACCAATTAGCCTGAATTCATAATCCGGTAATTTTTCAATTAAGGATTTGAGCAGTTGTACCCAATTCGCAATCGGCCATCTCTTCTCGGGTGTATTGGAGGAACCAGGTGCTAAGCATATAATCTTAGGACTAATCTTCGGTCTTGGAGTTGAAATATCAAAAGGCGAAAAGTCTATGGATTCCTTTAAGCCAAAAAACTTCAAGTATTCTCCCCACAATTCAGTCTGATGCTTTTTATCAAATTCTTTTGATATTAGTGCTTGGTGACTGAGTAATTTTCGTTTTTTCTTAGTGCTCCCTCCTAACCTTAAGGGGGCACCGCATAGATATGCCTCTAGGTCACCTCGTAGTGAATTGGTGAAAAGAAAATGAACATCTGGATACTGGCGTCGTAGTTTCCAGAAAAAGAAAAAATACCCAATCCCCTTGGGAGGTAAAGCAATGACTCTTTGGCCAATCTTTAGATACTCAAGCAATGATTGATAATGCGGTTGGCAGAGAAGAGTAATTTCTGCATCGGGTCTTCCCCTTTCAACTGCACGAATCAGTGGTAAAGCCATTACAATATCGCCCAGCCAATTTGGCATCCTGATCCAGATCTTGGTCTTCCTCGGGATTTGATCTTCACTTGCTAGGCTACTTCTTTTAGAGTGAAGATGGAATATTTGATGAGGGTTGTCCTGGGTTTTCCATTTTCCGTGTGACCATAACCACTCGGGCAGACCGTCAGGATCATCTTTTATTATAGTTTCCAGTTTTTGATGAACTACTTTTGATATGGAAGTAGATCGAACTCCGCCAAGATTATGTAATTTTAATTCAGCCCGAAAAAAGGATGATCGGAACGGAGTAGCAAGCACAACATTTGCGGGTATTCCCTTTAGTACAATATCTGGTAGCGGGCTGACTGAACAAATACGATTCAAGAAAAGTGATAAATCTCCACCAAGACCAGCATTTTGGTCGAAAAGTAAAATTAGCCAATTCCCATCTTTTAGGTGTTTCTTCGCTTGAATAAGGCCTTTTTTGCGAGAGAAAGTCTTTAAACCAAGGTCTATTCTTGATTTGTTTATCCATTTATCAATCGATGGATTTGAATTGGGTCGATAGATCGCTCCAAGGTTTTTGCTACCAGAAGGCCGAAATGCAGGAGATGTAGCAATAGTCTCAAATAAAGAAAGGTGAGGGAGCAGGATAAGCGTGGGTTTACCACTCATACTTAAATCGCTAATTTCCTCTTCCTCCTTTTTCGAGTACATTAGAGTACTTCTTCTTTGTTGGCATGAAAGATGGGGGTAAATGAGAGAGAAAAAGCCCATTTCAAACAAGTAGTTGAGAGACTTTTTAGCGGTATCTTTAATTTTATGCTCAGACCATTGCGGGAAAGCATGAGTGAGATTTGATAATAAAAGTCTTTTGCGCTTTTGGGGGATTAGAAAATAAATCCTAGCTAGTACCTGAATAATTGCCTCAAGTGTTTTGTAAGAAAGTTTTGAAAGCAGAAAGCCGATCGAGATAATGAAATTTTTAGCAATCATTTTACTGACTCTCTGACAATGAAAGAGATTCTAATAGCAAATCAATTTTCGCGATTACTTCTTCCTCTTTGATTAAACTCATCGCANTGGGGTTATGAACTCTNGTGTGGAAATTCNNNTGCCTTNANCTGGACAANTCCTTCNACGCCAAATCAAACTTATTAATCGAGAATTCATTCGCATTGTAAGGACCAGTGAGTCGAGGATTTGCTACTGCATAAAGACCAATAACGGNTGTGCCAACTGCGCGTGCAATGTGAATGCTTCCAGTGTCTGGTGCCAAAAGGAAATCAATTTCNTTAAGCAAGTAGGGCAGTACTCNGAGTTTAATTTTTCCAGTCAAATTTAGTGGAGATTCCTTGCACCGGTCGCAAATTTGCTCATTTAGATTAAGCTCATTTTGTTCATCCCCTCCGGTTATCACAACTCCGATTCCTTTATCCTGAGCATAATCGATTATTTTCACATAAGAATTAACTTTCCAGTTCCTTTCAGTTTTACTCGCGGATGGGTTAATCGCCATGATTCGATTTTTGACAGGAAGCACTATTCTGCTTAATTCCTCATTTCTATCTGATTGAAATAATCCATTCCAGTTGATTTCTAAAGGTTTTTGCAATCCAAGCATTGAAGCAAAACTGTAATAGGCTTCTACGAAATGCTCCTCCTTATTTTTAATACTCTCGTTGATAAAAAAACCATGGAAATCCTTAGACCTAGATTGATCAAAACCAATCCTCCTCTTTGCTTTCACATGCATGCTCACAAAATGAGCTGAAAAACTGGCCTGTGCTAATAAAAGGTAGTCAAATGTGTAACTTCTTAGAATTCTGCGACATTCCATAAAACTTTTTAAATTCTTCGGTTTCGGGACAATTATGAACTCAACCCCTTCAATATCTCCCAATAATTGCATAGACTGACTAGTCGTAATCCAGGAAATTTTGAACTTTTTGCTTCTCACAAGGTGCAAAACCATAGATGCACACAAAACGACATCACCCAGCGCTGACAATCGGATGACTGCAACTTTAGGAAGTTCCCTATCTGTGTTGTCGGTACTGTTCAAAATATATAAAATACTACCCAGTGTTTGAAGTTATCTTTTGTGCAAAAAACATTTTATACTCAAGTTGCATAATTTACTTTTATTAATCTAGCAACCAAAGTAGATCCCTTATATAAATTAAATTCATTATTATTTATCTATCATAATACTAAACAATGATCGACCTAACTTACTTCCGGAATCACTTAGCAGAACTCACGCAGTCCATTGGGCGCAAGAAATTTAGTTGCGAACTGGATCTTGCAGTTGAACTTGACCAAAAGCGAAGAGAGGCGATTTCATTAGCTGAAAAGGCAAGGGCAGGGCAAAAGAGTGCGAATGTAGAGATGTCACAATTACCAAAGGGTTCTCCTGAATTTATCGAAAAGTAAAGGAGATGAAGTCATTGGCCTCTCAGGTAAAAGTTTTAGAGGGACTGGCGAAAGAAGCAGATGCCAAATTCCAGGAAGTCTTCATGACAATCCCCAATATCCCGCATTCATCTGTTCCGGACGGGAAGGGAGAGGCGGAGAACAAGGTAGTTTCCACCTGGGGAGATACGGAGGGTGAGTACCCCAACGCTCTGCCGCACTTTGATATTCCATGGTTTGATCAAATGATAGATTTTCCACGCGGGGTAAAGGTTGCAGGTGCGGGTTTNCCCTTTTATTTAGGTGACATGTCGAAGTTGGTGCGTGCTCTCATTAATTTCTTTTTAGATGAAGCTTCAAGTAATGGATACGAAGAGATTCATTCTCCAATCGTNGTNAATTCACANAGNGCCACCGCGACTGGGCAATTACCCGACAAGGAAGGGCAGATGTACTTCGATCAAAATGAAGAACTTTACCTCATCCCAACGGCCGAGGTTCCGGTAACCAATTTTTTCCGTGACGAAATTATACCAAGTGAGAACTTGCCCATTAAGAGATGTGCTTACACTCCATGCTTTCGAAGAGAGGCGGGGAGTTGGGGAAAGGATGTTCGTGGATTAAACCGCTTGCATCAATTCGACAAGGTTGAACTGGTAAAATGGGTACATCCGGATGATAGCTTTGCCGAATTAGACTCGTTGCGATTGGACGCCGAGGGCCTGCTACAAAAGCTGGGTCTTCCATACCGCGTATTACTTATTTGTTCAGGTGATATTGGTTTCCCTCATGCCAAGCAATTCGATCTTGATGTTTGGTCCGCTGGTCAAAAAAGGTGGTTAGAGGTATCAAGTTGTAGTAATTTTACTGATTTCCAGGCACGGCGGGCAAATATTCGCTATCGAGAGGAGGGAGTAAAGCCAAGCCCTGTGCATACATTGAATGGATCAGCCCTTGCAATCCCTCGAGTTCTTGCCGCAATTTTGGAGAATAACTTACAGGCAAATGGTCAAGTAAAGGTACCCGAATGTCTTCAGCGCTGGTTCCCCGCGCAATATATCGGTACTCCTTAATCACATGAGTGGTTTGCTTCAGGTGCCCGCCAACCTATCTCAAATAGCAAAGGAGGTACTTGAGATAATCCCAGATTCTGACTGGCATCCACAGGCAATCGATTTACTCTCTGCCAACACCGATAAAACCTGGGTGATTGCATGCTCTGGAGGGGCTGATTCCTTAATGGCACTTCTCTTGGTGTATGCATCCTTCCTCGGGAGACAAAATAAACTAGTGGTTGCTCATTTTAATCACAATTTACGGGGAAAAGAGTCTAAGGATGACGCTCTCTTTGTGAAGGAAGTAGCGAGAGTGTTAAATATTGAGGTCGTAATTGGACTGGCAGAAAAAATCGACAAGATTGACGAAGGTACACTACGCGAACAAAGGAGAGCGTTTTATCGGGATGCAATGAAAGAAAAATCTGCCACACTTTTAATTCAGGGGCATAACCTGGATGATATTGCAGAGACATTCTTATGGAGAATTGCCCGTGGAGTAGGGGTGGATGGAATTTCTGCACCCAAACCGGTCCAAGAATTAGGAGGATTTTATTTGGTAAGGCCTTTACTTTCAATTTCTCGTGACTTCATTCGTCAATCTCTTCAAAAGTCAAAAATTCATTGGAGGGAAGATTCAACTAATGCGGATGATTATTACCTAAGAAATCGAATTCGTAAAAATACATTGGCTCAATGGAAAAAAGACTCGGACCGAGATTTGCTTAAGGGAGTAGGGCGAACGCGAGACCTACTGGAGGAGCAGGCAGATGCATTAGAAGAATTAGCACAGGATGCCCTCCATCAATCACTGGATTCTGATCATTTAATCTGCACAAAGTTGGAACAATATCCTCGCGGGTTACTCAGAAAGGTAATTACAATTTGGTTCACAGAGAGTATGAAACTCCCCGCGGTTCATCAATATCATCTAGACGAAATCCTTGACTCCCTCAAGAGCAAGGAAGATTTCAAAATAACCATCTCCAGTTCCTTCACTCTTGTCAAAAAGGGCAATGTAATCATGAAGCAACCGGTTTTGAGTAAAAGCGTTGAATGGGGAACCATCAATATTCCTTTCAATTTGAAAATTTTCTTGCCGGGCCATTACTTTCTCTGTGCGGAAGTAATTAATTTAGATTCGGAGACTCGCAAATCGATTCTATCAGGAGAGGTGGATCAATTAAAAAATGCATATATTTGCAGTGAAGTCACTCCCACTGAATTGTTTCTAAGGAATCGATGTATTGGTGATCGATTCACTCCGTTAGGAGCTCCAGGGAGCAAGAAGGTCAAGGATTGGATGATCGATCGCAATTGGCCTGAGGAGCAAAAGAACCGCACTCCAATAGTGGTAGATCGGACGGATCAAATTGTTTGGATCCCTGGTTCTCCGCCAGCAAAGAATTACGCTATTAATGGCACTGTGACTCAGGTAATCCGTTTGACTTACAGGGAATCTGCATCATTATGATTCCTTGTGGAAAACAAATCAAATAAGGACGGAGAGGATAAACCAAAGAACTTTCACCCCAAGGTATTACTAATCTGGCTTGCCATTTTAGCTGCGGTAATTGGACTCGCTATGGCTCAGTCCCCGGGTGTCACCCCTTCTCATAGCAACATTACTTCTATCAATGACTTAATGCTTGAAGCACGGGATGGCAACATAGATAAGGCGGTAATTGAAAGTGACCCCAAAGGTGGCGAAGAATGGTATGCCATTCAGGGTAACTTCAAAAACCCAGCTTATTTGGCGACTAGTAACGAAGATGAATACCAACTTCTCCCATTTTACGTTAAGGGCAGAGTCACGGAGTCTGAATACAAGGAATTGAGAAATCTTTTAGGTGGCAAACTTCGCGAAAACCCATCGACTACAATTTGGACTGATTTGCTTTTCAGCCTACTCCCATTTCTCCTCATCATTGGTTTATTGTATTTCCTATTTGTCAGGCAGTTAAGGATGGCAGGAAAGGGAGCACTGAACTTCGGGAAAAGCAAGGCCAAGCTACTTACAAAAGAGAACGAGAAGATCGTGTTTGATAATGTGGCCGGTTGTGATGAGGCCAAGGAGGAGGTGTCTGAAATTGTTGACTTTTTAAAGGACCCCAAGCGATTTCGTAAAATTGGGGGCAAGATTCCCAAGGGTGTACTCATGGTTGGTCCTCCCGGTACTGGTAAGACTTTACTCGCCAAGGCAGTTGCTGGCGAGGCGGATGTTCCCTTTTTTAGTATAAGTGGATCCGATTTCGTGGAGATGTTTGTAGGGGTTGGTGCGGCACGAGTAAGGGATATGTTCGAGCAAGGCCGTAAAAGTGCACCTTGTCTAATTTTTATTGACGAAATCGATGCGGTTGGCAGACAAAGGGGAGCAGGATTAGGAGGAGGAAATGATGAACGTGAGCAAACTCTCAATTCACTCTTAGTGGAAATGGATGGTTTTGACGGACACGAAGGTGTTATTATAATTGCAGCAACCAATCGACCCGATGTGCTTGACAACGCATTACTCAGACCTGGAAGATTTGATAGGCAGGTAGTTATTGATCTACCTGACTTAGAGGGACGGGAAGCCATTCTGAAAGTTCATGCCAAAAAAATCAAACTCTCGGATGATGTAGATTTGAACTCCCTCGCCCGTGCAACTGCAAGTTTTTCGGGGGCAGATTTGGCAAACTTACTCAATGAGGGTGCATTAATTGCAGCCCGCAGGCGCAAGAAAATGGTGGAACGAATTGATTTGGACGACGCTAGGGAGAAGATTTCTTTTGGTACTGAGAGAAGGCGGGCAATGGATGACGAGGATCGAAAAATTATTGCCTATCATGAAGCTGGACACGCAATAATTCAGGCCGTTGTAGACGATGGGTTACTTCCCATTCATAAAGTTACCATTATCCCAAGAGGACAATCTTTAGGAAGTACGATGTTTACTCCTAAAAAAGACATACTTAACCACAGTAAACGCAGAGTACTGAATCAAGTTTGCTGTGCGATGGGTGGTCGTGCCGCTGAGGAGATTGAGATTGGTGATGTAACGAGTGGTGCGGCAGGTGATATTAGAATGGCAACCAATATTGCCCGGAGTATGGTCTGTGATTGGGGAATGAGCGAACTTGGTATGATTTCTTATGGTGATAAACAAGACCAAGTATTTTTAGGAAAAGAACTCTCCCGTGCCCAGAATTACAGTGAAGAAACGGCACAAAAGATCGATTATGCCATCAAAGAGATAATTGATATTCAATACACTCGTGCCATGAAGATTTTGAACGAGAACTTAGATGCTTTGCACAAATCTGCTGCAGCACTGCTCGAGCATGAAACAATTGAAGGCAAACATATTCACGAAATTTTGGACAAGGGTGAAATCATTTCTCCGATCATAAAATCAGCTCCCCTGAGTCAACAGGGAAAAGATGCGGAGAATAAGAACAAGGAAGACGAGAAGTCGGACGCCAAGTCAAAAGATGATGAGCTTGGTCATGGTCCAGAACCAGTCGGAATCCCTGCTTAGTACGCTATTTTCCCAAGCTTTTTTCTTGCTACATAACTATTAATTGTTACATTACCCAAACTTATGAGCAGACATCCAAGTTTTAAGCCTCCTGGAGGATTAGCAGTTAAACGTAACGTTTTAAAGCGGTTCGAACGCGTTGAACTTTTGAGAAAGCGCGGCCAGTGGAAAGAGGGAGACCGTGTAGTCTCTTTAGTAAAGACTAAACCCGAGGAGTGATCAACATGCCGATGGATCGTGGATCCATTGTGCATATTCTTTCGAGCTTGAAGATTCCCAGTACACCCATTGAGGGACATCGTACTCATGTAGTATTTTGATTTGTTTTAGTATATCATGGTGATTTTCAATCTTGAATTTCAAGACAACTCTCCATTCTTCACTCTCTACTAGATCATTCTGCCAAGTATAGAGTGATAAAATCGGTCCATCTACTTGTCCGCAACTCACTATTTTGCTTTCCAATAAACTTCTTACGATCATTTTTGCATTTCGCATACTCGGGCATGTCGTAAGACCGATTCCTACATTAGTTTCCATAAATATAAAAATTCATTGCAATTATTGTTATTAATTTCATTATACCACTTTTCCAAAACCTTTGACCCAATAGACAAATACCGTGAGAGACGAATACTTAAAAGAAGCCCAAAAGATCATCACCGATCCTAACGCACTTATCAATGTGGTGTCTCGCAGATCCAAGCAACTTAAATTTGGTAACAAACCATTAGTTGAATCATTAGAGAAATTGGAACCGGAAGATATTGCACTTCGGGAAATTATCGAAGGAAAGATTTCCTACCAGGAATGGGTAGAGGATAGCAGCGAGTCTTAATCATTCGTTTGCTCTTTCAAATTCAGTCCCTTACTGAATAGGGGATCATCTAACTGTGCCGTGTCGAAAAAAAAGAAAAGCTCGAATGAATTGCCTGTTTTATCAAACACAAAGGCACGTCATAAATTTATTTTAGAAGACAAGTACGAAGCGGGCATCGTTTTATGCGGAACAGAGGTTAAATCAATAAGAGCGGGAGCGGCACAAATCACAGAATCATATGCCAGGTTTGTTAAAGATGAATTATTTCTTTTTAATGCACACATTGCAGAATATGAATTTGGTGGCGAAGATAACCATCCAACCCAGCAGGCAAGAAAGCTCTTACTGAAAAGGAAAGAACTAGAAAGATTGCGCGTCGAGGTAGAAGCAGCGGGAAAGACAATTGTTCCGTTAAAACTTTATTTTAAGGATGCCCTCATTAAATGCCAAATTGCAGTGGGTTCCGGAAAAAACCTACGGGATAAAAGGCAAGACCTCAAAAAACAGGTTGCACAACGAGAGGCAGATCAAGCACTCAAGAATGCAATTAAACGGTGATTGATATAATTTTACATTGCCCGGAGATCCCACAAAACACAGGCAGTATTGGTCGAATTTGTGCTTTTGCAGGTTGCCGGCTCCACCTCATTCACCCTTTGGGGTTTCAGATCAATGATAAAAACTTAAAGCGCGCTGGTATGGACTACTGGGAAACGCTTCAAGTATTTGAGTACGAAAACTGGGAACATTTTCTTAAATCAAAGCAAAGACCTTCCAGACTGCACTTGTTTAGTACCCACGCAACTAAAACGCTGTGGGAAACCAAGTTTCAGGAAAATGATGGTCTCTTATTTGGGAATGAAGGGAAGGGTGCACCCGAGGAAATCCACCAGTGGGCAGGAAATAATCGAGTAACAATTCCAAAATACCAGGACGGATTACGCTCACTTAACTTGGCAGTTTCAGTGGGAATCGCAACCTATGAGGCAATTAGGCAAATATCCTCTTAGCTTTCTTTCACCGTCCATATTAAAAACGAGTCCTTAAGTTTCAAGTTATCTTCCCCTTCAAAAAGTGCAGGACAGACTGTCGCGTATCGATAAAAGGTACGATCGATCGGCATTTCAAAGTATTAAAGTTCGCCATGCCTGACCATGGATTATGCAAAACCTAGATCATGAAATGGAACTACATGATGGGGATTTGGAAAAGTTGCGAAGCTCCAGGTTCATTACTTACAACTTAATCTCGCTTCAATTAAATACTTCGATGAGCTCGACCCAAACAAAAGAGAACGGTCGGAATCAAATGACGAAGTTCTCAGTATTGAACAAATTCCACCTTACCGAGAAG
>JGI20160J14292_10004039_pt1 | contig 11021 bp, 8 predicted proteins | sample COG_10_FD_14292 | JGI IMG/M metagenome (IMG submission 14292) | reverse complement strand
CGTCGCTCTAGATAGTAATCGCGGTCTTCTTCTTTGAGTTGTGTTGGGCTTAATTTTCCGTCTCGGATTGCCTTAACATCATCTATGTTTTTAGGTACCCAAATACGTCCATCATTTCTAAGAGATTCAGACATCAAAGTTAACTTGGACTGGTGATCTCCAGAAACGGGAATACAAGTTGGGTGAATTTGTGTGAAACAAGGGTTTGCAAAATGGGCTCCTTTTTGGTGGATTTTCCATCCAGCAGAAACATTACTCCCCATAGCGTTTGTTGAAAGAAAAAATACATTTCCATAACCTCCAGATGCTACAACTACTGCGTGTGCTCCGTGGCGTTCTACTTTCCCTGTTACTAGGTTACGAGCTATTATACCCCGAGCTTTTCCATCTACCAAAACTAAATCCATCATTTCATGACGGTTGTACATTTTGATTTTTCCACGACCAATTTGGCGGTTCATAGCAGAATATGCTCCTAATAATAATTGTTGTCCTGTCTGTCCTTTTGCGTAAAAAGTACGAGACACTAAAACTCCTCCAAAAGATCGGTTATCTAATAACCCCCCATAATCACGAGCAAAAGGAACTCCTTGAGCTACACATTGATCAATAATGTTCGTAGAAACCTCAGCTAAACGATGAACGTTTGCCTCTCTTGAACGGTAATCTCCCCCTTTGATGGTGTCATAAAAAAGTCGGTAGGTTGAATCTCCGTCACCTTGATAATTTTTTGCCGCATTGATTCCTCCTTGTGCGGCAATTGAATGTGCTCTTCTTGGAGAATCTTGAAAACAAAATGATTTAACATTATAACCCAATTCAGCTAAAGTAGCAGAGGCAGAAGCACCAGCCAGTCCAGTTCCAACAACGATAATATCGATGAGTCTTTTGTTAGCAGGGCTAACTAAATCGATGTGGTTTTTATGATTGGTCCATTTATTTGATAAAGGCCCTTTAGGTATTTTAGAATCTAAACTTGCCATGTTCTTATGCGTTTAAATGGTGAAATAATGCTATGAATATGAATCCAATAGGAATCACTATAGAGAATGCGAAAGTAAACGTTTTGAAGCTTTTTGTGTATTTATTGTTCAATCCAACAGATTGGAACGAAGAGCTAAATCCGTGTAACAAATGAAGCATGAGAAAAAAGAAAGAAACAACATAGGCACCTACGCGAATAATGTTTTCAAATTTATGAACCATCTCATCAAAATATCGATCAGGATCAACTGCTAAACTTTCGATGTATTTGTAGTTCATTTCAGGAAACCAAAAATCAATGAAGTGAAGAACAAGAAATGAAAGGATTGTAATTCCAGACCAAATCATATTTCTAGACATCCAACTTGAATTTGCCGAACCATTATTCTGTGCGTAATTTTGATCGCGTGCGCTGCGGTTCTTTAAATCCAAAACAATTCCCATAATGAAGTGAAAAATAACTCCAAAAATAAGAACCGGTTGCAATACAAATTGAACTAAAGGATTATTTCCCATAAAATGAGAAATCTCGTTGAAAACGTCTTTACTGAAAACAGAAGTTAGGTTTATTATGAAATGTTGCATTAAAAACACCACCAAGAATAAACCTGAAATTGCCATTGCATATTTTCGTGCTAAGGAAGACTTAATTATTCCGCTCATTAATTATTAGTTTAATTTTGTAAAATTAAGCTAAATGGATTTCGAAAGAAAATATATCAGACGTTTTTTTGCTTGTAACACTTTCATTGTTAAAGAATGAAATTTTGTTTTACTTTTTTAGAATGAAACTCCCTAAACATTAAACAAAAAATTAAAATGAGAAACCGACGCTAACTCCAAAAACTTGTCGAGTCTGAATTTTTGATAATGCATTATCATCATATACCAATTGTATTTCAAATTGGGCTGACATAAAATTATTTATTTTCATATCAACACCAAGTGTGTAGTCAAAGTCAAAATTCTTGAATTCCTCAAGGTAATTAGAAATTAGATTTATCTTATTTACTAAAATGACATTTGGTAAAAGTGGCCATTGTCCTTGTGCAGACATGGACAGGGCTAATTCCCAGCGAGATTGTTTGTTGGCCTCAACCCCAAAATAGGTTTCTCCTGGCATTAAATCCTTGGTGAAACGAGATCCAACATAAATTAAACGAGCTGTAACTGGTTGTACTTGGAAGCTAAATGACCTTGTTTTTTTATAAGTGATTCCAACTCCAGCACGAGCATATAAAGGTGACAAAAATGCAGTTGTTTGTGTACTTATCTCTTGACCGTTGGCTCCTTCAGAAAAAGCGTAACCTGCTATCCATTGTGATTTTATATTCATTGAAGTAGAAAAACCCCAAGGCTCAGTTTTTAGTCGAATGAAAACGGTGTTTATTTCTAAATGATCTACTGTTTTTTTATAAAAGTCTGAAGCTTCTGTTTTGGCAAAACCCAAAGAAGCGTCCAAAGTTGTAGTCCAATCCCAATTTTCATGTTTGCGATGAACTAAATAATCTAAATTTATAATACCATTAAAATTATTAGTTCCTCCACCAAGCCATTCTCCAAAAGTCGCTTGGTTCAAAAGTACATTTACCTTACCTTCTTTAATCCATAGACTATCCTTTGGCTTTTCGGATTGCGCATATCCAAAACTTAATGATCCTAAAAATAGGAGCGTCAAAAATAAATTAGCTTGTGTTTTTATGGGTCTATTGAATGTGTAATTCTTTTTTACTTTTAAATGATCCTTTAGTAAACTCAACACTATAGGTGCCTTTTTCGAGGTAGTGTTTTCCATTGTCTGAAGATTTTGAGGGTGATTTTTTATTCTTTTTGTTAAAATTGACAATCCCATTTGCGTCTTTTTCGAGTGCATAGATAACAAAATTAAATCCGGTATCAAGCATTCCTTTTTGTTCAAATAAAACAATCCCTTTTTTGTTCTTAACCTGCATTTCATATGAACCAGCAGAAAGTGCATAAGCCGAAAGAGTTATTTGAGGTCCGTTGATGTTTCTCCAAGATGACCTGCGAGTTCCCCAACGAGATGAATGTTTTACTTTTTGCAAATCTAATAAGATTAGTTCTTGTTTCAAAAAGTTAGCATTTACTTTATTGAAAGGAGCTAAATCTGTTTTATAAATAGAACGGCCGTGGGTTCCAATTAACAAATGGTTTGCCTCTGGCTGAATTACTAAATCATGAACAGCAGCCGTTGTTACTCCATTTTTAAATTCGCTCCATCGTTCTCCCTGATCGAAAGAAATATAGGTTCCTTGATCATTTCCTAAATATAAGATTTGATCATTATTTGGATCTTCTCGGATTACATTTATTGGGCTGTTTGGTAGATTTGCGTTAATTGATCTCCATACGTCTCCTTTGTTTTCACTAACATAGACATAGGATTTGAAATCGTCATCTCTATACCCATTTAAAGTAATATAGACTCTTTCTTTTTGGTGTTCTGAGGCAACAATTCTACTTACCCATAAGTTTTGAGGTAACTCATCTGAAATACGATCCCAACTACCACCTCCATTTTCAGAACGATAAGCATATCCATCGTCACTTCCCGTATATAAAAATCCGAACTGTGCTGGGGATTCTGAAATTGTAGTTAAAGTTCCGAAGGCAACATTTCCTTTTTTACCTCCTTGGGTTAGGTCATCAGAAATCGCTGTCCAATCATCTCCCTGATTGAGGGATCTATGTAATTTGTTTCCTCCGTAATAAAGAATATCTTGATTGTGAGAAGACAATAAAATAGGCGTTTGCCAATTGAATCTATAGGGTGCTTCTCCTAATTCATGTTTAGGTTGAATGTATTTATTTTTATTGCTTTCCAAGTCTACGCGAAAGTAATTTCCGAATTGGTATCCGGTATAAACTATGTTACTATTTCGGTTGTCAATTTGGATTTGCATCCCATCTCCTCCCATAATAGAGGTCCAAGGGTTATGTCCCGAAGCTTCCCATCTTTCATCGTCTCGCGCGTTGTGAGCTCCTTTCCAGACTCCATTATCTTGAAGTCCTCCATAGACGTTGTAAGGCTTTTCATGGTCAATGTTTATGGCATAAAACTGTCCAACAGCAGTCGAGTTGTTTTTCATCCAGTGTTTACCATCGTCGTACGTAATATTTACTCCTCCATCATTTCCATTAATTAAATGTCCCGGACGATTTGGGTTGATCCAAAGTGCATGGTGATCAGAATGTACATTAGATTTTCCAATTGCTCTAAAGTTAGCTCCACCATCATCTGAAGTTAAAAGTGGCACTCCATAGATATATAATTTGTCTGCGTTTTTAGGGGCTACATGAATGTGACCGAAATAATACCCGTAGCTATAATATAAATCTTCTATATATCCTTCGTGTGTTTTTGACCAAGTAGCTCCTCCATTTTCACTTTTAAAAACCTCAGCACCCACTACAGGTGTATCGAATAATAATGCGTTTGCATCTTCTAAGTAGATCGCAAGGTCTTTTGGGAATACTAGGCCGTTTCGAACACTGTTTTTGATGCTTTGGGCTCGGTATTTTTCTTGAAAATTATTTTCTTTTAAAAACGTATTTAAAGTTTTATTTTCAAGGGCTAGAAACGCCTCTTTAGTCATCGTTTTAAAATCATTTTTAGTCAACCCGTTTGATTTCTTTGTAGCTCCATCAGGTCTTCTAAATTGAGAATCATGAATTGCATATACTGTGTTTTCGTCATAGACAGCAAGTCCAATACGGCCAACTCCTTCTCCTGTTGGGAAACCGCTTTCTTTTGTTGAAATTAGAGTCCATGTTTTTCCCGCGTCCATACTTTTATATATCCCGGAACTTGTTCCATTACCTGTAAAATTCCAGGCCTTTCTTTCTTTTTCCCATGCGGCTGCATATTGAATATTAAAATTATTAGGAACTGTACTCATGTCAATGATTCCCGATGCATCATTTACATAAAGAACCTGATTCCAAGTGTCTCCTCCGTTTTCTGATCTGTAGATTCCGCGTTCTTTGTTGGTTGTATATAAATGACCTGTAACACCCACAACAACCTCTTCGGGATTATTCGGATTGATTAATATTTTTCCAATATGATGACTGCCTGCAAGTCCTTTTAACTCCCAAGTAACACCGTTATCAACGGTTTTAAGCATTCCAATCCCAGCATATGAAGATCGCGAAGCATTATTTTCACCCGTTCCTACCCAAAGGGTTTTGGTAGGCCAGTGCATTGCAATTTCTCCTATGTTTTGCGTAGGTGCATTGTCGGTTATAGAAATAAAACTAATTCCGTTGTCTTGGGTATGCCAAATTCCTCCGGAAGCATAGGCTGCATAAAACTCCGTTGGGTCCAATGGATTTACTTCCAAAGCAATAATACGACCGCTCATTACTTTAGGTCCAATGTTTTCAAAGGGAATATTTTTTACTATTGAATTGTCTGTTTGGCCTGTCTGTGCACTTAAATTAAATGCAATACAGAATATTAAAAAAGAATTAAATAATTTCATAATAGTGGTTTGTTTTATTTCTAGTTTGCTGAAAGTACAAAAAATACTCTTGAAGAAAAAGAATCTGCTTAAACTGATTCCTAGTCAAATTCATATATTTACTAAAAATAACCGAAATTATGCGGTACCATCCTATCCCCTCGACTTTTTATAAGAATACACGTAAGGCTTTTATGCATGCAATGGAGCCTAAAAGTATTGCGGTTTTTAATTCAAATGATCTTTATCCTATTAGCGCTGATTCTGTATTGCCGTTCGAACAACATCGTGATATTTTTTATCTAACGGGTGTAGATCAGGAAGAAAGTATTTTATTACTTTTCCCTGACGCTGTTGATCCTAAAATGAGAGAAGTTCTTTTTGTTAGAGAAACCAACAATCATATTGCAGTCTGGGAGGGTGCTAAACTTTCTAAGAGTCAGGCAACGGAACGCTCTGGAATAGAATCCGTTTTTTGGTTACAAGATTTCGATCGCATCCTAAATCAGTTGAGCGCTTTTAACGATACTTTTTATTTCAATACCAACGAACACTACAGACAGGCGGTCGAAACTCAAACTCGGGAGGATCGCTTCATTATAAAATGTAAAGAACAATATCCCGCTCACCGTGTAGCTAAAAGTAACCCCATTTTACAAAAATTACGAGCTGTAAAAACAGCTGAAGAAATAGACCAAATTCAAACAGCCTGTAACATTACCGAAAAAGGATTTAGACGTTTGTTGAGCTTTGTAAAACCAGGAGTTTGGGAATACGAAATTGAAGCTGAGCTTTGCCATGAATTTTTAAGAAACCGTTCAAAAGGTTTTGCCTATATTCCTATTATTGCATCAGGAAATAATGCTAATGTCCTTCACTACACTGAAAACAAAGCTCAATGTAAAGACGGAGAATTAATTTTGCTCGATGTTGCTGCTGAATATGGAAACTATAAAAGTGACTTGACCAGAACCATTCCTGTTTCGGGTAAATTTTCGGATAGACAAAAGGAAGTATATCGCGCTGTTCTGAAGGTTAAAAATGAAGCAACAAAGCTTTTGGTTCCTGGAACTATTTGGAAAGATTATCATAAAGAGGTTGGTAAAATAATGACCGCCGAACTTCTAGGGTTGGGACTTCTTGATAAGGCTGATGTACAAAATCAAGATCCAGAAAACCCAGCCTATAAAAAATATTTTATGCACGGAACTTCCCATCATATTGGGCTAGACACCCATGACTATGGCTTACTCCATTTGCCTATGGAGGCCAATATGGTTTTCACAGTCGAGCCAGGCATTTATATTCCAGAGGAAGGTTTTGGTGTTCGCTTAGAAGATGATGTGGTTATACAAGCACAGGGTAGCCCGATTAATTTAATGGGGAATATTCCTATTGAAATTGAGGAAATAGAACGTTTGATGCAGGGCTAAATTATTTACAGCCGCAATCTGTGCCGCAGCCTTTTGTTGACTGGGGATAAAAAATTTTTTATAAAGAAATCGTACCGACAAAAAACCAGCTACTGCTACCAATATAAGTTGAAGTATTTCCATTAAGCTAATATTTGATAAACGATTAATGCCGAAAGATAAGCAATTAAAGTCATGCTAAGCAATTGAATCATAGGCCACTTCCAACTGTTTGTTTCTTTTTTAACAATTGCCAAAGTACTCATGCATTGAAGTGCAAAAGCATAAAACAGCATAAGGGAAACCCCCGTTGGCAGGTCAAACAACAATTCTCCATTAGGCCTGCGTTCCGATTTCATTCTGTTTATAAGGGTTTCTTCTTGGGTATTACCTACACTGTATATTGTAGCTAAGGTTCCCACAAAAACTTCTCGGGCTGCAAATGAGCTGATCAATGCAATTCCAATTTTCCAATCAAATCCCAGCGGAGCAATAGCGGGTTCAATTGATTTTCCTAAAATTCCAATAAAGGAATGTTCTAACTTATACGAAGCAATCTCTGTTTCTAATTCAAGAGGGGTAAGAAACTCACTTCCCTTTTGGTTTTTAACTATTTCTTCTGCTTGAGTGAAATTATCGCCTGGTCCAAAAGAAGCCATGAACCATAATAAAATTGAAATTGCAAGAATAATGCGACCCGCTTCAACAACAAATGACTTTGTTTTTTCTAAAACGGTAATCAATACATTTTTCAGGAGTGGTATTTTATAATTAGGCATTTCAATCACAAAAAAGGTTTTAGATTGAATTTTAAGGATTTTATTTAGGATGGCTGCAGAAAACAAAGCCATAACAAAACCTAATAAATATAGTCCCATAAGAGTTAGTCCTTGATATCCCATTCCTAAAAAAGACCCTTCTGGGATTACCAAAGAAATTAAAATCAGATAGACAGGCAATCGAGCTGAACAGGTTGTGAAAGGAGTTACTAAGATGGTAATCAGTCGCTCTTTCCAGTTCTCAATGTTTCGCGTCGCCATAACGGCGGGAATAGCACAAGCTGTTCCAGAAATTAAAGGGATAACACTTTTACCACTTAAGCCATATTTTCTAAGCCCTCGATCCATTAAGAAAACTACGCGGCTCATATAACCCGTTTCTTCTAAAACAGCTATGAATAGAAATAAAAAAGCAATTTGAGGAATGAAGATTACAATTCCTCCGAGTCCAGAAATTATTCCTTCTGCAAGTAAGTTTGTGAAAAGTCCAGGAGGTAGGGTGCTTTTTGTATACTCGCTTAAAGCCGAAAAACTTTTATCGATAAATTCCATTGGAATACTACTCCAGTCAAAAATTACTTGGAAAATCGTTAGCAAAATCATGAAGAAAATGATGTACCCCCAAAAGCGATGAATTAAAATACGGTCCAACCTTGAGCGGTAATCTGTTGCTTTGGATTGATCTATAGTGTAAGTTTCTTTTAAAGATTGATTGATGTATTGGTATCGCTTAATAGTTTCTTTTTGCTGTAAGCGTTTTAAATCTGAAATCGAGCGGGTTTTATATGCCGAAGCATCTTCAACTTTGTTTCGATCAAGTTTAGCGAAATTTACATCTTGTGTAATAACCAACCATAGTTTGTAAAGCGACTGATCTGGGAAAACTTTTTCAAGGTTTCCAAAATAAGCCTCATCTATTAAGCGGATATCTGTACATTTTTCTTTAGAAAGTGATCTATAATCTAAAAGACGGGCTTTTAATGATTCTATTCCCTTTTTTTCTCGGGTACTGATAAGTGCAATCTTTGTTTTTAGTTTTTCTTCAAGTAACGGAATGTCTAATGAAATTCCTTTACTTTTCATTCGATCAGACATATTAATTACCAACAAAGTCGGAATCTCCAGGTCTTTTATTTGGGTAAATAAAAGCAAGTTTCTTTTTAAGTTTTCGATGTCCGAAATAACCACGGCAACGTCTGGGTAATCTTTGTCGTTTTTGTTAAGAAGTAACTCAATAACCACACTTTCATCCATTGAAGAAGCATTGAGGCTATAGGTTCCGGGTAGGTCAATTACGTGAGCTTTTGTAGTCCGGTCGAGACGACATATTCCCTGCTTTTTTTCGACTGTAATTCCGGGGTAGTTCCCGACTTTTTGATTCAGACCTGTAATGGCATTAAACACGGAAGTTTTCCCTGTATTGGGGTTTCCTATTAATGCAACATTAATGGTCTTGCTCATCTAGATTAATTCTATGGTTATGTTTTTGGCTGTTTCTGTTCGAATTGCCAAATGACAACCATCTATTACAAGATACATGGGGTCCTTGAGCGGAGCATGTTGTTCTAAATGCACTTCGTTTCCAGGTAAGCATCCCATTTCAATTAACTTCATGGGCAACTGATCGGTATCGATAGTTACAATTCTTCCGCGTTGATTTTTTTCTATGAGATCTAGAGTGATCATTATTTAGAATGATTTTAAAGAAGCAAAAGTAATTAAAAAAGAAAGGGAAGCCAAAAAGAGTTGGAAATTTAATTTGAGCCTGATGGATACTCGTTTTGGAGAACTTTAATATCAGTCCAAAGTGTCTCCATTTCCTCTTCACTTGTTCCATCATAATAGCCACGAATTCTTCGCTCAGGATCCACTAAAACAAAGTTTTCGGTGTGAATCATGTCAAAAGGCCCTCCATCACCATCCTCTTTTACAACAAAATACGATTTACGAGCAAGGGTGTAAATTTCTTTTTTATCTCCTGTTAGTAAGTTCCAATTCGCATCCATCACTCCTTTTTCAATTGCATATTTTTTGAGTTGAGGAACTGAGTCAATTTTAGGAGTCACACTAAAGGAAAGGAGCTTTATTTGATCTTGATCTTTTATTTTATTCTGGATGGCTCCCATGTTATTAGTCATGATTGGACATATGGTGGGACAGGTGGTAAAGAAAAAATCTACTACTACAATCTTATTTGTATAGTATCTTTGAGTTATGATTTCTCCATTTTGATTTTTCAAACTGAAGTCTGCCACACGATGCTTTATTTTGATGTGTTGAAGCGTACTGTCTACCAATTCAAAACTAACTTCAGAAGGCTGATAAATTGGGAGTATACGGACTGGTTTTAATGCGTTATAAAACAAGAATAGAGTCCCTATTGAGAATAAAGCAAATGCAATTAAAAAAGTTCTGTATTTTTTTAAAAAACCGTTCATATTTCAAGTTAAACACAAAGGTACAGTGTTTTTTTATGTTTTATGAAATTTAAATTCATTTGAATGCGGGCTTAACTCAAGTAAATCAGTATTTTTGAAAATTATATTTAATCCCAACTATGAGCCCAATTATTATTAAAGGAATTCAATTACTCCTGAGTTTATCTTTACTGGTTGTTTTACATGAACTAGGCCATTTTATACCCGCTAAATTATTTAAAACTCGCGTAGAGAAATTCTATCTGTTTTTTGATGTTAAATTTGCTTTATTTAAAAAGAAGATTGGAGGGACAGAATACGGAATAGGGTGGCTTCCATTGGGAGGTTACGTTAAAATCTCCGGAATGATTGACGAAAGCATGGATACGGAACAAATGAAACTTCCGCCAGAGCCTTGGGAATTTCGGTCTAAACCTGCTTGGCAACGCTTAATCATTATGTTGGGGGGGGTAATTGTAAACCTACTCCTTGGTTTACTTATATATGCAATGATTTTTTATGTTTGGGGAAAAGATACCCTTACTTATGACGCTGTCCCTAATGGAATGGAAGTTTCTAAACTTGCAAAATCAATAGGTTTTGAAGATGGAGACCGAATTATAGAAGTTGATGGTGTGGTATTGGATGATGTTCTTGACATAAACAGAAACCTGTTCTTGCGATCGGTTGAAGAAGTTAGTATCCAGCGTGCAAATGGTTTAAAGGAAGTTATTTCTGTTCCTGAAGATTTTGGTTCACAAATGTTTGAATCTGGAGATCTAAGGCCCTTTTTTGTTCTTATACCCCCTGCAATAATTATACAGCCTGACACCCCTGCTGAAGTTGCAGGCCTTATGAATGGAGATGTTGTTTTAAAAACAAACGGTATTCCTATTAATGGTTATTCTTTTTTAGTAACTCATTTGAAGGAGCAAAAATATGATA
>JGI20160J14292_10004034_pt1 | contig 11026 bp, 6 predicted proteins | sample COG_10_FD_14292 | JGI IMG/M metagenome (IMG submission 14292) | reverse complement strand
CCAAACCGCTGAACACGATATAGATAAGAATACAAAATAAATAAGAAAAGCTTTGTTAATGTTGATTCTTAGCATGGGTTAAAGTTAAGCTTAAGTTCCTATTTTTAAAACGTAGTATTTTTTTTTAAAGTATAAATTATCAACAAAAAATTTCGGGACGTCTAATTTGTTTCTATTTTTACATGAACCGGAGAAAATCACTTTAGGGTTTTCTTTGAAATGACCAATTAAAAAATCACATGAAATTACCCTTAGTTCAATTTGAAAATGCCACGATTATTCAAAATAAACAAACAATTTTGAGTAATGTAAATCTTGAGGTTCAACAAGGTGATTTCACTTTTTTAATTGGAAAAACGGGGACTGGGAAAAGTAGCTTAATCAAAACGCTTTATGCTGACCTTCCTCTTCAATCAGGAACTGGAAGAGTTTCGGATTTTAATTTAGCTGAAATCAAACAGCGTGAAATTCCTTTCTTACGACGAAAATTAGGTGTTGTTTTTCAAGATTTCAAGCTTCTCTCCGATCGTTCAATTTTTGAAAATCTAAGTTTTGTTCTCAAATCAACAGGTTGGAAAGATAAAAAAGAAATAAAAGAACGTATAGAAGAAGTATTAGATTCTTTGGGAGTTGTTGGCATTTCAGGAAAAATATGCATTTGAACTTTCGGGAGGTGAACAACAGCGTGTAGCAATTGCTCGCGCGTTACTTAATGAACCTGAACTTATCATAGCAGACGAACCAACTGGAAACTTAGACCCGCAGACTAGCCTAGAGATAATGGAGGTTTTTAGAGGTTTACACCAAAAAGGAATGACTATTATTATGGCAACCCATGATTACAATATGATTGTGAAGTTTCCCGGAAAAATACTTCGGTGTGATGCGGGAAAAATTTANGAAGTAGTTCAAAAAAACGAAGCCTAAAGATTACTCTCTAGGCTTGTTTGATAGTATAAATAAATTTATTTTTATTTTCCTGTCATGCGTTTTCTTTGATTCTCATCAAGATAAACTTTACGTAATCGCATGCTTTTTGGAGTTACTTCCACGTACTCATCCCCTTGTATATATTCTAAAGCTTCTTCTAAAGAAAATTTAATTGGAGGAGCTAAACGAACTTTATCATCCGTTCCTGAAGAACGAACATTTGATAACTTTTTAGTTTTGGTAACATTAACAACCATATCGTCTGCACGAGAATTTTCACCGATAACTTGTCCGGTATAAATTTCTTCATTTGGAGCAACAAAGAATTTTCCACGCTCTTGCAACTTATCTAATGAATAAGGAATTGCATTTCCTTTTTCCATTGAAATAAGAGATCCATTGTTTCGTCCAGGAATTACTCCACGAAACGGCTGAAACTCTTTGAATCTGTGATTCATAATTGCCTCTCCAGCAGTTGCAGTAAGCAATTGGTTTCTTAGACCTATAATGCCTCTAGAAGGCATTAAAAACTCACAAACCATGCGTTCTCCTTTAGGAGTCATACTCAACATTTCGCCTTTTCTAAGGGTAACCATTTCAATCGCCTTACCAGAAACACTCTCAGGTAAATCAATGGTTAATTCTTCGATAGGCTCATGCTTTTTACCGTCAATTTCTTTTATAATTACTTGTGGTTGTCCAATTTGAAGTTCATACCCTTCTCTTCTCATTGTTTCAATTAAAACAGACAAGTGAAGTACTCCTCTTCCAAAAACAATGAATTTATCGGCAGAGTCGGTATTTTCCAGGCGCATTGCAAGGTTTCTTTCTAATTCTTTTTCTAAACGGTCTTTGATGTGTCTTGAAGTTACAAATTTTCCGTCTTTCCCAAAAAATGGAGAATCGTTAATTGTAAACAACATGCTCATTGTTGGTTCGTCTATTGCAATAGTAGGAAGTGCTTCTGGCTCAAGGGCATCTGCAACTGTATCACCAATTTCAAAATTTTCTAGCCCTATAAGAGCACAAATATCTCCTGCTTTTACTTCTTCAACTTCTTGTCGTCCCAAACCATCAAATAAATTCAATTCTTTGATTCGAGCTTTAGTAATTGTTCCTTCTCTATTTACTAAACTTACCGGCATATTAGCAGTAAGTGTACCTCTTTGCAAGCGTCCAATAGCTATTCGACCTGTATAAGCGGAAAAGTCTAAGGAAGTTATGAGGAGCTGTGGTGTTCCTTCTTCTACTTTTGGATCTGGAACGTGTTTCAAAACCATATCCAATAAAGGCTCTACGTTTTCAGTTTGATTTCTCCAATCTTCACTCATCATCCAATTGTTCTTTGCAGAACCGTAAACTGTTGGGAAATCTAATTGCCACTCTTCTGCTCCTAATTCGAACATTAAATCAAAAACAGACTCATGAACTTCTTCTGGAGTACAGTTTTCTTTATCAACTTTATTAACAACAACAATGGGTTTTAACTTTAAATCGATTGCCTTTTGTAATACAAAGCGAGTTTGTGGCATTGGTCCTTCAAAAGCATCAACAAGAAGTAAAACACCGTCAGCCATATTCAACACACGCTCAACTTCACCACCAAAATCGGCGTGACCAGGAGTATCGATAATATTAATCTTTGTGTCTTTGTACATTACAGAAATGTTCTTAGAAAGAATCGTAATTCCACGTTCTCTTTCCAAATCATTATTGTCCAGAATTAAATCCCCGGTATTCTGATTGGTTCTGAAAAGCTCGCAATGATGCATAATCTTATCTACCAAGGTAGTTTTACCATGGTCAACGTGTGCAATTATTGCAATGTTTTTAATTTTGGACATCTGTGTTTATTTTTTTAATCGCGCAAATATAACCTTATATATTCAGCTTTTAGCTAAAAGTTTAAGGTTTCGAATTTATAGGGTATTCAACTAAAAACTTTACTTTTACAAAAAACATTTTATGAACTTTTCAAAACTGTCGAATATTAATCACCAAAACAGTGATCAATTCTTTCTGCTAGCAGGGCCTTGCGCTATTGAGAGTGAAGTAATGGCGTTTGAAATTGCTGAAAAAGTATTGGCTATTACAGACCGACTGGACATTCCTTTTGTTTTTAAAGGGAGTTTTAAAAAGGCAAACCGAAGCAGAATTGACAGTTTTACAGGAATTGGAGACGAAACTGCTCTTGAAATTCTTCAGAAAATTGGAAAAACATTGAACTTACCAACGGTAACTGATATTCATGAGGCTGCGGATGCGGAAAAAGCTGCAGCTTATGTAGATGTTTTACAAATTCCAGCATTTTTAGTTCGACAAACCGACTTAGTGGTTGCAGCTGCAAAAACTGGAAAGGTTGTAAACCTAAAGAAAGGTCAATTTATGAGTCCGGAGAGTATGCAATTTGCGGTTCAAAAAGTCAAGGATAGCGGAAACGATGCTGCTTGGATAACCGATCGAGGAACACAATTTGGATATACTGATCTTATTGTAGACTTTAGAGGGGTTCCTGCAATGCGTTCTGTTGCTCCAACAGTATTAGACGTAACTCATTCTTTACAACAACCCAACCAAGCCTCTGGAGTAACGGGAGGTCGGCCAGGACTTATAGAAACGATAGCCAGAGCAGGGATTGTAAACCATATGGATGGTTTATTTATCGAAACACACCCAAACCCTTCCCAAGCTAAAAGTGACGGTGCAAATATGCTTTCGCTTGATTTATTAGACGGAATGTTAACAAGACTAACAGAGATTAGAAAAACTATCAATCGGTTTTAAATAAAAGATATACTTTTACACCCTGCTTAAATTAAGCAGCTTCTTTGAAATAATGGGGTCGACTGGTTTTGACAGCAAGATCAATCGAACAGTAAGCATGTCGAGCAATGAATCACATCTCGTAAAACTAAGATTCAACCTTTAATAGGCGAGAATAACTACGCTCTAGCTGCATAAGCGACTGAATTATAGTAAGTCACTGCCTAGTCTCAACCAGGTTGAGAAGCCGGATGTCTCTTGAAAGCCCTTGTTGACGGCGTTCAAACCAGAGGCACCATAAAGGTCAACATCGAAGTCTGGAGGTTCCGGTCAGATTTTTCAATAAAGGAACTAAGAAATGTGTGGGCGGTTTTCAGTCAGTACATTTTCGAAAACTAAATGATAACTAAACATGTAGAAGGCTCTTCTATTGCTTGTATGGACGAGGGTTCGATTCCCTCCGACTCCACTATTACACCCCGAAAGCTCAATGTTTTCGGGGTTTTGTTTTTTTGGTGGGTCGAGGTGTGGGTCGAAACTCTGTTTTTAGCCTTAAAAAATGTGACTGATCCGAGCGATTTGACCATGCTCTGGATGATGCAAAAATCCCTCGATTGCTTTTATCGATCGATATCCATTTCGATCATGCCAGGAATCTGTTCCAGATGGAGATCTCAGTGACTCAATGTTCACTTTTCCGATGTCTTTCGATGTTTTGTGATGGACGTGGTGAGTATATATGTGTCGATGCTTTGTCTTTGACCAGTTTTCGGGTGCTTCCTCTGCCATTAATAAAGGGAGATCATTCTGTTTTGCTCCATCTCCATGAGTTGCTCCGATGAGGTTTGTCCCATAAAGGAAATATTTTCGATGTGCGATGGAACAATCAAAAGTGATATTCTCATTTTTATGAAACCAGGTTTTGATCACATCCGACAAAAAGAATCCTGAGACATAGTCATGATTTGATGGGCAATGAATATAATGCACATCAGCAACTGTGATCAGTTTCTCCAAAACCTCAACAATCACATCCTTTGCTGTCAAATAATTTTCATACCACATGCCATCAGTGTCCTGAGGAGTCCCCGATGTGGTTCTTCTCCTGGCATTGTCAGTGTGCAAAATGTCATTTCCACCGATGAACAAGATTTGATCAATGTTGAAAGATGATGTTTTATCCAGGATTCCCTGGACTCCCTCATGAACTCTATCAGATGCGATTTTGACATCGTATGCATCACCAGTCTCAAATGCTGTTGCAAGTTTTCCGATGTGAATGTCTGCTGGATCAATGACTAGGAGATGTGAATCTTTTGATTGCTCTCTTTTAAGTTTTGGATATACTGGATCAGCCTGGAGCATTTCATCTTTCAGCCCATCAAAAATTTGCTGTTAAGTTTTGCTATGGTTTTTGACAAACATTGATATGTGCTTTGATTTGTGCCAGTAGTGTTTGACATCTTTTGCCGGGATCCCTAGTCTCTCAGCTTCCTCCTGGAGTACTTTGTGATCATCGCCAAACAAGACTCCAAGATCTTTCTCTGTGAGCTGTTTGATTTTATTTCTGTATGGTTCGAAATGCTTTGAAAATCTGAAAACTTATGTGTTTTTGCTGCATATTAAATCTACATTCCCTAGCTTCAACATAAAAATCGTTTCCAAAAACCCACGCTCCTATCTTTTGATTACTGCTGCATAGAAAGTCTTGACTTTTACATTTATAAAATGAGAGATTACTAATGTACTGTGATTTGTTCTTCCATAATTAACTCTTAATCTATTTCTGTAGGGTGTAAAAAGATGTAAAAAGGGAAACATATTTTATTTTACATCAAATATTATTAAATTTAGTTTTTAATTTAGATGTATTAACTAATAAAAAATAATATGAAAAATTTTTTTAGAATTTCTTTTATTCTGATAAGTTTCATCGCTTATGGACAAAACAAAATATCAGGAACGGTTTTCGATTCTGACGGTTTAGTTCTTCCAGGTGCAACTGTAATTATTAAAAATACTAATACTGGTGTTTCAACTGATTTCGACGGAAACTTTGAGATTGAAGCTGACAAAGATCAAGTACTCCAGTTTAGTTACGTCGGGTTTATGACTCTAGAAGTTATTGTTGGAAATCAAGATTCAATTAGTATATCGCTTCAACCTAGTAATCAGCTGGATGAGGTAGTGGTAACTTCTTTAGGGTTTACCGAAAAAAGGGATAGTCAAGGATCAACTTATTCTGTTGTAAGTACTGGGGCTGTTCAAAGATCTGGAGAAGCTACATTCGTAAATTCTTTAAGTGGAAAAGCTGCAGGTGTAAGTATTTCTCGAACAAGTGGTGATCCAGGAGCGGGAAGTAGAATTCGCATTCGTGGTGCTAATACCATTTTAGGTAGTAGTTCTCCTCTGATAGTAGTAGATGGATCTCCTATGAATAGTGGAATCACTAAAATTGTAAATGGCGGAAGCTCTAATACTGGTGCTGTTAATTTTGGTTCAAGACTGAATGATCTTAATCCATCTGATATAGCCTCTGTTCAGGTTTTAAAGGGAGCCTCTGCTGCTGCTCTTTGGGGAAGTAAAGCAGCAAATGGTGTAATTGTTATTACAACCAAGCAAGGTCAATCTGGAGATGCTAAAATCACCTTTTCTTCAACTTATTCTTTTGATGAAATTTCTGAACGCATATCTAGACAAAACGTTTGGGGCCAGGGCCAAAATGGAGTTTATTCATCATCTACGGCGGAATCATGGGGTGATTACATACCTGATCGCGCTGGTGGACCAGACACTGTTGATACTTCGGGAGGCTTTTTTACTTCACAAGACGGAACAGCCTATTATCCAATAACGACAAAGAATTCTCAACAAACATTTATTGAAGAAAATTTTAATGCTGCTTTTCAGACAGGAACGTTCTGGCAAAACAATTTAAATATTAGTGGCGGAAATGATAAAAACACCTATTTTTTTAGTTTGTCAAATTTACAGCAAGAAGGAATCATTCGCGGATCAGATTATGATAGAACAAATATTCGCTTTAATTATAATGCAGAACTAAATGATTGGATGAGTTTATCTAATAAAGTTGCATATACATACACAAATTCTAACTTAACACAAGGAAATTCTAATGTCGGTGGTATTCTATTAGGTCACCTAAGAACACCGGCTGACTTTGATAATAGAGATTATATAGGAACATATACGAGTTCCTCCGGAGAAGAATTTACAAGAAGACATCGTTCTTACAGGAGAAGTCTTGGTAATAATGAAAATCCAATTTATAATAACCCTATATGGACGACCAAAGAACAACTTTCTTTAAATCAAGTTAATAGATTAGTAGTTACCCCTCAGCTTACAATTAAACCCTATAATTGGTTGCAGTTAATTGCAAGGGCAAATGTTGACTTTGCTGATGATCGAAGAACTTTCTTTTTCCCAAGGGGAAGTGCAGGATCTTCAGGAACCATAAAAAGAAGAGTAGGGGAATATTTAGAAGATGAAATTGCTACACGTGATTATAATTTTGATTTTATTGGGCGTGGAGAATTCAATTTATCTGATAAAGTAAATTTAACGGCTACTGTTGGTTGGAGTTTAAATGACCGTAAGTATAATAGAAGTTCAGGAAGTGTATCTGACTTTCTAGTTAATGTTACTAAAGTGACAACTTCATTAAATGGTTCGCAAGAGGCATCTTCTTTTGAAAATGCTAAATCATTTATTAGATCCAATAGAGGATACTCGATTTTGAATTTTGAAATTTCAGATGAATTATTTGTAAATTTTACAGGTGCACTTGAAGCAACATCTACCATGAATGATTCGTTCTTTTATCCTGCAGCAGACGTTGCTTGGAATTTTACAAATACTGCGCTAAATTCAGAAATTATTTCATTTGGAAAATTAAGAGCTTCATATGGAATAGTAGGCGTCCAACCATCACCTCACAGATTTGATACTTTGGCAGAAGGAGGGTTTTCTTACTCTACCTATTCTGATCCACTTTTAATTGACTCTTTTGGAGGAGGATATAGATTAGATAATAATCTAGGAAATCCTGAATTGAAGCCTGAATTGAAAACAGAATGGGAAATTGGAACTGATTTAAGGTTTTTTAATAATGATTTAACTTTTTCTTTTACATATTACAATAATAAAATAGAGGATATTTTATTGAATGTTAGTTTATCTCCATCTACAGGTTTTTCAACACAATATGGAAACTTTGGTGCCATGGAAAATCAAGGTTATGAAATTGACTTAGGATGGAATGCAATACAAAAGAAGGATCTGACTTTAAATGCAAGCCTTAATTGGTCTAAAAATAAAAACGAAGTAACTGATTTATATGGAACAAATTTTGTAGATATGTCTGCTGGTGCATCCGTAAAATCTGTTGCTATTGTTGGCCATCCACTTGGCACTTTGTTCGGTACAGGTTCACGAACAAATCCTGATGGAAGTTTTGATCTTGATGCAAACGGTTTCCCTCAGATTACATCGGAATTTATTGTCTTGGGAGATCCCAATCCCGATTGGCGAGGTGCTGCCGGATTTAATTTAAGCTATAAAAAGTTTGACCTTAACGTTGTTATTGAGCACTCTCAAGGAGGAGTTTTTTCACCTCGTACACTTCATGTTCTCAATCGTTTTGGAACAACAACAGAAACCGCTAACAGGATTACATTAACTGAACCATTGGTTAATGTTAAAGGAACTACCTTTCCTGCTGGGACTACAATTCGTGGAAATATAAAAGACTTTGGAGGTGGAAATGTTCTACTTGAAGAGGAGTGGTATCGAAGAAGTATTGGAGGTGGATTTGGTGATAGTCAAGCCTACAATTTCTCTATATATGATGCAACTTGGACAAAGCTGAGGGAATTATCTTTGAGCTATACTCTAGATTCTCCTAGCTTAAAATCACGTATAGGACTTAGTAGTGTTAGATTTACACTAACAGGGAGAAATCTAATAAACATAAATAACATACCAGGTATTGACCCAGAGGTGAACCAATTTGGAACAGGGAATGCGCTTGGTGTAGATTATTTTACTAATCCTCAAACCAAATCAACACTTTTAGGTGTAACGTTTAATTTTTAAAATTATGAAAATGAAAAATATTTATAAATTTTTAGTTTTTTCCTCATTGATATTTATTGCATATTCTTGTAAAGATATCGTTGATGATATTAATCAAAATCCGAACGATTTAACCGTTTCAGACGTGGACGAGAAACTATTTTTGACTGGTGGTCAGTTAGCAAATATTCAAATTCAATGTGGCCATTTAAATCGAGTAAGCGGAATGTACTCAGGACAACTTGTAGGTTTTGGAGCTGTATATTCAAATATTTATGGTTATAATTTATCAACTGGAGAGTCAAACGACGAATGGAGAGCTCTATATGGAGGAGTTATGACTAACATGCGGCATATCGTTGATAACTCAGATAGTGAATTACTTCGTGGGATTGCAATGATTATAGAGGGACATGCTTTTGGAACTGGAGCGTCGCTTTGGGGAGATATTCCTTTCTCAGAAGCAGGTGATTTGGAAATTGAAGATCCAATTTTCGACACTCAAATTAGTGTATATACTGCTGCAATTGCTCTTTTGGATGAAGGAATTAACACATTAAATAGTTCAACTTCAGAACCTATTAACGAAGATATCTATTTTAATGGTGATAAGGATAAATGGATTGCCGCAGCAAACACTTTAAAAGCTCGTTTTTATCTTCATCAAAAAGACTATTCTAATGCATTATTGGCTGCGCAAAATGGGATTTCTTCTGCAAGTGGAGATATGAAATACAAACCAGGAAATGCTGTTTCTGGAGACACAAATCTTTTTTGGACAATCCTTGCAGGTTCAAGATCAGGTGATTTAGGAAATAATTCAGATGACGGTACTGAAAGTTATTTACTTCAAATCTTAGATGCCTCTAATGCTTTGTCGCGAAATCATTCAAAAACAGATGAAACTGCACGAAGAGCATATTATATGATTGATTCTTCTGGAAGTAATAATAATGGAATAATTCAGGAGCGTGAGCCTCAGAATATGGTAACCTTTTTTGAAAATAAACTTATCATGGCTGAATCTGCAGGAAGATCTGGAGGTGTTTCTATTGGTCTCACACATCTCAATGAATTGCGGGACTGGCTAAATGGCGGTGGAAACCTTAATGCATCCTTTGCTGGAGTAGCTTACAACTATTCTCCATTTGTAGTATCAGATTTTGATGCAGGTGGAATTGAAAATCCAGATAATATAAGTGCTGTTAATGCTTTTTTACGTGAAGTAATAGAAGAACGATATGTATCAGGTTTTGGGATGCACATGCCTTATAACGATGCACGACGCTTACGTAAATCGGACGTTACTATCGCTGTCCCTTACGTAATGGTTGATGCAGATAATACTCGTAAGCCTGAAAGAATGCCTTATGCTCAAAACGCCATGAATTCCAATTCAAATGCACCAGATGAAGATCCAGGTATATTTGCTAAAACAGAAGTTAATCAATAAAAGCTTAATTAGTTGTTAATAAGAAGGGGTTATATTTTTATTTATAGCCCTTTTTTTAGTCATATGGCTACTTAAGAATGAGTTAATTCTCATACTCTCTTTTAGTATGACAAGTGTTTAATTAATTTAAGTTCACTTTTATTTTAAATATAATATTTTCACAGAACATAAATGAATTCAAAAAAAATAGGCCTTTTTTTAGGACCAGTGTTATTTGTTTTGACAAGACTTTTTTTTCACTCTGAAGGGCTATCGAATGAAGCCAATGCAGTTTTAGCATCAACATTATGGATAGCTGTTTGGTGGACAACTGAGGCCATTCCAATTCCCGTTACCTCTCTTTTGCCAATTATTCTTTTTCCATTATCTGGGGCATTATCACTTGCTGATACGTCTTCTTCTTTTGGTCATCGTTATATTTTTCTCTACATGGGTGGATTTATTCTAGCTCTTGCAATAGAAAAATGGAATTTACACAAGCGAATTGCACTTAATATCATTAAGTTAATTGGAGCAGATGTAAAAAAAATCATATTGGGTTTTATGCTTGCTACAGCTTTTCTGTCTATGTGGATCTCTAATACCGCCACTGCTGTGATGATGCTTCCCATTGGAATTGGAATTATCAAACAAATGGAAGGCTTGAAAAGCCTTCCCAAAGATGAGAATCTTATTTTTGGCAAAGCCTTGATGCTTTCAATCGCATTTAGCGCTTCTATAGGTGGAATAGCTACATTAATAGGAACTCCCCCGAATTTAGTCTTTGCAGGAATTGTTCAGGAA
>JGI20160J14292_10004030_pt1 | contig 11032 bp, 8 predicted proteins | sample COG_10_FD_14292 | JGI IMG/M metagenome (IMG submission 14292) | reverse complement strand
TGAATAGCACATTGTTATCAAGTACAGATACCACAGTATGTGATACAGAATTACCCTTTGACTGGAATGGCTTAACGTTTACAGTAGCAGGTTCACAAACATCAACCTTAACAAGTGCGGTAACAGGCTGTGATAGTTTAGCTACGTTGAATGTTACGGTCAACCCAACTTTACTNAGNACAACNGATACNACGGTATGTGACACGGAGATCCCCTTTGACTGGAATGGTTTAACGTTTGCAGCAGCAGGTTCACAGACAGCGACCTTAACAAGTGTGGTGACAGGATGTGATAGTTTAGCTACCTTGAATGTTACTGTTAATCCTACACCGGATATCTTCTTCATCTTAGCCGCTCCAGAAATTTGCTCGGGAGATGCTGTAGATATAAGTTTAAATAGTACGTTCCCAAATACTATATTTTCTTGGGATGTATCACAAACTTTAGTTTCAGGAGGAGGTAACGGTAATGGTACTACAATAAACCAAGTAATAAATTCGACGAGTGGACTTACAGGTTCTGTTTCCTATCTGGTAACTCCTGTATTAAACAGCCCTCCAACGACATGTATTGGAACACCAGTTACTATAACTATTCTGGTCAATCCTATACCTACGATTGATGTTGTTCCATCAACTCAAACTATTTATGTTGGGCAAGATGCAACCATAACTGCTTCAGGAGATGCTCCAGGAGGAACTTATTTATGGGATACTGGAGATGTTACTTCCAGTGTTACTGTAAGTCCTCCAGTAACCACGACTTATGATGTAACTTACACGTTAAATGGATGTTCAGTGGATACCAGTGCTATTGTTATTGTTGAGTCTCAGCCTACATTGGATGTGAATTCTGAAGTGATATGTAGTGGAGATAGTATATTGTTAACGGCTACACCATCTGTGTTAGGAGGAACATATTCTTGGAGTACAAACCCAGTCGAAACAACTCAATCTATATGGGTATCTCCAACGTCAAATGCAGTTTATACTGTTACATATACGATTAACGGCTTTACAACTACGCCATCTATCTCAACGGTTACAGTCAATCCTACACCACTAGTTGAAGTTAATGATGAAACAATTTGTGAAGGTCAAACCGCGAACTTGACTGCGACACCAACAATTGGGGGAGGGGATTACATATGGAGTCCAGATGGACAGGTCACACAGAATATTGCTATAACTCCTACATCTTCATCAACATACGATGTTTTATACACATTGAATGGATGTCAAGCAAATGCCTCTGGACAGGTTACGGTTAATCTTGTACCTAATATAACGATTGGAGACGAGATTATTTGTGACGGAGAGTCTGTCACATTGACCGCAACACCTGATATTATTGGTGGAACTTATTTGTGGTCTAATAATATTCAAAATTCAAACATAACAGTTTCTCCATCAGTTTCTTCGACTTACTCAGTATTGTATACCGTAAACGGTTGCGCTAATACGGCATCTGCTAATGTCACTGTCAATGATATTCCATCATTAACTATTTTGAATGATACGATTTGTGAGGGCGAAACAGGAACTATTAATACAACTCCTAGTCAGCCAGGTGGTACTTATTTATGGGAAGATAATTCAGTATTGAACTCTCTAACAGATTCACCAATATTAACAACTGATTATGAGGTTGTCTATACATTAAATTCTTGTCCGAGCATTCCTCAATACGGAACGATAGTAGTTAATCCAATACCAGTGGTTTCAGTTTCTGATACCGTCATATGTGAGGGAGGAACTGCTGTATTATCAGCAAATGTTTCGCTGGTTGGTGGTACCTATTTATGGAGTAATGGTGAATCTTCAATGTCCATTTCCGACTCCCCAATAGTAACAACTAATTATGATGTAAGTTATAACCTCGATGGTTGTATAGCTATAGCTAATGTTGTCGTTAGTGTCCAGACACCAGCACCATTAGGTATTCTAATTAGTGATACTTCGGGTTGTGCTCCACTTACTGTCTCATTTACAAATCCATTAGCGACATCAGGGTTTGATTGTATTTGGAGTATCAATAATGGAGATGAGATAACAGGTTGCGATGTGAATTACACTTTTGAAAATGGCGGTTGCTATGATGTGAATTTAACAGTTGATGATGGGGTTTGTATTTCCACAGAGACTGAAACTGACATCATTTGTTTAGATGATGCTCCTAACGCTTCCTTTATTGTGGTACCTCCATTATTGACAGAGACAAGTCAATGGGTACAGATGAATAACAATTCAAATGGAGCCGTAGATTATTTATGGAGTTTTGGTGATGGCGATACTTCAACGCTAATAAATCCTCAACATTTATATACTGATATTGAGACCGGATATCTTATAAATTTAATTGCTTATTCAATACAAGGGTGTACGGATACAGCTCAACTGGCTTTAGATTATCAAGAGGAACCTATCATTTACATCCCAAACACCTTTACTCCTGATGGGGATGAGCATAATCATGTATTCTTACCTGTATTTACTTCAGGTTATGATCCATACAATTATGAAATGATGATTTTTGATCGTTGGGGAGAGGTAATATTTGAATCTCGAGATGCGAAAATTGGTTGGGATGGTTCATACGGTATTGGCGCTAAAGGAGTACAAGATGGTGTTTACACCTATAAGATTGTATACAAGGTCAAGAAAACAGATGAGAGAAGGCTAATCGTAGGTCATGTAACCCTAATCCGCTAGAATATCAATTTAAATTGTAAAAGGTCTGCGTTAAGTGAACATTTTAGTTTTGCTCTATGCTCAATTAATATACTTTGAATGATATTTAATTTAAGTTTTTCTGAACCTTCAACATCATCATAAAATCGATAATTTAATAGGTTAGAATTAAACATTTCAGACATTATTTTTTGAGGTTTACATTCAATATAAATTATGGTTTTCTCCTCTTTTAATTTTGAGTGAATAACAAAAGTAGGATGCACAGAGAATTTACAATTATCCATAATAAGGTGAATGATATTTGACCACAATTGTATTGTTCGAAATTCATTTCCGAATAAAAGATGACCAGGGTCAATATTTAATTCAAATTGAGCTTTAGGGTGACTTAATGATATATGCACCTGTAAACCCTCAAAATTATTGATTAATAAAACTTTTCTTTTTTCAGGGTTTTCATCATATTTGGCAAGACTTTTAAGTTCCTCAATCACGTTTGACGAACGAGATACTGATTTTGATATGACTTCACTAAAGTTTAAGATTGTCCAGATGTCTTTGAGTATTTTAAGGGTGAACTCTGTATTCTTAAAATTTGTTATAATCTCAATTTCTTTAGATTCAATGATATTCAATTTAACAATTGAATCAATTAAGTTTTTTTCTTTGACGATATTCTTGAGCTTTTGAATGTCTTGCTGATTGTACTCTATTTCACCAAGTGTATTCTTGTTTTTTTTACTTGTGACTCTTGTTTTTTCTATGATGAAATCAATTTCATGCTGTGTCAGTCGTTCTAAAAACCCACTAATTAAAAGCTTATTGAAAAGGAAAATAATGGCCTCGTTGCTGCCTTTAATTGAAGCTAGAGGAGTATTTAATTCATGGGTAATAATTGTAGACATCTCTCCAATAATTGCTTTCTTTTCTTGTTCAAGAATTTTATGATTTAGGTGAGTGTTTTCCTTTGATTTTTTTCGGATTTTTCGTTCGAGGGTACCGTTAAGAGTGACAATCTTTTCTTGAAGTATGTTTTTTGCTTCTTCTTCTTTAAGCTTTCCCATTCTGGATTCAACCAGGCTCGAGAGCATTTTAAAGATGGATACATGCCGATCATTAAAAAAGTTCTTTTGACTGTGTTCAGAATCGATGACGCCAATTACTTTGTTTTCATAAAAAATGGGCACAGCAAGCTCTGAAAATCTTATGTCATCATCAACAATATACCTCATGTCTTTCGAAGTGTCATTAATTATTTCGTATCTACCTGATTGTGCTACCGATCCAACAATACCATCTCCAATTCTTATTTCAATTGGACTATCTATTCCGTCAAAAGAAGAGTCCTTTGGTCCAAACGCAGCCTTTTGAGTTAAAACAGCCCTATCTTCTTCCACAATATAGACCACGCAGTCTTCGAGATGAAGTTTTGAGATACAACTTTTGACCAGCTTCCATAGTACTTCATCTATGCTATTTGTATTGGTGAGTTCTTGCGTGAAAAAGCTAATATTCTTTTCTGTCTCAAGTGCTTCTTGTAGTTGTTGTGTTCTTTCATCAATAGTTGATTCAAGTTCCGTCGTTCTGTTTTGAAGATGGGTGATTTCCTTTTTTAACTTGATACTCTTAATCTCTTTCTTTTGCTTTTCATCTTTAATGATTTTATCAATTTCAAAATGTTTTTTAAGATAGTTCAATGATTGAAGGTATTCACCTGTTTTTTCATAGGCTATAGACGTAGACTTGTATAAGTCACTTAAACCTTCTTCGACAGCTTCTTTATTGTTTTTTAGGATTTCTAGACCAATTTCTAATTGTTTAATACTGTCACTCCAGGATTTTGTGTTGTTGTATAGTTGACTTTTAATATATAGGTTGTGGAAGATAAGGTCGAAAAGTTGGATTTCAGTCGCATATTTAATGCTCTCATCTGCAGTTTTTAAAGCATCTTCATTATTATTTAAAAATAAATTGGTTTCTGCAATATTGCTCAAGACTATGGCCATCATTCTTTTGTCTTGACCACAAGATGAAATTGTTTCATTAAATAAATCAAGTGCTTTTTCGTATCTCCCTAATTTTAAATAGGTGTCACCAGTATTATTGAGAGACTTCAAACAAGCTTTTTCATCTCCCAAAGACCTACTCAATTCAAGACTTTTTAGATTTACCTCAAGTCGGTTTTCATGATCGTCAAAATAATAAAATATAAATCCAAGGGCATTATATGCAGAGGCTAAATTTTTAAGATCCTTATATTTATTAAAGAGAGGGATAGAAAGGTTGATATATTCATACGACTGTGCATAAAACCCAAGGAATTGACCTGAGTAAGACAAGAGTAGATAAGCTTTTGCCATTCCATGTTTGTCATTCTGTTCTCTGCAAATTGAAAGTAATTCGACACCTATTTCGTATGACGTTTTGGTGTCGGAGATAGCAATCTCCATTCCTTTTGCGAATTTTATTTCTATTTGATTTTCACTCATAATCTTAAAAAGTAAATCACTCTACTTTACTCTTTTTATGGAATGAAAGGAGTGTGTCGTTAAAGAACGATCTAAGTTCCAAATTCCAGTTTTTTTCAATACATCTATTCTAACCTGTCCTGATGCATGAATTATTTTTGAATCGTCCCCTATGATTCCTACGTGTGTGATTTTATTATTTTCATTTTGAAAAAAGGCCAAATCTCCATTTCTTTTGTTGTCAAAATTAATAGATTTACCCATAACTTGTTGTTGTGATGCGTCCCTAGGTAGTTCAATACCCATGATTCGATAAACAATTTGTGTGAAACCTGAACAATCTATTCCAAATATTGACTTCCCACCCCACAAATAAGGGGTGTTTAGATAATCGTTTGAAATACCCCAAAGATCAATGTCTTTTTGAACATCATCTCTTTTGTGTAATTCAAAATGGTGTGTGCCTATTTGAAATTTATTCATTTTTCCAACATGGCTTCCTTTAGATATGATTTGATTGCCGTTATTGGTTATAATTGTGGTATAAGTATCGGTTAAATAAGTGTACTCCTCCATCCAAACGTTAAATTCATCTGTAGATAGAGCATGTAACTGTTTTGGGTCCATATATCCCGTATATCCGTCAATAGAGCTCATTATTTGAGCCCAATTTTTATTGATTTCAAGCACTTTAACGGGCTCTCCAAACAGTAATTGAGTAATCATTTCGGATTCGTCTTTTGCTTCGGCTCTAACCGGTGAAATACCCACAATACAAAAAGCAAAACCATCTTTCTGTAAAATCATCGTTATCTATTCTTAAGTTTTCCTAAAGTTAAAAATTGAATCACATATATTGATTATTTTCGCATTAAGGTATGAACAAATTAATATTAGTAACAAACGACGATAGCATTCATGCTAAAGGAATTAAAGAGCTTGTAGCGGTTGCAAAAACATTTGGGCAAGTCATTGTTGTAGCACCGGATAAACCTCAATCAGGAATGGGGCATGCAATCACTATAAGTAATCCTCTAAGGATCCAAAAATATGAAGGGTTTGAAGAAGTGANGGCTTATGAATGTAGTGGCACTCCCGTTGATTGTGTTAAAATTGCCATTTTTGAAATTTTAAAAAGAAAGCCTGATTTGTTGTTGTCTGGAATCAATCATGGTGAAAACTCNTCAACAAACGTATTATACTCAGGGACAATGTCTGCGGCCATTGAAGGAGCGATGGAATCAATACCNTCAATTGGNTTTTCTTTGGCTGACTTTGATGCTGATGCAGATTTTGAAGCAACTAAAAGTATTTCNAGGAAAATAATTAAGGATGTAATTTTGAATGGCTTACCTAAAAACACATGCTTAAATGTGAATATACCTAAATTGCATTTGAAAGANATCAAGGGCATTAAAGTTTGTGCTCAAGCGCATGCCTACTGGGATGATAAGTTTGAATCAAGACTTGATCANTTTGGAAGGCCATATTATTGGCTGACTGGCGATTTTTCTGATATTGACAAAAGAGAGAATACAGATTTGTTTGCTTTGCAGAACGGATATGCTAGTGTTGTCCCTACGCATTTTGACTTGACAAATTATCAAGTATTAGAAAACCTTAAATATTTAGAAAAATGAGATCTAATTTAAATTCACAATTTTTTGTTGGTTTATTTATTGGAATAGTAAGCCCTTTGTTTTTTTTACCTATTATGCTCTACTTCATGAGCGTTTATGATGGTTATTCTTTTTCCATTTTATGGAATCAACTTATGGCAAATAACATGAACAGTAGTAAATATTTATCCTTGGCTTTGATAGGTAATTTGATTTGGTTCTATCTTTTTTTGAATAAGGAAAAATACTACCATACACGTGGAATAATAATGGGTATGTTGTTTTATGCACCCTACATGGTCTACATATATTACTTTCAATAATGAAAAAAATATTTGTCATAGCAGGTGAGCCATCTGGTGATTTGCATGCTTCTAATTTGGTGAAAGAAATCAAACACCTCAATCCATCTATTGAGATTAAAGGTTGGGGAGGAGAATTAATGTCAAACCAAGGGGTAGAGATTAAAAATGATTTAAAAAATCTTTCTTTTATGGGTTTTTTTGAGGTGTTGATGAATCTTAGAAAAATTCGAGATAATTTTAAACTTTGCAAACAACAATTGCTAGAATTTAAACCCGATGTTATAGTCTTTGTAGATTATCCAGGTTTTAACTTAAGAATGGCAAAATGGGCAAAAAATAAAGGATTTAAAATCATATATTATATTTCTCCCCAAATTTGGGCATGGAAAGAATCTAGGATTAAATCTATAAAGGCACATGTTGACCGGATGTATTGTATACTCCCTTTTGAAAAGGAATTTTATGCGAAGCATAATTATGCAGCTCAATATTTAGGTCATCCCTTAATGGATGAAATAGCTAGATTTAATGAACAATCGGATAATCCCAAGTTTAAGAAAAATAAACCCATAATATCTATTTTACCAGGTAGCAGAGAACAAGAAGTAGATAGGAAGTTAGGTTTAATGTTAAAAGCCGTCTCCAAGTACAAAGATTTTGATTGTTATGTTGCTTGTGCTCCTAATTTGGACTTGAGTTTTTTCAATGCTTATAAAGAAGAATACAATAATGTTTATTTTGTATCAGGTAAAACATATCAATTATTACTTGAAAGCGATTTTGCTATTGTAACATCCGGAACAGCCACACTAGAAACTTCTTTATTTAGAGTTCCTCAGGTCGTTTGTTATAAGAGTTCCTATATTTCTTATTTAATAGCAAAAATGGTAGTTGATATCAAATACATCTCTTTAGTTAATTTAATTTTGAATAAAGAGGTGGTTAAAGAGTTGATTCAAAATGAAGCGAATGTGACTAACATTCAGAAAGAATTAGACTTACTTATAAATGATACTGATTATCGTAATGATATGTTGAATGGTTACGATGAATTAATTATGAAAATAGGGCAGGAGGGGTGTAGTAAAAAAATAGCACATGATTTGCTAGAATATTGTTGATTTGTTTATGGTTAGATTGATTTTCATTATTTTAATTTCATTGCCAATACATGTAGTGGCTCAAAAAATGCAAGTCGGTATTTTTTATGGAAAGGAGATAAATAAAATATCAATTCTCTCGATGAATGGAAATTGCCAGTTGCATACCTCGAAAGGTTTTTTAACTGAATTAAAAGAGGGTAGTAAGCTCACTTTAAACATTAATTCTTCAAAAAAAATTCACATCAGTCAAGATGGTAAGTTTTTAGGAATTTCGGACTCCCTTTTTTTATATCAGCTAGAATTTTTAGATTATTTAAGTTTTCTATCGCCTGATGGTCGTTTTAAAAAAAGAAAATATCAGGGTGATTTTAAGATTACTCAAAATGATGGAACTTTTCAGATTATTAATGAAATCTTAATTGATGATTATTTGGAAGGCGTTTTGGCATCAGAGGCAGGTACACGTTTGGAAACTGAGTATTATAAAGTTCAGGCAATCATTAGCAGGACTTATGCCTTGAATAACTCGAATAAGCACATTAGTGAGGGNTTTAACTTATGTGATGGTGTTCATTGCCAAGCCTATTTGGGCCGTTATGAAGGTGAATCAAATGCAATCCTAAATGGTGTTGATTCAACAAAAGGAAAAATACTATTGGATTCAAATAACAATCGATTTCCCGTTTTCTTTTCAGCCAATTGTGGTGGACAATCTTCTGAGACAGATCAGATTTGGTCTGCAAATATAGCGGCATACCTTTCGAGAGTAGATACATTTTGTATTCATACAAGGCAAGCCAATTGGGAGAAATATATTCCCAAAAAAAAAGTCGTCTCATTTCTTAAAGAAAAATATTTTCTAGATGTGAATAGCCCTGAGATAGCCAATAAAATAATCAACTTCAAACAGGATGTAAGAAAAACTTTTTTTATTCATCCATCTTATGGAATCCCGTTAAGAGATATCAGAAATCATTTTGGTTTAAAATCAACCTATTTTGATACGGAACAAGTTGGAGATAAAATTCTTTTTAAAGGAAAAGGTTTTGGACATGGGGTTGGATTATGTCAAGAAGGAGCGATGAATATGATTAAAAAACAGTATTCGTACGAGGATGTATTGAAGTACTATTTTTCTGATGCTAAAATATCAGATTTTAGAATCGAAGCTATTTATAAGTAATCACGAAAATTTCCTCGTCTGCTTTTTTAAAAAACTTTTTCTCTCTCGCATAGGCTTCTAAATAATCTAAGTTCTTTATTTTTATTAGAATATTTCTGGTACCCGACAATTGTTTCTTCATTTTACGATTTCTAGTCTCAAGCTCGTTTAATTTATTTTTTTGATTGGAGATAAAAAAAATATCGTGGCTATCAATAAATAAAATGTATGACACAAAAACAAGAGACGTAATAATAAATTTGTTCTTTAGAAAGGGCAAGACTCGTTTCACAATCAAATATAAAAAGGAATCTTCTTGAATTTATTTGGACAATAAAAGATTATTAAATAATCATTGTTGATTATTCCTCAATGCAGTTGTTGTATTTGGTTTTTAGGAACGCATTGAAGGTTCTGTCAAATTCAAACGCTTTCTTTACGCTATTAAGGATTTGGCAAGATTGAGAGTTTGATGAAGATATTTCTGTAAGCTTCACAGCGCTCAACATTGCGCCATATTTAAGAACCGAAAGGTCCGTTTCAGTCATGTTTTCGAAATCTTCCTCACTTAGCTTTTCCAGATCAGGGATTGCTGTTTTCCAGATCATATTTGCCGTTTTTGAATCACGTGCATCATAACGAATAGCAGCCTCCATAAAACTTATGGCAATAGGGTGTTTTGTTATTGTGCGATAAACTTCACAACCTTCTATGGAAAAACTATTTCTTTCTTGTTTAATTTCTTTATCCGTTCCGGAATACGGGACGTAATATCCATCTTCATCATCTAGGTTACCTATGATTTCATTTTCGAACCATTCGTTTTGAAATGCATTTAGCCAAATTTTATGAATACTTACGTTAAAAATTCCATTTATATCAAGCTCCACGGCGGCCGAAATGCATTCAATTGCGTTTTCTAAAGCGGCTTGTTTGTCACCTAAACCAATTTTTTCATGCGTTTCTTCTAGGTAAACCCCATAAAAACCTTTCGCTGAAAAAATATTGGGAGTAGGATCTTCTGCATATTCCGGTTTTACAAGATATACGTCTGCTTTTTTTACCAGTTTTGAATAATCTTTATCTGCATAAATTTGTGTTAGCTCATCTAGGTTTTTTGTAACGGTGAGAATATTTTCTTTTTCTATACTCATTTCATCTTCTTCATCCTCTTCCTCGCCAGCCACAGAATATTGGAACATAGTAGTAAGTGTAAATGAATAAATTCCAATTTTCTTGAATTCGAGTTGAACCTCTTCGCTTTCTAAGCTTCCTTTTATAATTTTCCAATCTTTTCCAGCAATACCAGAAAACTCCCATAATGTTCCTGCATTTTTACTTCCATCAGATTTGAATTGAGCTTTGAAAGTAACTGAGTTCGGTTTTCCTGATTCGTTATCTAAAAACATTAGTTTTTCAGATTGGGTGTATGATAGTTCGGGATTTGGTTTTTGTGCATTAACTTTTGTGGAAAAAAACAATTGCAAGGTAAGTGTCACAAAAAGGGCGATAAATTTCATTTTTCTAATTTAGAATTATAGCAGTCAATTATTGTGCCGAATTTACAAGTTTATTTGTGACTTTGTATCAAGAGCTTTAAAATTTCTTGTGCTGCCAGTGAGATTTTTGTGCCAGGACCATATATGCCGAATACACCCAAATCATATAAATACTTATAGTCT
>JGI20160J14292_10004026_pt1 | contig 11039 bp, 8 predicted proteins | sample COG_10_FD_14292 | JGI IMG/M metagenome (IMG submission 14292) | reverse complement strand
TTAATTCCGTTAACTCCAAGTATTGTTCCCATTATTAAAACGTAACCTATTATATCTACTAATTCTAATAACGGATTGGAAATAGTTACTAAAAAAACATATATTACAAATAAATGAAATGGTACTAGCAAATACAAAATCCAATTATAAAACCAATCTTCTTTTGCTAGGTTGTTTTCATCTTTAGAAAAGTTGTAACTATTTTTTGGAATTAAATTTTCTAAAATAGGAACTAAAATATACAAGACAATAATTCCCAAATATGCTAAAACTCCGGAGAAGTTAAAGGATATTAACGCCAAAATTGGACTAATATAAATTCCTAAATATTTAAGTTTTGACATTTAATTTATAATTTATGAGCAAGTAAATTATTTTAAAAAGTTACTAATTATAAATAATTTTCACAAATCTGTTTAACAAGTTTGAAATTGGATGTGGAATAATAAATACTATCTCCTATATCTTTTAAAACCAGATTTTTTTTGATTTTTTTTCTTATTTCTATTGGCAAAAAATTCTTGTTTGCGTTTTTGTTTTTGTTTTTCAAATTCTTTCTTTTCAGCATTGGTCATTGGCTGGTCTGTCTGAGGAAAAGGATTGGAAGAAATAACTTTTATTTTTTGTTTGATTAGCTTTTCTATGTCTCTTATGTATGCATTTTCTTCTGGTTCACAAATAGAAATAGAAATCCCTTCTTCACCAGCTCTACCACAACGGCCTATTCTATGCACATAAGTTTCAGCTTCGTTGGGAATATCGTAGTTAATAACATAATGTAACTTGCTAATATCTATTCCCCTTGCAGCGATATCTGTAGCAACAAGAATTCTAATTTTACCTTCTTTAAAATCTTTAAGTGCTCTTTGTCTTTGGTTTTGGTTTCTATCTCCATGAATGGCTGCACAATTAATATTTTTCTTTTTTAGATTTCTAACAATTTTATCTGCACCATGCTTTGTTCTTGAAAAAAGAAGTACTTGGTCTAGTTTTGAATCTTTTAATATGTGAAGAAGCAGTTCTTTTTTATTGTTTTTATTGGTAGTGTATAGATACTGTTGAATAGTATCTGCAGCAGAAGAAACAGCATTAACAGCTACTTTTTCTGGATTCACTAAAATTTGCCTAGATAGATCTAAAATATTTTGAGGCATAGTTGCTGAAAAGAATAGAGATTGTCTGTTTTTAGGGAGTTTAGCTATGATTTTTTTAATATCGTGAATGAATCCCATATCTAGCATTCTATCTGCTTCATCTAACACAAAATATTTTACTGCATTAATAGAAATAAATCCTTGGTTCATTAGATCTAATAGACGGCCAGGGGTAGCAACTAAAATATCTATTCCATTACTTAATGCTCTTGTTTGGCCGTGTTGAGAAACTCCCCCAAAAATTACAGTAGTTTTAAGCTTAGTATACTTAGAATAAGCTTTAAAGTTTTCTTCAATCTGAATGGCTAATTCTCTGGTAGGAGTAACTATTAGAGAAGATATTTTTCTATTTTTTTGATGGTTTTGATGGCCATTTACTAAATGCTGAATAATAGGAATTGCAAAGGCAGCCGTTTTACCAGTTCCTGTTTGGGCACTCCCCAAAACATCGTCACCACTTAAAACTAAAGGAATTGATTTGGCCTGTATCTCGGTTGGTTCTATATAGTTTTGATCCTTTAATGCTTTTAAAATAGGCTCTATTAATTTTAAATCTTCAAAATTCATTATGTAATTTGTAATTGGATGCTTGTTATTGTAAAGGTAACTATATTATTATCTGTAGAATATTTTTCAGATAAATGTAAAATTCAATAAAATTAGCCTCTATCTTAATTCTATTTTATCAATAAGAATTATGAATTCTTCATTTTTTTTATTGGCAATTAAGAAAGTTACTTCTTCGATAGATTTATGAAAGAAATTAGGTTCGTCCAATTTTCTTCCTCTAAAAGAAGGGTACATACTATTTAAGGGTATTTCTATTTCTTGCCATTCTCCAGAGCTTGAAAAAGAGGTTATGTAGGAAGCATAATCAGAAGATTTATGTTTTATTCTAAACTGATAGTTCTTACCATCTCCTTTAATTTTTAATACTATTGATTTAAACTTTTCTATGTTTAATTTATTAAAACCATATCTAACTGAAGAGAATCCACCATTATTATCTAAAGATATTTTTCCGGAAAAAACGCCTTTTCCATCCTTGTTTAACTGGAAGTTTCCATTCGATTTACCTCCCATTACCACATCATCTACAACTATCCAGTTGCTAATGGATGAATTTTTGTTAAAATTAAATATTATATGACTGGACAAAGAAGAAACTAAAACCATTGAGCAAATTAAGTATTTCATGAAGATAAAAGATTATTTTTTGAGCACTTTTTCATAAGCTCTTCTTGGACTTTTCCTAATATAAACTATCCCACAGAAAGAATAACCTAGTTTTTCAAAAATTTTCATCATGGGTATATTGTCGTGATTGGTATCTGCTTTGAGACTATATATATTTTTCGAAAGAGCGTATTGTTCTATTAATTTTATCATCTTTTTGGCCATGCCTTTTGCTAAAAATTCTTCAGAAACAGCTACTCTATGGTAGACTACAAAATCTTGATCGCTAAGCCATCTTCCTTCGATATTTATATAATCTGGTTCATCATTGATAATTACTGCAGTATATCCTATAATAGTATCGTTTTGAGTTAAGACAAAACCTATTTTCTTTTCAATATCGCTTTTTACAACCTCCATATTGGGGTAGCCGTCCTGCCACTGGTTACTACCATCTTTTTTCCTACGCTTTATAGCATCTTTTAAAATTTGCCATATTTGAGAAGCTTCGGAATATTTAGCAGGTCTAAAATGATAATCCATTCTATGAATTTATTGTTTTCAGTTTGGTTATATCAGAATTTTTTAAATATCAGAAATAGTTTTATTTCCAGCCTGGAGGACTTGAATCTTTAGAAGCTGTACTTTCAATAAGATAAAACCATTGAAAATTTTGAGTAGAATATACATAATTAAATTCTTTTTCTTTAATTATAAAAACACCAACTCCTAGTTCTAGAGCATCTTTACTTAATATGTTGGACTTATGCCCTGGAGATTTCATCCACTGAGTAACAATCTTTTTGGACAAGCTTAAGTAAGTGTCTTGTGAGTCAACAGGTGTTTTGGCAATATTTTCTGCAATATATGGATTGGTTATACCTGCAATTTTTGCTCTATCTTCTGGTTCTTTTCTTTTTTTAATTTTGGAGCTGTGACTGAAAAATTTTAGTTCAGCCATCATTTTGCTATGGTTAAAGGCTGCAATTTCTAGATTTTTATTCCAAGATATTATTTCTTTTTTTCTTTTGGCTCGCTCTTTATTGGTTAGAAAAAAAATAGTGGCATGAAGTAGGGGGTAGTCAATTTTATTAAAGTTTATAGTTTGGTTAATTTCCTCTAGCTTGCTAAAATTTACATGATTATATTTTTCATAAGACTGTTTTTTCCAAGAGCTGTTTTTAGTAGAAGTTTGTCCAATAAATAATATTGGCCAGGCGAAAAATAGAAGCAATACTTTTTTCATTTTTAATTGTCTTTAAAATAATAGATTTTTAATGAATTAAAAAAGTACTTAAATATTTAGTCTAAAAGAATAGGAGCACCAGCAACTTCCATTTTTTTACCAACAGCATTTACTTTTTCTAGGTAAGTATCTATTTTTGGTTGTAGTCGCTGAAAAAGCTCAGTTGCTACGTTAAAGCTTTTCATATGTAGTTCCGTTGGACCATAAGAGTTGGGATACCATCCACCTCTTGAACTGTAAAGGCTGCTGAATAGAGAAACATTGTCTTTCTCACCAATTTCTTCTTTGGAAGGGCTTCCACCAATTTCTCTTTCTAAGCTGTTCATGGTGGCAACCAATTCATAAACTTCTTTTGTAAGAGAAACTCTTTGGTTATTTATATAATTTAAGTTTTTTTGGTAAGCCTTAACTTTCGTGTTTGCCTTATCAAACTTGTTCTGGTAAACATTTACTTTTTTGGTAAGTTCTGCAATTGAATTGTAGTATGCTTCGTGCTTACTTGCCATAGGATTGGAAAGTGTATTTTTTCTTATGCGCTCCACCTCAAATTGTTGGTTCTGCTCTAAATCTGTAAGTACCCCTTCAACTCTTTTAAACATAGACACAGTGTATATTCCGGGAGATACCATTTTCTGAATAGAACTGTAGTCTCTTTTGGCAGATGCCTTAACTGCGGTAGTTAATTTGGTATTCAATTCCCAAGAAACTCTAGTTATTCCTTTTTTATAAGGAGCTGATAATTGAGTTACAGTTTTTCCATCGCTATTTTTTATTACCAATACAACTTCTGGTTTAGATTCATTTAGCTCATCGTCCAATGCTTCCCAACCAGGAAATGGAATATCCTTGGTTTTTTGATCTTCTAAAATTTTAACTAGCTTTTTTAGCTTTTTCAATTCTATTTTTGTTTTTTTAGCAAGTACATCAATCTCTTCTTCTAATATTTTATTGGTTGTTTTATATCCTGCTTTGTTTAATTTTTCTAAAAGGCTTCGGTCTGCTTTTTCAGACATTTCTGCTTTTTGTCTTTTTGCTCTTTTAGAAGTGTGTCCATCTTTAAGATAGTAAGTAAAAATAGCGCCGTAAGGAGGGTTTTTAGCATTGAAAGTCGCACCTCCGCTACTTCTAGTCCCTCCATTTATGCGGTTGTACTGAAGTGCTTTTTTAGGAGCAAATAAAATGGCTTCTTTTCCTATAGATTCCTCATTGATTTCCCTAAGCGGGCTATAGTCGTCAAGAACATAAAAACTTCTTCCAAAAGTGGCCAGTACAAGGTCGTTTTCTCTTTTTTGAATTGCCAAATCTCTAACTGGAATAGTAGGAAGTCCACTTGAGAATTTATGCCATTTCTCCCCTTTATTTAAACTTACATATACCCCGTATTCTGTTCCTAAAAATAAAAGGTTTGGGTTAATGTGGTCTTGTACAATTCGCCAAACTAGTGTTCCATCAGGAATTCCATCGCTTATAGATGTCCATTTTTTTCCACCATCAATAGTTTTGTAAAGATACGGTTGGTAGTCGCCAAATTTATGATTGTCTAATGCTATGATAGGCAGTTTGCTTATCGTACAAATCCGCTTTGATATCGTTTACAAATGCTGTAGATGGTACTTTTGGTAGTTGGTCCACAGTCATTTTTTCCCAGCTTTTTCCACCGTCTTTAGAGAGTTGAATAATTCCATCATCTGTACCTGCATACAAAATATTTTCATCTGCTTTAGATTCTGCTAGTGAAGTAATGGTGTTGTATGTGGACATTGCGTAAACGTCCCAAGCATTTTCAAAACTTTGTACTTTTCCCATAATAGGAAGAGCCAAACGTTCTTGATTTTTGGTTAAATCTTTTGAAATTGCCTTCCAATTATCTCCTCTGTTCTCAGATCTCCATACACGCTGAGAGGCAAAATAAATTCTTTTTGGATCGTGGTGACTTACTAAAATAGGAGAGTCCCAGTTGAATCTTTCATAAGGTTCGTCAACTCCTGCTCTTGGACGAATATTTACAACTTCTCCATTGGTGCGGTCTATTCTGTTAATGTAACCCTCTTGCGATTGAGCATAGATAATATTTGGATTGCCTGGCTCGGTTGCTGGCTGATGTCCATCACCACCTAGAACTACCTCCCAATCAGAATTGGAAATCCCGTTTCTTTTGAATGTTCTAGAGGGACCTCCTTGAGTATTGTTGTCTTGTGTACCACCATATATATTATAAAAAGGTTTTGCATCATCCACCGCTAGCTTATAAAATTGGGTAATTGGAAGATTGCCAACAAATTTCCAAGTTTTAGAGCCGTCAAAAGATTCGTAGATGCCACCATCAGAACCAGCAAGCATGTAATTAGGATCTTCTTTTTTGAAAGTAAGCGCGTGGTTGTCAGAATGTTTGCTTTTTTCGCTCATGGTGTAGAATTTTTTTCCTCCGTTGTCTGAAACTAAAACACGAACATTCATCAAATAAATCTTATCAAAAACATGGGGAGAGGCTACCAACTCTTGGTAATAATGAGGTCCTGTTCCACCAGAAACTGCATCAGACATTTTACTCCAGCTTGCTCCAGAATTATTGGTTCTGTATACACCGCCTTTTTTTCTCTCTAGCTCTATTGCTGCGTAGAGAACATTTGGTTGCATAGGAGAAATGGCAAGACCAATTTTTCCCATATTTTCACCTGGAAGACCTTTGGTTATTTTCATCCAAGAATTTCCTCCATCCATGCTTTTGTAGATAGAAGTTCCTGGTCCTCCACCAAGAAGTGCGGCAACATTCCTATGTCTTTGCCAAGTGGCAGCGTACAATATGTCAGGATTATCTGGATGTATTAATAGGTCTGTAACTCCTGTCCATTCGTTTACTTCAAGGGTGTTTTTCCATGTAGATCCACCGTCATCGCTCTTGTACAATCCTCTTTCTCCACCAGAACTCCAAAGTGGACCTTGGGCAGCGACCCAAATTGTATTGGCATTTGTTGGGTGAACAATAATTTTTGAGATGTGCTCAGATTTTTTAAGTCCCTTGTCTTTCCACGTCTTCCCCCCATCAGAACTATGGTAAATACCATGTCCAATTCCTACATGCCTGCCACCTACATTTTCTCCTGTTCCTAACCAAATAGATGCATTATTGTTGGGATCTATGGTAATACATCCGGTAGAGTAGAAGGGCATATTTTCTGTAAGTGGGCTCCAAGTGGTTCCCGCATTGTTAGTTTTCCAAACTCCACCAGAACCAACTGCTACATACCANGTATTTTCATTTTTTGGATCTATGGCAATATCTGCGATTCTTCCCGACATAAAAGCGGGTCCAATACTTCTAAATTTAAAACCACCTAAGGCAGAAGAAAGAGAAGGTTTTTGATTTATTTTTTCTTGCCCATAGGAAAGTTGAAATGAGAAGATAAACAAAAATGCAAATGCTACTAGATTAAGATTTTTCATAGAATAAATTTGTTAATTGAAAATAATTATAATGTAAACTTAGTAAAAACTTGGATTACTTTTGGGCTTGTTTAAAACCAGTATTATTCAGTGAGAAAATTGATGAAAGTTTTAAATAACGTCTCGTATAAGAATAGTAGCCGATTGCGTGGCACTTTCCTTCCAATTTACAAGAAAGTTGAAGCTGGCTATAACAACTGAATTTACTAATAACCTGGCTATTATTTTTATACATTGTTAGACTCTGTTTTTATTTTTAAACTTCGTGTTGAGTAATCTCTATTTCTTTATAGTTTAATAAGCTTAGAATATCCAACCATTTCATCTGTTGCTACCTTAATAAGATATATACCGCTAGCTAGTTCCTCGATGCCAATAATGGCATCCGGATTATTTTGATAATAGACTAGTTGACCAGAAGTAGTATAAATCTGTATCGATTTTATCTCTTGTAATAATGCAACACTGAAAAAATCAAATGTAGGGTTTGGATAAACTAAAACCTCTATTTTGTCTGTTGGTTTGGGTATATTGGCTTCTTCAAGTTCTGTGGGCGCAAAAGGGATTTCAGTTACTCTGATTACGGTTTTATTGATATTAATAGTATCATTACCACCGGTCACGGGATAGGTAACTGTTTCTCCGTCCATAGTACCCTCAATGTAATATTCAAAATCAAATCCCGGGTCGGATAAGGTAGCTTTATATACATAGTCACTACTGTTTGTGCTTAAAAGATTAACTTCAAAAAAAGCTAGATTTGAACCTATTTCACGATAATAAATTTTGGGGTTTGAAACAGCGGTATTACCTGTAAAAATCACTTTTTGCTCGAAATTACCTCCTTTATAAATTTGAGTGATCTCTGGCATTGCCCTAACCATATTCGAACCTTCATATGATGTACTTATAGGAGTCGAAATTCCCATTTCTTCACTTGCTCTGATTCGGTCGATAAGCGTGGATTGTTGTAATTGTGCAATAACACCAAGTTCAGAGACACTTCTTACTCGCTGAATTTCATGTGTCATCAATCTACTAAATGTACTTATAATACTATCTGCATTTTCTGCCTGATTTATTTCATTTACATATAGTTCTCTGTAAATAGATAGTTTAAGTAAATCGATCTGACCTTGAAAAAAGTGATACCAATACATATAACGATCTATATTTCCTGTTCCAACAATATCATCTTTATAAGAACAAAATTCCGTATAGATATGAATAGCATCTAAAAACTTAGGGTCAGTAATACTCGTTGGGTCATTGTCTTCCAATTCATTTAAGGCACTTGGCAAAAATCGGGAAGACCTTGGTATTGAACCTTGAATGCCTTCACCTGTAAATTTTGGTTCACCTAATCTGTCTGCTTTAGCAAAAAGGTTTCCTATTTCTGTAGCTCTTTCTGGTCCAAAATTGGCTTCTGCCCAATCTATATAGAAAGCAGTAATCCAATTCACAAAATCTTCTGGTTGCTGATCGAAAGAAGTTTCCCACATATCGAAGATGGGATAGTTGCTATATCCCTGATCAACAGTACTCAAATCAATTGCAACAGGGCCTCTATTTCCCCATATCAATGCAGCGTGTGCAGCTGAGTTTAGTGCAATCGAATTCAAGCGCCAATGTTTGGCTATATGAGCTTGAACACCTCCATAATTTAGACTATGACCAACTTCATTAAATATGCCCATCACTCTCAACTGCGGTTGTATCAAGCCCCAGTCTTCCTCATACCAGCATGAAGACCATCCAGGTCGTCCAGTTGGTAATACTTCATTCATACTGCCTGCATTATCCCACAAACCACCGAAAGGCACTTCCAAGGGCAGATCATCGTGAAATTCAAGTGCTTCACCATCTCCTCCTGCACTGCCCACCTTCCAGCCGAATGTAGCTAATTTAAACGGTGCGTTAGTTTCTTCTAATACATCATAACAATACTTGTAATTTAAAGCAACGTTTTCTATTTGGTTTTTTGATAGTTGATGACCGTTGTATGACCATGTTTCATATGTCCATAACCAATAGTAATCCAATGGGTGTGTTCTTGCTATTCTTGTAAATATACCTTCTAATAGTGTTTTATTAAAGATCTCATTTGTCACTTTATCATTTTCAGGCAAGTTTAGTCCATGCCATCGAATTCGATGCTGAACCTCTTCTGGAACGCCTCTAATCCAGTCTTTTGTAATTAAATGCTTGCGATAACCTGGCTCGAATCCCAAAGGAGCTTCATGACCAATTGCAGTTTTTACTCCCATTTGCTTTGCATGTGTAAATGACTTCTGTAGTAAAAAACCAACGTTGTTTATTACTTCAGCTTTTTCTGCCTGGGTTATAGGATGTGCAAAGCCCATAGCATCTGATGCCATTTCGTCATAAGCAAATAATTTATCAGCACCATTACTGAAATCAGTTGTTTTTATAGGAGTGCCACTCCAGCTATTATCTTTAGTACGATAGGTACTTGCCCAGTGTGCTTCATATGCCCCTTCATCCTTTATGGTGCCATTTGGATTTACATCATCTTTATGACCAATCCAGAGGTGTGGCTCAGGACCATCTAAGGATTTAGGATCTCCTTTTTCTGTATATAAATGCAGGCCAAAGAAATTCAATCCCATTTTAGCCTGTTGAGTGATAACAGATTTATAATCTTCTGTACTCCAAAAGTCAGGACCTGCAAGAAAGTTATGGAAAGGGAGTATGCCACGCATCTCAAACCAGGGCAGACCTTTTTCATCAAATGCGCTGATATCAATTGGATAAGTCAGTCTATTATCTGGTATTGCATCACCTCCCAGGTTAAAATGACAACCAATAAGCTCTGCAAAACGGTAGGCAGCTCTCAATGTCGTTGTAGTATCTGCACCACATATAACTAAAACATTCCGACTGTCTTTACTTACAGATTTGATAAGATAGCCTATTCGGTCATCAGAAATTGGGGCATCAACACTGCCATAATCAGGCTTTAGCTCTGTAATGATGCTACTGTTGTTTTCAGCCACAACTATAACATCTCCAGAAGGGAAAGCGGAATAGGTATTTGCAGTAACTATGGAAGGAGCTGTTCCTGTTCGAAGGAATATATATCTTCTTATTTCTTTTGCGGCCTGTTCTTCTGAAATAGATGCATTGGAGGTTTTTACAATTGTTTGAGCTCCGCTAATAGTTGGCATTAACAGTATTAGAACTATTAAGTAAATATAATATTTCAAGCTTTCTGTTTTCATCCTTGAGCATTTTCGTTTAATACAATTTTTCATGGTGCTAGGTTTTGCCGTTTTACTAATCCTGAAACAGCTTCTTAAAACTTTACCCCACCCCCAGCTAAATCTTTTTATAGAGCCTAACGGTTTGGCTAAACTGCGTTTAAATGCAGTTTAGGTTTTGTTGTGCAGCGTTTATTGTTATTCAAAAATGTCAACAATGATACAATTGTCCGTTCCAAGAATACTTAGACCTCCATTATCCCCATTACCACTGGAACTCATTGAATTCTTTTTAAATTTTATTGTGCTAGAAGCCTTAACCTCTCCACTTTCATCTCTTGCTTCTATTTTATACTTACCATATGGAAATTGATCAATAATAAGTGAAGATAGAATGCTGTCTGGTGACGAACAATCAGGTGTAAAAGAGGTGTTTTTGAGTATCCCTTTATAATTTCCGTCAATGTAAAGGTTTAATTCAGTATTGGCTGTATCTGTACTAGTATAGAAATAAAAAACATGCTCAGTATTTTCCTTTTTACATGAACTAAAGCTAATAATTATGCTTGCCAAAATTCCTACGTTTATTAAATATTTCATGATATTTTTTTGTGCATAAACGTTGGTTTTTTGTCTTTATTATATATAAATTCAATTTCTATTCATAGTTTATGGATGTTTTTAGAGAAAATGTTGCACAACGAGGGAATAAACGTATTACGTTTATTTCCCTTTTACACTAAGTTATAAAAAATTCAAGTTATCAGAGGGGTTTTGAATATTTTTAAGATGAGCATT
>JGI20160J14292_10004025_pt1 | contig 11039 bp, 10 predicted proteins | sample COG_10_FD_14292 | JGI IMG/M metagenome (IMG submission 14292) | reverse complement strand
TTGCGACTGATTCTACCCCTTCCATGGTGACATTTGAATCAAAACGACTAATTTGCGTGACTTCTAAGCCTTCATACCCGCAAGGATTAATCAGACTAAAAGGCTCTAGATCCATGTCCACGTTTAAACTAATGCCATGGTAAGTTCGACCTTTAGAGATTCTTAGGCCAATGGAAGCAATTTTTTTCTCCCCCACATAAACACCAGGTGCGCCTTCAACAAAGGAGCTCTCTATGGCGTAATGTTTCAGAATATTTTGAATTAGGTTTTGCAGGTTGGCGACCAGCGACTTAGGCCCTATTTTTTTTGTCTTAATGTCTAAGAGAAAATAAATAACCAATTGACCTGGACCATGAAAAGTAACCTCGCCGCCTCTGTCGGTTTGAACGATCGGAATATTTCCTGGATTTAAAACATGCGAGGGATCAGCTGCAGTACCCAATGTAAAAACTGCATCATGCTCAAGCAACCAAATCTCATCATCAAAGGAATCCGCTTGAACCAGTGAGCGCATCTTCTCATAGGTATCTGCGTAGGCTTGAGTGCCTAACTGAATGATCTTAGGAGTCACCGTCACTGTTTGTTCGGGCCTCGACAAATGCATCTTCGGCAATGGCATGAAAGCTTTTCACCTCTGCTAGAAAAGTTTTGAAAGAATCGTAAACTTTTTTAATATCAGGATCGTTTGCAGCAGAAGTCTCTAAAATCTCCTCAGAGATAATTCTAAATTCATTGATCACATCTTTGGGTAGCTCTCTGAGCTGGACGTCATGATTTTGAATCAAATCTTGTAAGGCTCTGTTGTTAGAGGCTGTGTACTCATCAAGTAAGTCTTGATTCACAGCCTTAGCAGCTGTAGTAACTATTGCCTGCAAATGAGGAGGTAATGTATTCCAAGCATCAATGTTAATGGTGAATTCAAGCATGGAGCCTGGTTCATGCCAACCAGGATAATAGTAGTATTTTGCCACCTGCTGAAAACCAAAAGCTAAGTCATTGTAGGGGCCTACCCACTCAACTGCATCAATGGTTCCAGTCTGCATGGCTGTGTATAGTTCGCCGCCTGGGATATTGACAGGAATGCCTCCAGCTCTTTTAAAAACCTCTCCACCAAAACCGGGGAAACGCATTTTTAACCCTTTGATGTCTTCTAAGGAATTAATTTCTTTGTTAAACCAACCAAACATCTGGGTGCCAGTGTTGCCGCCGGGTAAAGGCTTTAAATTAAATGGACGATACAGATCTTCCCAAAGCTCTAAGCCACCTCCTCGATTGACCCAAGCGTTAATTTCATCGGCTGTAAAACCAAAAGGCACGCCTGCAAAAAATTGTGCTGCTGGAACCTTCCCCTTCCAGTAATAAGCTCCGCCATGACCCATCTCTACTGAGCCACCAGACACTGCATCAAACACACCCATAGCCGGAACAAGTTCCCCCGCTCCATAAACTGTTACCTTTAATTGACCTTGAGACATCTCTTCAACTAACTGACTGAATCGCTCGGGGGCCATGCCCAAGCCTGGGTAATTTTTTGGCCAAGTGGTCACCATCGACCAGGAATAGTTTTTCACAGAAACAACGCCTTCGACTGACTTGTCTGGAGCACCACAGCTGCTTAAAAAAATAACCGCCAATCCCGAAAGTAAAAAATGCCTCATCCTAATGTCTCCAGTTTTGCGAAAGCTAAAACGAGCCATTTGCTGCCAGCTTTTTCAAAATTAATTTGAACCCTTGCAGATTCGCCCGACCCTTCATAGTTTAAAACGACGCCCAGCCCAAAGGTAGGGTGCACCACTTTTTGTCCCAGACCAATTCCAACCTCGTCCTTAAAGTCCATTTTAGATTTTTTGGCTGTGCGCACATAAGGCGTGCTCACTGAAGCTCTGGGTCTTATTTCATCAATAAAGACTGCTGGAATTTCTTTTAAGAATCGCGAAGGCGGATTGAAGACATCTGAGCCATGCAATCTTCTAGATTCAGCATGAGTTAAGTAAAGCTTTTTCATGGCGCGAGTGATGCCCACATAGCAGAGCCTTCTCTCTTCCTCTAATTGTGCTGGGGATTCAATGGATCGACCATGTGGAAATAAGCTTTCTTCGAGGCCTGTAATAAACACCAAAGGGAACTCTAGGCCTTTGGCTGAATGCAAGGTCATGAGCTGAACTGCATCTTGAAATTCATCGGCTTGAGTGTCTCCTGAATCAAGAGAGACAGTATCAAGAAAAATTTCAGCAATTTCCTTGTGAGACATTTCTTTCTCAAAGGATTGCTCAAAGTTTTTTGCAGAGGTCACCAGCTCTTCTAAGTTTTCTATTCGGGTTTTACCTTTTTCGCCGGCTTCTTTTTTGTGATATTGATAAAGGCCAGATTTTTGAATGATCATCTCCATCAATTCTGACAACGGCATGGTATCTAGCAAACCAATGCACTCGCTGATCAGAGCTAAATATGCGTTGAGACCTTGCCCGGCTTTGCCGCCCATGTTGCCTTCGTCGTGGAGCTTTGCTGCCGCTTTGATATAGGAGAGATTGTAAGCCTTGGCTGTATCTCTGATTTTTGCCTGTGACTTAACACCGATGCCTCTAGTGGGATTGGCAATCGATCGCTCAAAGGCAGGGTTATCATGGGGGTTAAAAATCACCTTGAGGTAGCTCATGGCATTTTTGATTTCCATGCGTTCGTAGAAACGCAAACCACCATAGATTCGATAAGGAATATTCGCTCTCAGTAACGCTTCTTCTAAAGCCCTTGATTGTGCATTGGAGCGATAGACTATACCCGCATCACTATATAACTCTCCGCCTTCCATCCAGCTTTTGAGAACCCCTGCGATAAATCTTGCCTCATCTTGTTCATTGTATGCCTGATAAAGAGTGATGCGCTCACCTTCCAAGGAATCAGTCCATAGGTTTTTGCCTAAGCGAGTTTGATTGTTGTCTATCAAAGCATTGGCAGCGCCTAAAATTACACTGGTTGAGCGATAGTTTTGCTCGAGGCGAATGACCTTAGAGCCCTCGAAACTCGACTCAAATGATGAAATATTTTCTACCTTAGCGCCTCTCCAACCATAAATAGATTGATCATCATCACCAACCGCTGTGATGGTTGCCGTCTCTGATGCAATCTCTTTGAGCCAGTTGTATTGAATAGTGTTGGTGTCCTGAAACTCATCGACCAAGACGGCCTTAAATCGATTGTGAAAAAACTCTTTGACTGTCTTGTTGGACTTAACCAGCTCATAGGCTCTGAGCAGCAGCTCGGCAAAATCTACCAGACTGTCGTTGGCACAAGCATCTTCATAATGCTTGTAAATACCTTTGACGGTCTGAGCATAAAAATCTCCATTGTCAGATACATCATCGGCTCTAATGCCTTCATCTTTCCAGCCATTGATCTGCCATTGAATTTGCTTGGGCGGCCAGGCTGCATCGTCAAGTCCCGCTTCTTTGGTTAGACGCTTCACTATTCTGAGTTGATCGTCGCTGTCTAAAATAGTAAAGCCTGAGATTAAGCCTGCCTCTTTGTAAAACCTTTTTAAGGTTCTGTGTGCCAAGCCATGAAAGGTTCCACACCACATATCCCCGCCTGGAGACTGCAATAATTCCTGAATTCTGGATTGCATCTCTCTGGCGGCTTTGTTGGTAAAGGTGACGGCAATAATAGAAGACGGGTTGATGCCCATGGCCTCTACTTTCCAAGCAATGCGATGCACCAAGACCCTGGTCTTGCCTGAGCCTGCACCAGCCAGAACAAGCAAACTCTTATCTTCAGATGTGACGGCCTCACGCTGGGGATCGTTTAAATTTTCTAGTATGTGAGAAACATCCATGGGGGGTTCATTTTTTAATCTAAGAAGCCTATTCTAACCTCTATGCAAACTAAATTATTAAGAGAAATCAAAAATGCATTGCCTGAGCTTCGAAAATCCGAGGTCAAGGTTGCCGAATTTGTTTTAAATAAGCCTGGGGATATTATCGAGCTCACAACGGCGCAAGCTTCAGGCGCTATTGGGGTGAGTGAGCCAACGCTCATTAGGTTTTGTCAGGCACTAGGATTTAATGGCTTTCAAAAATTTAAGCTCACACTGGCTCAACAATTAGCAGCAGATGATTATTTTCATTCCTATGAAATTGACCCCAATGACAGCATTCAAGAGGTCACTGAAAAAGTCTTTGATAGCACCATCAGTGAAATTTTAAATGTGAGATCTCAATTGGATCAATCAGTCGTAGAAGAAGCGATTGAGACCTTGGCCAATGCAAAGAGAGTTGAGTTTTATGCCTTCGGGGGCTCCGTGCCTGTGGCGATGGATGCGCAGCATAAATTTTTTAGACTCAAGATTCCTTCGTCTTGTATTTCAGACCCGCACATTCAATTCATGTCTGCTAACTCACTCAACGAGAGAGATGTGGTGGTGGCAATATCCCAATCAGGCAATACGGCTGCCTTGGTAGAGAGCATTAAAACGGTTAAAAGTTTTGGTGTGATTGTGATTGGACTCATGCCCTCAGGAACCCCGCTTTCAAGAATCTGCGACATAGCGCTCGATATTGATGTGGGAGAAAATGCTCGATTAACTCGACCAATGACCTCAAGGCTTGCTTACATGGCGATCATAGATGTATTAGCAGTAGGTGTGGCACAGCTAAAGCCCGAAGCACAAGATCACCTGTTTAATATTGTCACCAGTCAGAATTCTTTAAAGATTAAATAATTAGTACCGAAGGTTCTCTCTAAACCAAAGATTGACCATCCACTTTTCTCCCTTGATAACTGGCATACCTGCATGCAGTGATTTGGGGTGAATTTTTGGGTGTGATGCAGCTGGCGTCTCAGTGAGAGTGTTGTGGAAGACCACCACGTCTCCCTTTTTAGCAGTCACCGTGACGCCTAACTCTGGAAAACCGGTACCGCCGCCCTCCTCAACATCGTTGAGGTAAATCAATACTGTAATCATTCGTTGGCCACCAGGCTTCCAATTTCTCTTCCCATCCAGAGTCTGAAAGTCAAAGGAGTCAAAATGTGGTTTGTATTGAGCTCCAGTTTTATAGTAGACCAATTGATACTGTTCCGCGTTCCGAATGGGTATTTGCGTCAAAATTGATAGTCGCTTGCTGACTTCATGGACGATATCATTGGCATTATGTTCAATCCAGCAGTTCTCGCTGGTCCTGCTTTCATGTTGAATGTGTTGATCGGGACTGATCACTGTGGATGGCTGAAGTTTGCCCTGAGAAGCCTCAATAAATGCCTCACATTCCATGTCGCTAACAAAGTTAGTCACAACATAGAGTATTGGATCACCAGAATACATGGTGACATTTTCAGCGATTTTTTTTGGGTATTCTTCGTTCATGATGTGAAATAATTGTATGCTAACAGGGAGCCTAAGGTATATAAAATGAGCATATTTATTTCGATCGCATCCTATCAAGACCCGCTTCTTGTTTCAACAATTTTCAGTGCCTATAACAATGCCAAAAATAAAGATGATTTAATCTTTAGCATTTGCGATCAATCAGATCATCCTGTAAATATAGAGGATTTAACTTTTGCAAAACAGGTGAGATATGACCATGTGGATCCCCTATTTTCAAAAGGTCCGTGCTGGGCAAGGCACAGAGCTCAAACTTGCTATCAAGAGGAAGACTATTTCCTGCAGATTGATTCTCACACTCAATTCCTGCCAAACTGGGATGAGTTATTCACAGAAGCTTTATTAAAAATTGAAGCTGTTGGATCAACCGATGTCTATTTCGCTAATCCCATTATTACTTCCTACCCCAGAAGTTTTAAGGTGCTTGATTTTGATCAGGGTCTGTTTGAACTCAACACTGGAGATAAGCACACCCAAGTTATTACTTATAGAAAAGATAGCCTATTTTCTCGCGGCTCATTTTCACGCCAAATAGGCATTCCAACTAAACACACAGAAATCACTCACGCCTATCTCATGGCCGCAGGCTGCATCTTTACTCGCGGAAAGTTTGTGCAACAAATTCCCTATGATCCGAATTATTATTTTTATGGCGAAGAGTTGTCGATGGCGCTAAGAGCCTTTACACATGGCTTTTCTTTTTTTCATATTCCTGATATTCCTCTTTTTCATCTTTATACAGATGTTAGTAACCTTCCTAGAAAACTGCATTGGGACCCAGAAGATGATGCAAATCGAGCCACTAAATGGCATGAATTAGAGCAAAAAAGTCTTGACCGACTGGATGATTTGTTTGCTGGGAAGATTGAGGGCTCTATGGGTCTTGGATCTCAAAGATCTCTTGAGGATTATGCGAGCATGAGTGGGATGGATCTTAAAAATCAAAGAGTTTTAAATTTAGAGCAGGCCACTGAGTCGACTTATCTAGAATCGATGGAATGGTCAAAAAACCCAATAACAGGGCAACATTAATAGGAGAGGAGTATGAGCGAAGAAGCGAGAAATTTTTTGAATAGTTATGGGGAGTTTGTCACAAAAGTTACAAGTGAGCCGAGTCTAAATCAATCAAGCTTGGATGAGCGAATGAAAGAGATTGATGCCTCTTCGCCCATTGAATCTGCAAGGCTCTTGACTGCAGCTCTGGGACTTGGGAGTGAAACAGGTGAATTTGTTGAAATAGTTAAAAAGATGTTTCTTCAAGGTAAGCCGGCATCTGAAGATAACATTTACCATATGAAAAGAGAGCTAGGTGACATCATGTGGTACTGGGCTACTGCCTGTATGGCTTTAAAGCTAGACCCTTATGAAGTGATCAAAGAAAACCAAGATAAGCTAGAAGCAAGGTACGGTGAAAAGTTTGAGGTCGATAGAAGCGANCATCGAAAGGACGGAGACCTGTAAATATCAAATAGGTTAATAAACTGATTTTGCTTTAAAGTCTTCGGTCGCCGCTAGATACTCCTGCTTGAGTTGATCAACAAGGACTTGAACAGTTGGCGAATCTTTTATAGANCCTATCCCTTGACCAGATCCCCATATATCTTTCCAAGCTTTGGCTTCAGTATTTCCGCCAGAGCCAAAATTCATAGAAGTTTTATCTGCCTCTGGAAGGTTAACTGGATCAAGTCCAGCCTTTTCAATGGATGGCCCAAGATAGTTTCCGTGAACCCCAGTAAATAAAGATGAATAAACAATGTCATGCGCCGCACTTTCTATCAACATATCTTTATATTCCTTGTCTGCATTGGCTTCTTCGGTTGCTATAAATCGCGTGCCCATGTAAGCCAGGTCAGCTCCGAGTGCCAAGCTGGATGCCACAGCACTGCCTGAACTGATAGCTCCAGAAAGAATAATGGTACCATCAAAGAATTCTCTTACCTCTCTAACCAACGCAAAAGGTGACAAGGTTCCAGCATGTCCGCCTGCACCAGAGCAAACTAAAATAAGCCCGTCAACGCCCTGTTCTGCTGCTTTTTTTGCATGTCTAACGCTTATCACATCGTGATAAACAAGACCGCCATATGAATGAGCTGCGGTAACAATTTCTTCAGGGGGTCTCAAGGAAGTGATAATAATTGGTACTTCATGTCTAACACATGATTCCATGTCTGCCATTAATCGATCGTTTGAAGCATGGCAAATTTGATTGACTGCAAACGGTGCAATCGGAAGCTCGGGGTTATCTAATTTCGCTTGAGCAAGCTCTTCCTTGATCCTAATGATCCATTCATCAAGAACTGGTTGGGGTCTCGCATTCAATGCAGGAAAAGATCCAACGATCCCAGCCTTACACTGAGCAATCACGAGCTCTGGTCCAGAGCACAAAAAAAGAGGTGACCCAATGACTGGAATTGAAAGATTATTTTGTAGAATTTTAGGTAATGGCATGATGTATTTTAGTTTTTTGTTGAGCTTACAGGAAGACTATAGGATATTAAATAGGAGTTTTACGGTTTCTTTAATTGATCTGCAACCCAGCTGATTGACCAGTTATGTCCCAGTCGATGGCCCTTGTATGTGTCCGGCAAAACTGTAACAACACTTCCTAATATTTCAATGTTTTGAGGATTCGTTGGCAGATCTTTAAATGCACTATCAAGATCTTGTTGCGTTCTCCACTCAAACAAATTAGCCATGGGCTTGAGATTTACCCCAGGCTTATAGCCACATAATGTATTCAAGGAGGTGTTGCCTTGAAGCGGCGAGGCAATAATGTGTGCATCAAGGGTAACTGTATTTTTCCAATTATTTAAGAGGTGCGTTACCAAAATACCTCCATAGCTGTGACCAATCAGGGTAACTTTTTTAATTTGAATATTTTGGTTTAAAAAAATTTCTAATTCTTCAATTAACCTGTCCCCAGAATCTTTGTAACATCCATTGTCCGGCCATCTGTAAAAAAATACCTCATTCGTTGATGTGTCTAAAGTCTTAAGCGGATAAACCCACTCATACCCTTCGCTAGAACCCCCATGAGCTGCCACAGTAATTTCATTGGCATTAAGTAGATTTGATTCCAAGGGTTGCATCCCCATTGGCAAATCAATAAGACGCGCACCAGATATTTTTACTGAAACGTCGTCATGAAAATCACTCAGCTGAACTTTTGATGGGGCGGGTCCATTGCAAGCACCTAAGGTTAGCAAAAGGATTGGGAAGTATTTTAAAAATTTCATAAAAAGTTATTTTATAAAGTAAGCAACGCTGTGATCATCAAAGTCTTTCGCTCCAACTTGATCAAAGCCCAACTTCTCATGAAAATTTAATGATGGCTGATTAATGGGTTGGGTATTAACCTCTAGCGCAATGGGGAGGCTCTCCTTTTTAGCTTGGATAAAAATATCATCATAAATAGCCTTGCCAAGCCCCTCTCTTCTATATTTGTTGTCGATTGCAACTCTATCTACATATAAAAATTTCTTAAGTTTTTTGCTAAAAAATCTATAATTCTCTGAGCTATACTCTGAGCCCTCTCTCATGCAAATAATAAATCCAATCACCTCATCACCGTTTAATATCAATAAATTATATGCGCTGAGCTCTATTAATTTAGTTAAATGCTTCTTAGATTCTAACGATCCAACTTCTGGAGTATTGGCTTGATTTAGATCATAAATTTTTTGAAGCTGATCATCATGAGCATCGTCATGACTAAATACTAACATTTTAAATTTTGAGTTGATTGCCATAAAAGTATTAGCCATTACCCATTGCTTCGTTGCTAATTAGTTGCTCGATCCTTTATTGATAATATCAACATAGGTTTTAATGCCAGCAACAAAACTATCTATGGCAATGCTTTCGTTTGTTCCATGAAATCCTGTCATGTCCTCTGGAGCGATGCTAAACGGATTAAATCTAAAAGAATTATCTGCAACTTTTGAATAGTGGCGTGTATCAGAGGCTGCAATCATAATGCCTGGAACTGATATAACCTCGCCGTAAACTTTGCTCAAAGAAGATGCGATGATTTCATAGCCAGGAGATTCCCAAGAAGAAACACCTGAAGCCTCCATGCCTTCCAAAGTTCGCACTTCTACTTGATCAGATCCAACAACTCTTCTGACGTGCTCAGTGACGCTTTCAATAGAGTCTCTAGGGTGAAGTCTAAAATTAATAAGTGCTGTGGCTTCAATTGGCAAAACATTGCTTTTAATGCTTCCATTTAGCATCGTTGGCGCCGTGGTAGTTCTAATCATTGCATTAATTACTGGGGCAGAGGACATCTGGCTGTCTAACAACCCTCCAAAGAGCCATCTATTGGCAAAAAGAAAACGATAGCCAAATGGCATGTGTTTGCTGACCTCATCAAACATGACTGCGCTTAAGCCTTCTAGACTTCCAGGAAGCGGTTCATTTTCTAGCTTGATGAGAGCATCCGCAAGAATGTTCACGGCTGTTTTCTTGGGAGGTGTGGAGGAGTGCCCACCTTTTGCTTTTGCAATAATTAATAGATTCATAATACCTTTTTCAGCTACGTTAATAGGCGCAACTAACTTATCCACGCCAGGAAAAAATCCTCTATTTACAAACGAGCCCTCATCAAGAGACCATTGCAGTTGAACACCCTCTTGTTTCAGTTTTTCTGTAACCTGGGCCGCTCCACTGCCACCAATTTCTTCATCGTGGCCAAAGCTAAAGTAAACAGTCCTGGTAGGCTTAAAGTTATTTTTAAGTAAATAAGTTGCTGCCTCCATCATGCCAACGACACCGCTTTTGTCATCTAGGGCACCTCTGCCCCAGATTCTATTGTTTGAAATTACTCCAGCAAAAGGTTCCTCTTCCCAAATAGTTTCGGTGCCTGGGATCACGGGAACTACATCGTAATGCGCGGTTAATAAAATGGGCGCGAGGCTGCTGTCGCTGCCCTCCCATTTAAAAAGCAAAGTGTACTCAAGCATCTCGAGCTGCATTGCTGAATGAAATTCAGGATAAGTATCAGCGGCCCATTTAATAAAACCTTCAAATTCTTGGGGTGAAAATTTCTCTTTATCTTGATGAGAAATGGTCTTAAATCTAATAGATGCAGCTAGATTATTGATTGCAGCTTCTCCATCAATGTCAGCTGTTACACCCACATTGACTGGTGACTCTGGGGCAGAGTGCATGAGAGTTCTGATAAAGGCTATTGAAAGCAGCGCGCCAATAATCAAAACGAATGAAAGTAATAATTTTTTAAACATCCCTTGGCCCCCAGGCTTTGCTTTCTTTAAAAAAACTCAGGTCTTTTGCCTGAAAAGTTTGAAAAATACTCTCTGATGCTTTCTAAATCCTGCTCTACATTACCAGTTGGGCTGAAAAAATCGCCAAGCTCAATAGTTTTGTTTGAGAAATCAATTCCTGCCATCATAATTTGGCTATTAGTCTCATGCGCAATTCTTAGGAACCCCGACTTGAGCCTTTTAACTTTCTGCCTGGTCCCTTCGGGGGCGATAACAATTAGAAAGCCTTTATATTTCTCAGTTACATTTTGAATTTCCTGTTTAAGAGCTGCAGGGTTTGCTCTGTTAACAGGAATGCCTCCCATTTTTCTTAGCAATCTTCTAAAGCCCTTTTTAAAAACAGAGTGTTTGCCGATCCAGTGGAAGTTAACATCAAGGCT
>JGI20160J14292_10004024_pt1 | contig 11040 bp, 9 predicted proteins | sample COG_10_FD_14292 | JGI IMG/M metagenome (IMG submission 14292) | reverse complement strand
CATTTCAATTAAACAGTTCAGATAATCGTCCAGTATTAAGTATTTACACATACATTGGTAGAAAGGGACTTGCCAAAATGATAACTACTGGAGATGACGTTAGTGAAATCACAGAACCTATGCCAGGTCAAATATTCATTAGTAAAACTGATAATTATATGCGTAGATACGATGGAACTCAATGGCTATCAATAGGAGGGAGCACCGAAATTGATACCGAATTCGATTTAAAAGCACCTAAGGATAGTCCAACATTTACAGGAAACGCCCGGATGGACGGAGGTTTTATAAAACAATGGTTTTAGATAATATATACTCATAAATATATACTATGTCTATTGCTACACTAAAACGAAAAACACAAACAAAATATAATAATATGAGTGTAGGTAGTACTCAAGGATTTTCACTTAATGGTGGATTTCGCAACCAAGGTTATGTAGGGCAAACATCTTTATCCCGTTCATTATCTAGAACCTTACCACAGGGGTATGGTGGATGTTGCGGAACTTATAATAATGTACCAGTCGTAATGTCTTCCGTTACATCTACTGAAAACCCAACAATTATAAAAAAAAGCGTTATGAGCACTTCCGGTATGTTACGTTCAAAATATAGATGGGCGCTTCGTCCTCAACCATATGCCACAGTAAAACCAGATGTGAATAACAATACTTCCGATCAAAGTACATATATTACTAAAAAAATTAAGAAGACGATAAGTGAAATTAAGAAGGGAAATAACGTCGATGATTCATCTTGCACTAATGTAAATACTAACAGTCCTAGTTCTTGTGTCAACCAGAAAAAAGTATGTGAAACAGTGCGTCCCGAGGAGGAATATCTTCCTATTTCAAGTGGACTGTATACTGAACTATTAGCCGATGCGTGTCAAGAAAACGATGTCGTTACAGAGAGACCAACTTGTGGAGTACCATTACCAGGATTATAAAATTGAAAATATGTAAATAATACAACATATATTATTGTATTGTTTGAAATGTCAAATTCGGACTCAGAATTAGAAGCTTATTTACAAAGTCTTTCACCTAAAGAGGTTAAGGCTTACCATATTGCAAAAGACCATCTCGGGATGACATATCAATATGAAAAAAGTATTGGCTATTTAGCATGGAAAAAAAGTCAATCCGAAAACAAATAAACATCTCTTATTTCTGCTGGTTTAATTTAAAATCTTTATAATTCATTACCTGCGTCTGAAGCTTAGACTCACTAGTAACCCCATTCAGTAAATTTGTCTGAAACCCGTTCAACTTATTTTCTTTTTTGATTGGTTGAATAATTGAATAATTTCTAACCGGTCCCAATGATATAAATTTGTTGCGATAATAAACGCGTGCCGGTTTAGTTGGTTCCGCATTAGTAGATTTCTCTTTTTTATAGTTCTTAAGCTTTGCGAAAGGTGCATCATTCAACGATGATTTACCCGAACTGTTTTTATCTGCGTTTTTTGTCTTCTTCTTGTCAACCATATGTATTTGTATAAATGGAGAAGGTTCCTTTTCTGGAGTTGTTTCGTCGTCTATGAAAAAATCTCTACAACGATATATCCTCACATATTTCATAGCAACCGCATTTAATATAGCATATGAAATTGGCTGTGAATCCGAGTAATATGAAAACCCTAGTTTATATGGGTCATAAAACATAAAAATATTCCCCTTGGGTGTTTGTTCTATCAAGGTTTTCAGTTTCCATTTTTTCTCAAATTCATTATGAACGTCCTTCATCACATTTGAATATTCGACTTTTGAATAAAACTCCTTGTCTATGTTTGAATTCATATCAGCATTGAGGTGTTTGTATGTTTCTAAGAACGCAGTAGTATGTTTATTATTATATTCGAGTGTAATATCTATTGGTGGTAATATTACCTTGTTAATTTTAGTTATATGTTTTATTATACGTCTCCATATCATATTACCTCCGATAAAGATAACTGGCTTAATCATATTGGTAATGTTTTGGGAGAATATCATACGCGATATTATATATTCACGCATCGGTTTCATAAAAAAATCCATATTGATATAATAATCTATATTGTAATGTTTATGCCTTTTTTATTATTAATTATTAGTCTTTCTTAGAACTCTGTTCGTTAACTTCATTTAATCGTAATGCGAACAACTCCTTAATTTCACTGTTTAGAAATGGAACTTCAATACGTTCATATGTCTTATATGGATTATCTGGATGAATGCAAACCAAATATAAATTTGTTACCTTTTTTCCATATTTATGTTCTAAAATAGTCTTATATACATTTAATTGAAGAGCATAATGCCAGAAGTTAGTGTCTGGGAAGTGTGAAATGCATGGAGTAGTTGAATATTTCCCAAAATTACTCTCATGTTGAATTTCCTTACACCTTTTCCAATCGTAAATTTGCAATGTTCCGTCTGGGTTCTCAAAAATCATATCAACTGACCCAGAGAACTTCAACTCCTCATAATAAATCATCCATTCAGTACGATACGGCTTTAGGTCCTTGAAATCCTCCACAAATTTGTGGAAATAGGTAAACTCAATGCTATTATTTACTACTTCCTGGTTATTATAATAACATTCAATATCATAATGCATTCTTGTTCCGGCGTTTGCGGCTTGGTCTCGGTTATCATCCCACATCTTATTAATGTCTTCATGTGACATTTTGTAGTATTTATATGAGGGGTCTGTGTCCCATTTCTTACTTTTCAGAATATTCTTAATAATCTTTTCAGAATCAAACTTTTCAAAATGACGATGATTCCATGTTGTTACTGATGTATATCCACCTCGGTCACCGTGAACTGTATAAATATGCGGTCCTTCCTCAAACGATATATCCTTGTCGCGTGGATGTGGATGAAGCTCAGCCAAGTAGGTTGGTACTGGGTATTCAACTTGTTCTACGAAATCAGTCATGTATGCTGTCTTGTATGTAAATATAAAAAAATATATGTTATCGGTAAGAATTCAATTTTTTATGCTACATATTCAACTATGCTTTTTATGTTATGTTTCACTAGGGCAAATATATCCTTTCTTAATTTCTGAAATAAAGTATCCTCTGGCATGTTGCCACCAAGCACCTTTCCGTGATAATCTAAGTATAATTCATTATATTTTCCATTTTTATTAATTTCTTCGCTGTGGACGTCATACCAGTATGTTTTAAAATCATATAAGAACTGATTTGAAATACGTCGTAAATATTTATCCAAATCGTTATTTGGAATCTTCATCCATTTCTTTGTGTTAGTTTCATCCAATTTGAAGACATAGAATGTGGTTGAACTATCAAATGTACGTATAGGCACTGCGTTTGCATCCATTTTATTAACCGCGTTAGATATTAGATGCTTCAACCCCTCTAATAAATCCTTATCATAAACCGACTGCAAACTATTATGAACTTCCGGTAATATCGCCTTTTTTATCCATTCTGAAAATGTCATAGTCATACGGTCTAAGTTGTCTTGACTATTCAAATAGTCTAATATATTGTATTTTCGTTTAGCTACTTGCTGTAATCGATTATTATCTTTTTCAAGCTTGTCTATTCGGATAGACATATGTTGAATTAGTTGGTACATTTCGTGCTGTGTTGGAATAGGTGCCAATAGATCAATCTCGTTATTTTGTTCGCGTCTCGATTTGAATAAAAACTCGCAACATAATAAGTGTCTGTCATAATTAAACTTTTCTTTATAGTTTCGCTTGCAATATTTACAGTCATATGTGGATGACATTGTTGTTGTTGTTTTTACTAACCTCCATTCCATAACAATCATTTTCAATTTTGCAAATATTTAGAAACTATTTGATAAATAATTTATCGTATAGTTGTATATAATGTTAACGAAGATTTTGTCAAATAGTAGAGTACAGACAATTGTCGTATCTCTTCTCGCGTTATTTACAATCACCCAGACCTTAAAGTATATGGATTTATACGAGGGCATGGAGAACAAAAAAGATGTAAAAACCAGTACCGAGCATAAGAAACTCGCAAAATCATACAATTTTTAAATAGAAAGGTATAAACGTATGAACTATATATAATTTATCATATAGTATATTATATATATAACACAATGAGCCAGTATTTTGATAAAAGTGATTTATTTTTAGATCCCAAAGTAAAACAATATGGTAGTCATATGGTTATGTCTAACGTTCACAAACCTACAAAAACGAAATATGTAAATATTGACACAAAGTTTAGTGATGAATATAATAACTTTTCTGTGGCAAACTATAATATTACCTTGCCAGAACATATAAATGATGTCAAGTCACTTACCGTTACCAATATGGAACTGCCTATGTCTTTTTATAATATATCATCTTCATTGGGTAATAATAGTTTTCAGATTACCAATCTAGATGTGGATACCCAATTACCGTATATTACAGGTCTGTCGTCTGGTTCTATTAATGCTAACGCTAAATTTGTGGATACTATTGTCATTCCCGATGGATATTATACAATTGAGGAATTGAAGACAACTATTAATAATCAAATTAACAAAATACGCAGAATTCCTACAAATAGCAAGGGAAATATTGTGGTTGACGCGAATGGGGGTATCGTATATGAAGCTGACGGAGTTACAATGTTAGCATTAACTAGTGATAATACTGTAATTGTAGACGGAACACCTGTATACAGTGAATATGGAGATTCCGATCATCCTAATACTCCAGAGGGAAGCGAAGTTGGAACTTATCTATTGGACGCATATGGTAATTTCAAAGTTAAGCTAACAGTTGGGTCTGACACTTTTGTCTATGATGTAAATAATGAACTACAAAATACAAGTGAGGCGTTTGTCTATGTAAGCAATAGTTTAAAGAATACGAGCGATTTGCGATTTGATTATTATACGAAGGGCTCTATGGGGTCTCAAGGATATTTCTATTCAACCAGTTCTAATATGGAAATCGATTTTACTATCAATGACAAAGGTAATTTTGATAAATACAATTTTAAATCCAAACTTGGATGGGCTTTGGGATTTCGTAATTTAAACTGCTCTATTACATATAACTATAGTCACGCGGATGGTGATTATGATCCAGCTGATGGATTTGGTCCTGAAGGGCAACCACTAACGTACGGAGAATTTCTAGTTGATTTGAATTCTACCCGATATGTGTATTTAGCATTAGAGGAATTCAACAAAGGAAATCAAAATTCATTTGTTTCACCAACCGCATCTTCATTAATCAACAAAAATATAATTGCTCGTATTTCATTAGATCGTGCTAATTACGGATTCGGCCAGTATTTACCCGCAAATAAACAAAACGGGCTATTATTGAGTGATGTACGTGGATATAGTGGTAAAATAGATTTACATAAACTTAATCTTCAATTGGTTAATGATATTGGAACCCCATTACCACTGAATGGATACGACTTTTCATTGTGCATAGAAGTAGAGCACGATTAATATTCGGAAAATTGAATTCAAGTATAATATTTGAATTTAAGAAAATAGAAACTACTATAATGAGTGAATTTGATAAAAGTCTAGACACATTCAAATATGACGATACAAATTCATCAGAAACAAAACAAATTAATATTGGGAACACAAGTTCTCCTACTGTGAATAATAACTTGGATATAACTGAACTATCAACCGAACAAAAATACGCATATAGAAAATTTGTCAAGGGAGAAAACTTATTTATTACTGGACCAGGAGGCACTGGCAAAACTCACTTAATAAAACATCTCCTTGAATTTTCTACAAGCATCAAAAAGGATATACCCGTATGTGCGATGACCGGATGTGCCGCAGTATTATTGGAATGTAACGCACGTACACTTCATTCGTGGAGCGGCATTAAACTAGCAAAGGGTGAAAGTTCAGCTGTTGTAACTAGTGTGTTGCGAAATAAGCACACGGTAAGGAGATGGCAAAAAGCAAAAGGATTAATACTAGATGAGGTTAGTATGTTGTCTAAAAAAATATTTGAAATTATTGAAAAACTCGCACGCGTTATAAAGAAGGATTCCCGTCCATTTGGGGGCATGCAATTAGTATTTACTGGAGATTTCTTTCAATTGCCTCCAGTGGGTACTTCTGGTGAAGATGAAACCAGTCAATTCTGTTTCGAATCTTCAAAATGGACGAATGTATTTAAACCAGAAAATCATATTGAATTAAAGACTATGTTTCGTCAAACCGACCCAGTGTATATAGACATTTTACATCAGATTCGACGTGGATATCTGGATGAAGATAAACAAGCGATACTTGAAAAATATATAAAACGTAAGTTTGATTCGGAGTCAACGAATGGATGTGTTCCAACAAAGTTGTTTCCATTGAGGTCGAAAACCGACTATGTAAATGCCATGATGTTTAAACGATTAACCGATAAAGAGTATGTTTCAGAGGCCATTCGTAAAACTGACTGTACTACCCGGATGGATTCAAATAAGCCGCTTTCGTTTGAAACTATACGTAAATGTCGCGAGTTAAGCGAAAATGAAACGAAATACGAATTGGATTTACTAATGAATAGTATTCCTTCGGCCCAGGTTCTTCGTTTGAAAAAGGGAGCTGCGGTAATGTGTACTGTAAATTTAGATATGGATAACTCTATATGCAATGGTTCTCAGGGCGTTATTACTGACATAAAAGAATTAGCAAATGGTAGTATCTTGCCGATTGTTAGATTCTCAAACGGCATTGAGAAGACGATTCAATTACATCATTGGCAATCTGAAGAATACCCTACATTAGCAATCGGTCAATATCCATTATGCTTGGCGTGGGCGTTAACTATTCATAAAATACAAGGTGCCACATTGAATATGGCTGAAATGGATATCGGTCAAAGTATATTTGAATACGGCCAAAGTTATGTAGCATTATCGCGTGTTCGCTCACTTGATGGCTTGTATCTATCCGCATTTAATAGTAAGAAAATTGGTTCTAATCCAAAGGTAATAGAGTTTTATAATATTATCTCACAAAATACACTGCCTCAATTAGACGAAACCGAAGATAAAGATGTTGTTGTAAATAACAACACATCAGGCGAATTATTGGAAGAAGAGACATATGGAGTAAAAGACGTAAAAGTAATTAAATTATAATCTGTAAAAATATATATAATGGTCGCCGGTAGTATATTACCCGTTACTATACATAATAATAAATTATATTTTTTATTCGGAAAAGAAAACCCGTCTGAAAAAAGTGCGAAGGGATGGTCTGACTTTGGTGGAAGATTAGAAAATAAAGAAACCCCATTTGAGGGTGCTATCCGAGAAGGTAGCGAAGAACTGAGTGGGTTTTTAGGAAATAAATCACAATTAAAGGCACTTATAAGAAAAAACGGCGGCATTTATAAACTAAACTACAATAATTACCACATTCATTTATTTTTTATTGATTATGACGAGAACCTTCCAAAATACTTCAATCAAAACCACCATTTTTTATGGGATAATATGGATCATGATGTATTAAACAAATCAAAACTATTTGAGAAAATAGAAATAAAATGGTTTTCTGTCACTGACATGAACAAACATCGTAAAACATTCCGTAATTTTTATCAATATATCACTGACTTACTATTTGAGAATAAAGAGAACATAGAAACATTTGCGAGAACCAAGTTTATAAAATAGAGTTCATTTAGTCACACGCATCTAAAAAAAATACATATTAATTGTATAAGACTGTTAATATGTCATGGAAACAATATGGTGGTATTCGCAAAAATGATAAACTAAATAATCTCGCGATAGGTACATTGGTAGCGGACGATATTATATTAAGACAAGCCAAGGTTACTACTCACATATTTGATGATACTATTGTAGCCAAAAAAGATATACAAATTCATAGAAATTTAGATGTTAGCAACAATGTAGATGTAAGTGGGACGTTAGTAGTTCATAAAAATATTTACACTCCCAATTATGTCATTGGTACAAATACAGATATTTCATTGAATTTTGAAGAGGATGGTGGTTATAGGGCATATATTTCAGCAGATATAAACAAGCAATATATTGGCATTGGTACAAATGCGCCCAATGCGTTTTTTGACATAAGTTCTACGGTTGTTGATAGTTTTGCTATTAGAAATAATCTACCCCATATAAGAAATATAATTGCACAAAACGGAAACAGCTCAGGGGTCGCAGTAGATACTAGTGATAATATAGCAAGTATTGGATTTTTCTATAAAGACATCAGCAATTCCTCTTCCATGCCTCGTTCTAAGATTATATCTGATACCTCAAATGGCACATTTTCATTGGATAGTAGTACCAATATTATAAACTCTCATGTAGCTACTTACATAACAAGTCAACATGCTACAACGATTACTACACTTAGTGGTGACATATCATTGAATTCCGAGTCTATATACCTTACAAGTGTGAGTGGAGATATTGTATTGGCGTCTGAGAATTCTACAGTTATCACAAGCATTAGTGGTGATATTGATATTAGTGCGAATGAAGGTGATGTTACAATACAGTCATTTGATTCTACAAAACTTCGTTCGGCTGTAGCTATTTCTCAAAGGGAAGTCACGTCAAAACTGAAGAATGAACCTTTTACTATATACGATAACCGTGTATCGGAACCATTCCTATATGAATATTACAATGATACCGAATTAAAAACTGGCACCGCAGCTGTTAGTGTTGCGATTGATAATTCAAGTACTACATTCACTCATTTACTAACTCCCAATGTTAAGGGTCTTTCTATAGGCGGAGGTGCTTATGTAAAGGATAGTTCTCGTTCTATGGGAATGATCGGACTTTCTACTACGGATGTATCATTTATACCTTCTCAAACCTACGTTTCAAATACGGATGCTGTAGTATATCGCACAACTACAGGCATTAATACATATGCACCAAGATTAAATAATTATGTTATGGATATTAATGGACCAACCAGAATCGGCAATGGAGAACTCCATTCTGTAATAAAGCATACTTCTAAGTTAACTGATATACGTTCATCTAGAGATAATTTAAATTATGTATTTACTACGGGAAGACGTGATGAAAAATCAGAAGATAATACAAATCCGGCAGAAACAATTGGATATGCTTCTACTGATTCAGGTAAAACGTGGACCAAGGTGGTTATTGAAAATACTGACGCATTAAGAACTAACAACATTGATATTTTTGCAATAGGAGATAAAGCATATACATTATCATCTAATGCACGTATTCATCGTTACGATTTCGCAAGTAACACCATTGATTTATCAAATGTCAAAATAAATGATCTACTAACTACATCTATTTATGTGAAAAATTTTGATAATGAAAATAGTGATATTGGTATGTTAATTAGTAGTGCAAACCAAATATATTATGCAGCAGTGGATGAAGATTTTATCAATATAACGGACGATACCATAAATTATATTTCGAATAATATATCAGACGTAGTTGCTTCTGATGGCTATGGAGATAAAGTATATTTTGTTGGTAATGGCATTCAAACTGTAAAATATTCCACTATTACGCCTGAACTAGAATCAAATATATCAACTGGCACTTATAAAACGGTTTCGGCATACAGCGATACGAACGCAGTTGCCGGTGGAGTTAACATTATTTCATATACTACGGATGGTGGAAATACCTGGAATGTCGTATCTAATATTGTAGTAGATAGCTTAGTGATAACAGAATACGATATAACTCGAATTCATATGCTGATGGATGGAAATGGATTAGCCATAGGAACTTATAATGATAATACCAGTGGTATGATACTATATACACAAAATGGAGGAAGTATATGGAAAAGTGTGCCGAATGAAAAGGCATTTTATTCATTCGGAAACGAGGATATATTAAGATTACCCAGCATAAATGGCATGTGTATTTCAAACAATGGGTCATTTGTATTTACGAATACACTGGAAGACGTTTCAGGTGATGAAACGGACAGTACATACAATAGCGGGTCAAGTGTTGTATATTATGGTATATATCCAGCATTATTTGATGTTTATAATAACAAAGTACTAGATGTAAATGGAGGAATGAATGTCAACGGGCAAATTTTACAATTTTGATAACCACTTTAGAGTAGATTTTACAAGATGTGTAACTAGAAAGAAATATAAATATATCAATTATATAAATAAGATATACAAATGACCGAATGGCTAGATGTTGCATCCAGTTCAAATAAATTAAAACAAACATATTTCAAAAATTTTATAGATGTAAGTGGCGTTGTTTCAATCCGAAATAATCATAATCTCAATTTATACACGCATGGGTCTAACCCAGAATTTAGTATTAATTCAAAAGAAATACGTATCGCGGATGAAGGAATTTATTATGATATTAGTAATGTAAAATTACAACACATTAAAGACCTATCTGAGAACGTTCAAAATAGATTAGACAATCTCATTAGTAAAACCCAGTATATAACTACTACAATAGCCGGTGATGATACTATGATTAGTATGGATAATACTAATAACATTGTTACTATCCATAGTTCTGTTGAAATTTCCAATAATTTAATAGGGTTATCAGATTTATCAGTAAATGGCGGACTCAGTGTTAATAGTGATTCATCATTCAATGGAAGTGTTGATATTTGTGGTAATTTTTACGCACAATATCCAATCGCAACTATTCCTCCGACCGCAATTCAAGGGGTTGGTACAGAAGAAGGAAAGATTTTAGTTAGTGTATATACCTCCGATGAAATTCGGTTCGACGACGACGATTTTGTTATTGTAAAGGAAGACGATGATAAAATTCAAATCACACCTTATGGTATTTTTGTTTCGGAGAATGTTATTTTTGATGAGAATGATAGTTTTGCTATATTTAAAGAAAACCATGTTCCAAAAATAGAACAAAATTTAAAACTATTGCAGAACTTATCTGTATCGGGAGATTCATTGTTTGTCGGAACAACCATAATTCCGACTGTACCCATTGATGTAAGCAATAATGAAGCTGCCTCATGTGCGTATGTAAAAAATCAAGAT
>JGI20160J14292_10004019_pt1 | contig 11049 bp, 8 predicted proteins | sample COG_10_FD_14292 | JGI IMG/M metagenome (IMG submission 14292) | reverse complement strand
GATTTTCCAATATGAATATGTAAACTTATGAATTTAGGAGTTCCAGTAATGAACTCATTCCCAGTTTCCTCGGGTAGGGGTTTCATATCATCGTCTATATAAATTTTTGATAATCCAAAATCAATTAGATATAATGCGTTGTTTTTAATCATAAAATTATCTGGTTTTAAATCGCAATGAATAACTCCGCATTCATGAACAAATTTTAAAATATCAATCATTTTCACCGCATTTAATAAATTCTCCTTCTTGGACACTATACGATTATCATTGTATTTTTCCAGAGAAATTTCATAGAACGGCATGATTAATGTGGGATTACCTCTATATAATCCATACCAATAGACAAAAGGTACTGAAGTAGAATGTTTAGAATTAATATAATTGAGAATTCTGGTCTCGTGCTGTAATAATTTTATAGGAGTGTCTAAGATTTCGATTTTTATCGCAACATCTTCATCATTCCGGGTATATTTTCCTCTATATACATGACCAAATTTCCCATTCCCAATCTTGGACATTATTTTATATTTATTAGCAATCATTACAAGAGTTATCCAAATTATTTATATATTATTTTAATATAGAATTAATATAAGTATGAATGAATATATATTCACGAGTTTAATCTATTTAATCATAGTATGTTTTCTTGGACACTTAATTATAAATAATTGGTTTACTCCATCAATACGTGAAGGTGCTCGCACTCTTCCTCGTCCGGTCCTCCATCCGGATTTACAAGGTCCTTCGTATAAATTTAAACCTTCACCACCGTATTTTGGACAGACCCTTAATCAAATTATCGACCAATTTATAGATAGATATTTTGATAAACGCGGTATACCCTATACCGAAACAATACAGATGTATGTTAATAATTGTGTAAATCAGGGAAATGTGACTCCAAAAAATAAACGCAGATTAACCGACATTGGATATTATTTTTTAAATATAGTCATTCCTAATATACAGACAGAACGTAATTCAAATCCTCAACAAAATTGGCCGGCCATTAAATGGAGTGGACAGAAAACATTTAGTGTTTTGGTTCAACCTACATCCATATATTTCGGTTCAGACTATGGTGATGGTGATGGTGATGGTGGTAGTGGTGGTAATGACGGTTATGATGATGATGATGATGATGATGGTGGTGGTGGTGGTAATGGTGGTAATGGGGGTAATGGTGGTGGTGATGGTGGTGATGGTAATTCTCCTAGTGGTGATGGTGGTGATAAAAAATGTGGAAATGATGAATTAAATAACTGTGGTTTAGGGTGCCCAAATAGTTGTCTTGATGGAATAATGGGGTCTTGGTATAATAAAGATGATGGTCAGGGACCTGGTGATGAAGGACCTGATGATGAAGGTCCTGGTGGTAGTGGTGGTCCTGGTGGTAGTGGTGGTCCTGGTGGTAGTGGTGGTCCTGGTAGTCCTGGTAGTGGTGGTCCTGGTACTGGTCCTGGTGGTGGATTACAATCAGCAGAAATAGACGGTTACCAAATTACCGATCAACCACAGACGAGTAACTCGAACAGTCTTAATGATAAAATCAATGCGTTTATAAAGGAGTATTTTATAGAAGAAGGCATCCATAAAAATAAACCCACCCAAAAGGCAATCGACACGTTTAATATGTATTTCCAATACAGAAGTCCAATGGATGGAATTCATATGAACAAGATGCGAGATGTGGTCTATTACATATTACAAGTAATCGTCCCCGGATTACCAACGAATTCGTTGCCGCGTTCTTATGTAATATGGAGACCTATTGTTTGGTTAAGTCTTTCGGAAAGGAGTCGGAGATAAGTGATATATAGAAAATATAAAGCGTAATCAATATAAATAGATATTAAAACATATATTTATATTGCTATAACATGAATAAAATAGAGTATGGGATGAAACTCGATTTTTCAAATGTATTGATACGTCCAAAGCGTTCAACCATTAATAGTCGTTCCGAAGTAGATTTATCCCGTGTATTTAATTTCAAATATTCGCCTTTAAAATGGTCAGGAACGCCGATTATATCAGCGAATATGGATACTACTGGTACATTTGATGTATATAAGGTTCTTTCACAACATAATATCATAACTGCACTCCATAAGTTTTATACAGTGGATGATTTTCGCAATTTTAAGGAACAATATGATGCGAACCCAGAATTTTTTATGATTTCGACTGGAATAGGAGAAGGTTCGATTGACCATTTAGTGAATGTATTCAGTGTGATAGAATGTAATTGGATTTGTGTAGATATAGCGAATGGTTATATAAGTAATTTGGTTGATTTCTGTAAGAAGGTTCGCAAAACATTTCCAGATAAGCGTATTGTGGCGGGAAACGTAGTCACACGTGAAATGGTAGAGGAACTTATTTTAGAAGGTTTAGTAGATGTGGTAAAAATTGGAATTGGTCCTGGCGCGGCGTGTACAACACGATTAAAGACGGGTGTAGGAATGCCTCAATTATCAGCAATTCTCGAATGTGCGGATGCGGCCCACGGCGTAGGTGGTCTTATTATAGGTGACGGTGGAATTACAAGTCCGGGAGATATGGCGAAAGCATTTGGAGGCGGGGCAGATTTTGTAATGGCTGGAAGTGCTTTTGCGGGTCACGACGAGAACCCTGGAGAGATTGAAGATATAAACGGTATAAAGGTGAAAAAATTTTACGGAATGAGTTCAAAACAGGCAATGAATAAACATTATGGTAAAATGGCGGAATACCGTTCATCGGAAGGACGTGAATTAAAGATAAATTACAAAGGTCCTCTAATTAAAACCATACAGGATTATTTAGGTGGATTAAGAAGTGCATGTACATATATTAATGCGAGATCAATAAAACAGATGGCTAAATGCACAACTTTTATCCAAGTTTCACAACAACTAAACACGAGTTTGGTATAATATATACATTATGTATAATGAATTATTTCTCCGATTTTTTGAAATTTGGAGATAATTTTATAGATTATTTTTCAGCACCCGTATATCATTTATTAACAGTGTTGATAATATTCGCATACATGTTAATTGTAATAGGAGTCACATATATAAATCCGGATTATACGGGTTATTTAACACTGGCCTCCCAGACATTTATTGCTATTGTCTTGATATTACGGTTTAATCCCCTTCGTAAGCATATGGTATGTAGTGAAAATGACCGAACATTAGTATTAGCATCAAGTTTCTTTTTACTATTTAATGATGAATATACGCGTGTTGTAACTGATTATATGAAATCGATGCCCATCGTAAATTATATGCGAAGTAAAATGACGTTGTAAAATTGAAAGGCTTTTATAAACTATTTAGAAATTAAAAAAGAGGAATTATTTAGAAAATGGAACAGTCAAACGTTTGCGTACAATGCGATTATAGAGAGAGTATATGGAAGTGTAGTTCTTGTGAAAACAGAGTGTGTGATAATGTATCATGCTGTTTAACATTTCCTCATTATAAAAATGGTCTTCATATTGTGTGTAATATATGTAAGGTGAGAATTGAGGGTAAGTTGAAATTGGTGGTAGATATAGACAAGTTGAAACTTTTAAAACAAAAAATACAAAAACAAAAAAAAAGGAAATATTAAGTATCAGAAAAATACAAAAACGACATGATATATTATCCTATCCGTTTGTTTTTTTTATATTAACACATTAATATAAGTATTTAACTTATATGTTTTATATTTAGCATATAAATATAAAATACGGTATTAATTTTAATCTCCTAATATTAAAATTAATAATATTAATATGTTACCTGATGATTTTGATTGGGAAGTATATATATCGATAAATGATGATGTAAAACAATGTTTTCCTACAGAGGAATTGGCTACGAATCATTATTTATCAGATGGTATAAAACAAAATAGAATATATAAAACGAACAATGTACCCGATGACTTTAATTGGGAAAGTTATTTAATATTAAATCCAGATGTATTTAATCACTATAAAGATAAATTAGGAGCGATACAGCATTTTGAACTATTTGGTTATAATGAAGGTAGACAACGTACTTTGTTAGATTCCGATATTCCCGAAGATTTCTGCTGGATGATATATTTATATTATAATCCAGAGCTAAAACAAGTAATAACGAGTGAGATTGAAGCAAAAAGTCATTATATAACAGAGGGAAAAGAAGCGAATTTAAAATATATATATTTAGATAGTGAAGTACCAGAAGATTTTGATTGGGTATGTTATACTGAAATAAATACAGATTTAAAACAGAGTTTTAATTCAAAATTATTAGCACAATTTCATTATATAATTACAGGAAAGAATGAGCAACGTATATATAAATTTAACCATACCCCCGATGATTTTGATATAAAATCATATCTTGAATTAAATCCAAGTATTCATGAAAAGTATAAAATAAATGAATATACAGTAAAAATACATTATGATGTTATTGGTCACCCTCAAAAATTACCATATAAATTAAATACAACCAATATACCAGTTGATTTTGATTGTGAAAAATATATAGAATTAAATCCAGATTTACAACAAACGTGTAGCTCGGACATATTATGTAAACAACATTATATTAACTATGGTATTTATCAAAATAGAAATTTTAAAGAAAATAACAACGACCGAAATAATAGCTTTAATAGTTACCCCTTTTTATTTCATAAATATTTATTAAACATTACTCAAGAAAAAAAAACAATTGATTATGATATTATTTTTGAAACAAAATTTGTTACCCCATCCACAATTGTAGCCCATTTACACTGTTATAATATAAATAAATTCAGAGAGTTTTTTACAGACGAATATATAGTTCCCATATCCGAATATTGTTCGCATATTATTATAACATATAGTATTGGTAATAATATAGTTGATTTACCGAAAAAAAATGTTACATGTATTAAAACGGATAATCGTGGTATGGATATTGGAGGAAAATATATATGTATTGATTTTTTAAAGACACGTAAATATAAATATGATTCTATACTATTTCTCCATTCGAAAACAGACAATTATATGAGACGATTATATTGGGATCCACTAGTAAAGAATATTCGCAAAATTACTAGATATGTGATAAAAAATAAAGAGTTTGGTATTTTTGTCCCTCCTCTTATCTATATGGGTGATTACGCGACAATTGTATATAAAGATAATTTTGTAAATCCGGATAATGTGATAAGTAAATGGAACTTTGGGAATTCACTTTATATGAATGATATAGATCGCTATTTTAATTACGACCCTGCTAATTTTCTTTTTCCAGAAGGAAATTGTTTTGTAGCGACACGCGAAATTGCTGAAAATTTATACGGAAACACTAATTTATACAATCTATTAAATGATAATTTAACAATGGATGCGGTTTGGGTAAAATCATTGTATGGTTCTCGTGGATTTCATATTGGTAATAATATACAAGATATATATGATTTTTTTAAAAAAGAGTGTAACAATACAAACGTATTTTCTAATAATATTGCGTGGGGTGCTGGACATAAAGGACACGCCGATAATATGTACGAGCATAGTTATGAACGTATCGTCTTTAAAGTAGTTCAACATGTTGGACTTAAAATAAAAATAATGTCGTTAAACACAGACACTAACTATATTAAACAATTGGAAGATATAAATGATAAAATTAATAACATTATTAAGCCCATAGAATAAAATAGAGAACTCATTATTTAAAACTTGGACAATATATATATATATTGTCCAAATAATCCAATACTTGCCCATCCAAATCCAACTAAAGTGATTTTTTTTTTGTTCATTATAAAATAGTATAATACTATATTAATTATGAAATACGGTACATCTGGATTTCGTGATCATCATACTAAAATATTATCTATATCGGAACAATTAGGTACTGGAATTGCTCTACTTGCTTGTTATGACCACACATCTTTTGGAATAATGATTACCGCGTCTCATAATCATCACGAAGACAATGGTGTTAAAATAATGGATAAGAATGGACATATGGTATCAAGTGACGTAGAAGATTACCTGGAAAATTTCATCAATAATAAACAAAATAATCCTCCTCCGATTGAAGACTCTATTTTAAAATACACTGATGGAATAAAAATAGGATATGATTCACGTAAGAGTAGTCCCGAGATTTGTGAGAATATTATAAAAGGTATTCAAAAGACAAACCCTAAATTCCCTATTCAAGTATTCGCACACGTCACTACACCACAACTGCATGCTTGTTTTTCTATATTAAAAAACACATATATGTCTCATTTAAAAATGCTTTCAAAAATGGTGAAATTTCCGTGCGTTCTAGATTGTGCGAATGGAATTGGAGGTAAAGTGATGAAAAACGTTAAAAATCGCAACATTTTTCTTACAAATACTTCTTGGACAGAACACGATAAGTTAAATGTAGAATGTAGTTCGGATTACGTGTGTACCAATCAAAAACTCCCGGCTACGCCCATGTTTTTAAAAGACCTTCCTTACTTACGCGCATCATTAGACGGGGATGCGGACAGAATAGTGTTTTATTATTCCGAAAATGACCGAACGCACATTTTAAATGGGGATTTTATTGCCGCATTAATAATGACGTATCTGTCTAAAAAAGTCCAAGAAAGCGACGAACTCGAAATATGTTACGCCTATACAGGTTATACAAATCAGGCGTGTATCGATTATGTTAGATCCTTGCGTTTTCCACCAAAGGTCCAAGTTAAAATGATATGTTGTGCGACAGGTGTTAAACATCTACATAATAAGGCGTGTAAATACGATATTGGTGTTTATTTTGAACAAAATGGGCATGGTAATGTGATTTTTAATAAAAAGCCGGGGCATTTAGGCACACTTTCACAGTTTTTCCATCCAAATATTGGAGATGGTATTATGGACTTATACGCAACCCTTTATATGTTACAGGAACTAAATATGACTTATATTCAGTGGTCTCATTTGTTTTTCCCAAATCATTCTATATTAACAAAACACGATGTCCAAGATAAGAACGTTCTAAAAACCACTGAAAATGAACTAAAATTAACGAAACCTGCCTATCTACAAAACTACGTAGATAAACAGTGTAAGGAAAATAAGTGCCGGGCGTTTGTCCGTCCATCTGGAACAGAAAACTGCGTAAGATTATATGTCGAAGGAACAGATGAATTAATGAATAAAATAGCTCATAATAAAATAGCACGGTTTATACAAAAATATATGAATAACGTTATGGTGAAAACAAGCGGACGGGATTTTTCGATCCGACACATTGACGATTCCGATATTACATCCGATTATATAAAACTTCTTGGACAATTGACTGAAATAGACAATTTAGATAAAACACAAACCTTTGAATTTCTTCGTTCTTTAGGAAAAAATCACGCTATCTTTGTAATCGAGGATTATGAGACAAATAAAATAGTCGCAACAGGAACTATTTTAATTGAGAGGAAATTAATACACAACAATGGAAAAGTTGGTCATATTGAAGACATTGTGGTTGATGAGAAATGTAGAGGATTTGGTTTGGGAAAAATCATAATAGACCACTTGTCTGAATTTGCTAAAAATGCGGGTTGTTATAAATGCATATTGGATTGTAGTTCTGAAAATATGAAATTCTATGAAAAATGCGGATACATTAAGAAGGGTGTTCAAATGGGACGGTATTTTTAACTATTGTCTTCTTAATAAAGCGTACGTCTTCTTTATTCGCCGTTATATGTCTATACCATCCAGAAGGATTATACCCGTCAACATTTGTAAGTATACGCCCAGAGAGTGTTTTTGGTAATGTATCAATTACCTCCTTGGTTATTTTGTAGTCCAATCCTATATTATTTAAAATATAGTATTGTACCCATTTATTATCATGCTGTATTTCTGCCTTATATTCTTGTGAATTATTCATTAATATTTATAAATATTGATTTGCGTGTTTATATATATTTACATCACATAGTTATTTTATATCACTATTTCTTGGACAATAATTGTGATTCCAATATTTCTAATTGTTCCTTTGTATTAATGCCTGTGAGTTCGACCGATTTTTCACTTGGTAGATGAACCATACCAATGGGTATATTTTCGTGTGCCTTTATGATTTCAAAAATATCGGTTAAATAATATTCGTGTTGAGCATTTTTATTATCAATAAATGGTAGATAATCGCGTAATAATCCAATTGTGAACATGTATACACCTGCGTTTACAATGTCGATTTCAACTTCTTCACTATCGCAATCCTTTTGTTCTACAATTTTAGAAAATTGTCCATTTGTATCTTGGACAATTCTACCGTATCCCGTTGGGTCTTGATATTGTGTAGTCATAATAGATACCTTATCTTTTGTATCTAATGAACAAATGGTATCCGACTTTAATAATGGGACATCTCCTGATAATATAACTATTTTATGGTCTTCGTCTACATCTAATAAATGAGGTCGCACACAATTAACCGCATGTCCAGTGCCTTGTGCTTTAGGTTGGTCAACAAATACGATTTTATCTAGCGAAACAAATTTAGAGAGAGTTTCTTCGATAACCGTTTTATATTTACCAACAACCATATATATTTTAGCAGGATTAAGGCGAAACGCGGTTTCTAATACATGAACTAACATAGGTTTTCCACATAATAAATGTAATACCTTGGGTATTTTAGAACACATTCGTTTACCTAAACCGCCAGCCAATATAACAACACTTAATTTCGACAAATTACTCATTATAATATATTATTTTATTATAAAATAGAATTATCGAATAATTATGAATAATGGAAATATATTCACATTTAATCATGAATTTTACAAAACGACATATACAGATTTAAATAATCATAATATTATAAAAAAAAAAGATATATTACAGCACTACTTACAATATGGTAAACGTGAAAAACGAAGTATATGTAAGGAAGAAATGATATATAATTATAATAAAAATTTACAAGAATCTACACAAAAAATAAGAGAGTTTAAGGAAACTAAAATAAAATTTTTCAACATTTTAATAAGAACAAGTAATCGACCTAATTATTTTAAAAAATGTATTGCTAGTATTCTTAATCAAATGTATAGTAATTATCACGTATATATTTGCTATGATAAAAATGAATCATTGTCTTATCTAGATGAATATAAAACAAACGATAAAATAACATACTTTCATGTGAATGATAAGTCACTCGAAAAGTATAAATTCAATCTTTATTGTAATCGATTGTTAGATAAGGTAACAAAAGGGTTCATTATCTTCTTGGACGACGACAATTATTTCGTATCAAATGATGCATTCAATATTTTAAACATATCTATGAACAAATATAAAATATTAACGTGGAAATTTATAAGACCAGATAAATTAATATACAAAGAAAACTTAAAGAACCCACTTGATTTAGGTGAAATTGATACATCAAATGTATGTTTTAATTCATCTATAAAAAATAATTCCAGATGGAAGGATAAACAGTATGGAGATTATAACTATTTCAAACCATTATTTGATAATTGTGATATAAAAGATAAGTTATTTCTCGATCTAGCTTTAACGTCTACACAATTTTCAGACAAGATAGGAAATTTTGGAGAAAATAATTAATAACGATATAATATAATGTGTGGTATTTCAGCGTTTATAGGTAATAATAATGCCTTCAAAAGAATTCTAGATTCATTATTACAACTTCAAAATCGTGGTTATGATTCTGCTGGAATTTCGGTTTTAGAAAATGGAGAGATAATTACTCGTAAACACGCTTCTACAAACGAACATACCGCATTAGACTTATTATCAACATATAATTATGAATCAAATATCGGTATTGGACATACACGTTGGGCTACCCATGGAGCAAAAACAGATATAAATTCGCATCCACACGTATCATTTAATTCGAAATTTTCACTCGTCCATAATGGTATTATTGAGAATTATCAAGAGATTAAAACATTTCTAGCATCCAAAGGTATTAATAATAAATCTCAAACCGATACAGAAGTGATTGTGAATTTAATAGCACATCATTTTGAAGAATCATCTAATGTTATGGACGCCATCGAGAAAACAACAGAACAACTCACGGGAACATGGGGAATTGCTGTTTTATATAAAGATGAACCTAATAAAATATATTGTACTAGACATGGAAGCCCTTTGTTAATTGGTGTGGATGACGCAGTGGCGATGGTGACTAGTGAACAAAGCGGATTTTGTAATTTATTTACAAAATATATTGTCTTAAATAATCGAGACATTTGTACAATTGAATATACAGATGATAAAATTAAAATTGTTACAAAAGACGTTTATGTAGAGAAAAATACATTAAATACCTATAATGTATTAACGCCTGCTCCTTATCCTCACTGGACAATTAAAGAGATTAACGAACAAGTCGATTCATCATTGCGTGCGATAAGTCTAGGTGGGCGATTAATATCATCAAATGAAGTGAAGTTGGGCGGATTAAATGATAATGTCGAGACACTTCAAGAAATAGATAATATCATTATCCTAGGGTGTGGTACATCTTATCATGCTGGTATGATTGGAGTAGTGTATTTTAAAGAAATATGCGAATTTAATAGTGTTCAATTATTCGATGGAGCAGAATTTACAAAATATGATATTCCCAAATTTGGGAATACTGCTATTATACTACTTTCCCAATCAGGAGAAACAAAAGACCTGCATCGGTGCATTAAAATAGCACAAGATACTGACCTCTTTATGATTGGTTTAGTAAATGTAGTGGATTCATTAATCGCACGTGAGGTTCATTGTGGTTGTTATTTAAATGCTGGACGTGAAGTCGCTGTAGCAAGCACAAAGGCTTACACATCACAAGTCATTCTGTTATCTATGATGGCGACATGGTTCTCGCAGATTAAAAATACACATAAATTAGCACGTATTCGTATTATTAAGGATTTAAGACAATTGTATTTAGATATTGAGAAAACTGTTTACCTTTGTGAAGAAAAAATGGATACAATTGTTCCGCTATTTAAAGACAGAGCTAG
>JGI20160J14292_10004013_pt1 | contig 11060 bp, 15 predicted proteins | sample COG_10_FD_14292 | JGI IMG/M metagenome (IMG submission 14292) | reverse complement strand
GCTTCAAGACCCTCGCCGCCAGCGGCGGTAAAGCATTCGAGCAACCGATTTAACTTCGTCTTGTTCATAGCATACCGACCTGGATGTGCCAGAACCGGAATACCGCCAGCTGCTTTAATGGCGCCGTGGCTTCGGTGTGGTCGCACCACTGCGCGGCGACAAACAACTTGCCGGAGCGATTTAGATAGGTTTTGAACGCTTTCTGCCGGTTTTTACAAACATTGTTGGCCACTAGGAAATCAGCGACATGGCTTCGAGTTAAGGCAACGGCGGGTTTCGCCAGCAAGTTGGGCAGCAGGCCTGCGGTGCCGAGCGCGGTGAGCTTGGCATCGATTTGAGCCACGCGCTCACGACGCCGAACCTGCTGCGTGCTGAGTAGCGTTTGGAGATGGGTATTGGTTGGGTCGACGAACAGGCCGACGATGTGGATTTCAAAGGCCTCCCATAGGCAAGAGATCTCAACGCCATTAATCAATTTAAGGTCTTGATAGCCCATGGCCTGCGGTAGCGCTTGACTGACATCGTGATCGGTAATGGCAAGGTGCGTGACAAGGTTCGCGCGGGCCCGTTCAATAACAAAGGCCGGGGTGTGTTGGCCGTCGGACAGATGGGTATGGCAGTGCAGATCAGCTTTCAAAGTGGGGGCTTGTGTCTAAGGGAACAAGGACTATACCAAACTATCTTGAGTGGCGCGGCAAGCATTGGGGTTGCTTGCTGCGTGAATCCGGGGGCAGGTTGCCTGGGCAGGCTGCAGGGCTCAGGTCAAAGACGTTATCTGCTGTTTGGTGTGCCGACAGGCAAGAGTTCTTGAAAGCTGAATCAAGCGCTCTTAGACCACTCAGCAAGCATCGTGCGAGTGGTTTTAAACTGAGGCAGGATTAATCAAAGTTTCAGAACCCGCAATTGTGGATCTTCAAGGGCATTTTGCCAGGCAACTTTGAACGGCTCATGCAGCCGTCTTGCCGCGAGAATGTCATCAAGGCACGCCCAAGCGTGGTAATCAGAATGGTTCGGTCTAAAAAAAACGGTCCGCTCATCAATTAAGAGGACTTCTTCTACCGATGCCGCCTGTTCGGGAGCCGCGCGTTTGATTTGAATGCTCGAGGGTAGTCGTCGACTGAGTTCCAGCAAAAGATGGCCCTGTTCCACCAAAGACCGGCTGTCCGAGAGTAAAATTTCAATGCGGGTGTGTTTGTTTTTCAGAGCCAGGTTTTTGAAGTGCACCATGAGCGCGGCGTGGCTGTATAACGCGACGTCGATCGTCGGCGTCCAAAGGCGGACCCGAGTCTTGCTCAACTGGATGAGCGCAGCGATCGCGGTAACACAATCGGGTAAGCCGCGAATGTACTGCCGGACTTTGGGGTCGCTCACGTCCAAAAGGTTGGTTTGGGTTGGCTCGTTGTGCAAGTTTGCCGCGGTGCTCGCCTGGGCTGGGCTGGCCAGTGCCAAGCAGCGTGAACCTTTGCGGACTTCAAAGCCAAATTGGTCAGCCCTTTGCGCCGAAAAGGTTGGGTCGTTGAGGTATAACCAATCAGTTTGGTAACGCAGGGCCTTGCTTTTNGCCGCATCAATGAGTGCAAGCGCGACCTCATCGATTGCGTCTGTAGGCAAACAGATTGTGTCGATGATGGCTCCCTCTATCAGGATTAAACCACCTTGGATGACGTCAAAGGCGGTTGCGATAAAATACTCGACATGCCTTGATGAATTGCCTCGATCAGGTTCTGACGCAGGCGTCACATTGGTGAGTTTTGCGATCGCTGTGCTGTAGTCTGCGGCGCTAACTTCATGAATGGTCAGTTCTGGGTTTCGGATCAAGGTTGTTGGCGGTCGATTGCCTGAGAACCCTTGGTTTTTTTGCGGCGCGATGAGTTCCATAGTCCGATGTAGGATCCGGCGTCTTCGAAGGTTGAGCCGATTAAGGTAAAGCCGAATTGTTCATAAAATGCAATTGCCGGCAGCTGAGCATGTAGGTGGAGCCTTTCAAATCGGTGGCGCGCAAACTCTAGGATGGTAGCCATGAGCGCTTGCCCGACGCCCTGCCCGCGGTAAGCCTGCAGGACCGCCATGCGCGATACTTGGCCTTGGGGCGTTAAACGACCGCACCCGATGGGTTGGTCTTCGGCATTAAACGCTAAGTAATGCCAGCTCAAGGCGTCGAGTTGGTCCCACTCATCTGCAACGGGNACGCCTTGCTCGATGATAAAAACCGTGGTTCGAATAGCCTTNAGTGCGCTGGATTCGCTCTGCCAGGTGGCCNGGATAACCCGGGTATTGCGGACGGTCGGGTCAGTCGACATCGTTTTGCGCAAGGTAATCTGCGCCGAGAGCCGCTGCGCGGCCAGTGTAGTCGGCCGGCGTTAAGGCCAGTAACTCAAGGCGAACCGGTTCCGGCAGGTCTAGCGCCGCGATCAAGGTTTGCCAGCCGGCCTGGTCTAATCCTTGCCCACGGGTTTTGTCTTTGATGATTTCATAAGGGTTTGCAACGCCCAGTCGGCGCATGACCGTTTGTGCTGCTTCTCCCAACACCTCCCAGGCATGCTCTAAGTCGGTATCTAGGGCGGTCGCATTCAGCTCTAATTTGCCCAGTCCTTTCAAGGTGGATTCATAGCCAATCAAACTGTAGGCCAAGCCCGTCCCCAAGTTCCTCAGTACGGTGGAGTCGCTCAAATCCCGTTGCCAGCGAGAGATGGGTAGTTTTTCAGCAAGGTGATGCAGTACAGCATTGGCCAGGCCCAGGTTGCCTTCAGAATTTTCAAAATCGATGGGATTGACTTTGTGCGGCATGGTGGAGGAGCCGGTCTCGCCCGCGACCGCGCGCTGTTTAAAGTAGCCAATTGAAATATAGGACCAAATGTCGCGATTAAAGTCGATCAGGATGGTGTTCAAGCGTCCTAAATTCTGAAACAGCTCGGCGATATAATCGTGGGGCTCGATTTGAGTGGTCAAAGGGTTAAAGGTAAGCCCTAGGCTTTCGACAAATTGTTGACCGAGCGCGGGCCAGTCGAGTTCAGGATAAGCCTGATGATGCGCATTAAAATTACCCACAGCGCCGTTGATCTTGCCCAAGTAAACCTGCTGATTGAGCTGCGTAACTTGACGCTCAAGTCGGGCAATGACGTTGACGAGTTCCTTGCCAACCGTCGTGGGAGAGGCTGTTTGGCCATGGGTACGGGCCAGCATGGATTGGTTTAGCGTGTCGGTTGCTAGGTCTCGAAGAGATGACAGTAACCGATTGATCAACGGTAATATAACCTTGGTCATGGCGGATTTCAGCATCAAAGCATGGGATAGGTTGTTGATGTCTTCTGAGGTGCAGGCGAAATGAACAAACTCTAAATGTTTAATTAAAATAGGGTCTTGTGATGCCTTAATGAAATCTTTAATGAAGTACTCGACCGCCTTAACATCGTGGTTCGTGGTTTGCTCGATGGCTTTGATCTGGGCGGCTTGCTCGGCATTGAAGTCGTGAATGAGCGGTCGCAAAGCCTCGACTTGGGTTTGCCCAAAATCGCTCAGCTCCGGTAGCTGCGCCTGAATGGCCAGGAAGCTCAGCCACTCAGCTTCAACGCGAACGCGTGCTTTGATCAGCCCATACTCGCTGACCAGTTCGCGTAGGTTAATCGTTTTGGCACTGTAACGACCATCGATTGGTGAAACGGCGGTGAGGGAAAATAAGTCCATGAGCGGCTCTCAAAGGTTGGGGGTTGCGACTTTATATGAAGTTTAATTGGTGACGAATTTGCTGTCGCTGCATGAGCAGTTGCCAGCGAGATCCTTTTAGCTGATAAAACAAAACCCCAGCGCGGAGGCCCGCCAGTAATAGCATTCGGATCCGATCGGCATTCTCCTGCCTTTTGAGCTGGACTGGGTCGCCATGAATGATAATACGGCGTGCAAGAGGACTGATGTGCTTTTGATAGAGGGTGGCGCAACTGTGATCGAGGGCGGAGACTCTCTCGGCTTTGTCTTGCAGCCCTTGAACCCTTTCAAGTGCGGAGAACAAATCAGCCCTGACCGCGCGTTGGGCTTGATCATTGGTTTTAAATCGCCGAGCCAAACCTAGAATTTGTCCCCCCAAAGCGAGCAGGTCGCGATCGGATTCAGCCGGTTGGCTGAGCATCTGACCGAGTTTGTGTTTGCCGTGGGCGAGCAGGTCGCCCGTGTTGTAAATATCAAAGGGGGTCACCGCATCAAAACGAAAAAGACTTTCGCGACAGGTTTCCACCACGTCGCTCGCTAACAATCCTGATTTGGCAACGCTCAGGCAGAGTGACCCAGCTTGCACCAAAGCGGATAAGGCAACCGTTCGACCCTGAATGGAGTTCATGGCGCGACGCCCACGCTGCTCTCGATTACACCACCGCCAAGACAAATGTCGCCATCGTAAAAGCAGGCCCACTGCCCGGGTGTTGCCGCCCGNTGGGGCGTCTCAAAGCGTACGGTTAAGCGCTCGTCACCTGAATCATGACAGGTCAGTTCGCCGAATTGATCGGCTTGACGATACCGTAATTTGACGGCGACTCGGGCTGCCTTTGGCGGGTCATTGACCCAGTGCAGTTGAGCGATGGTTACCGTCTGTGACAACAAGCTTGGATGATCATGGCCTTGGCAAACGAGCAGCGTGTTGTCCCCAAGGTTTTTGCCTGCCACGTACCAAGGCGCATCCGGCGTGCCGCGGACACCGCCGATTCCGAGGCCTTGACGCTGTCCAAGGGTGTGGTACATCAATCCCTGGTGCTGGCCAAGATACGCGCCCTCTGTCGAGCGGATTTCCCCGGGCTGACTGGGCAGGTACGTCTTGAGGAAATCATTGAACCGGCGTTCACCGATAAAGCAGATGCCGGTCGAATCCTTTTTATTGTGGGTAATGAGGCCGGCGGCTGTCGCCCGAGCGCGAACCGCTTTTTTTTCCAGCTCGCCAACCGGAAACAAGCAGCGTTCAAATTGCTCAGCCGAAACCGATTGTAAAAAGTAAGACTGATCTTTATTCGCATCTAAGCCTTTTAACAGCGCGACTTGGCCATTCGGCGTTCTTTTTAATCGCGCGTAATGACCCGTTGCAATGAAATCGGCCCCCAAGAGCAGGGCATAATCTAAAAAGACTTTGAATTTGATTTCTCGATTACAGAGTACATCCGGATTTGGGGTTCTACCCGCTTGATATTCTGCCAAGAAATGATCAAAGACATTATCCCAATACTCTGCTGCAAAATTCGCTTGATGCAGCGGGATATTGAGGCGATCGGCGACGGCCTGAGCATCCTGGAGATCCTGTTTGGCAGTGCAGTACTCGCCGCCGTCATCCTCTTCCCAGTTTTTCATGAAAAGGCCTTCGACTTGATAGCCGGCCTCCTGCAGCAGTAGGGCACTGACCGACGAATCGACGCCGCCCGAGAGGCCAACGATCACGCGCTTTGCCGCGCTCACGGGTGCGCCCCGCCAGCAAACTTTGGGTCGTTAACTCGGATCATGACAGGACCAAGGCGGAGTGTTCGAGGGGGATGCGATGCCCGTTTTGATAATCTTGCAAACAGCGCGCAACCAAAGGGCTGCGATGCTTGCGCTGCATGATGTCTGTTTGGGTAAGCCAAAGCGCGGCTTGGATATCAGGGTCAAGGGCTTGTTGGGTCTTTTCAATGACGCGGGCCAGGTAGCAAATTCTAAAATATAATGGGCCATCGTTCGGCGCCTGGAACTGATAGAAACCAATGATGGCCTCAGGTCGAGTAAGATAGCTGGTTTCTTCGAGCACCTCACGCATCATAGCCTCAACGAGTGACTCGTTAGGCTCTAAATGCCCGGCAGGTTGATTGATAACAAGGTCGCCATGGTCAATCTCTTCCACCATGAGGAATGTATCATTCCGGGTTACAATAGCTGCGACAGTGATTTCGGGTGGCCAGCTCAAGTTGCCTCCGGATCGATCTTATGAGAGAAGTTGATTATGCCCGAAAAAATACTTACGCACATTGATGCTGATGGTGAAGCGACCATGGTGGATGTCAGCGACAAACTTGAAACGCTGCGCATTGCTCGAGCGAGTGGTCAGGTGGCGATGTCGAAAGAGACCTTGTCGATGATCGTTCAGGCGAGTCACAAGAAGGGTGATGTGCTGACGGTTGCTAAGATCGCGGGTATTCAGGCCGCAAAGCGTTGCTCTGACTTNATTCCCCTTTGTCATCCTTTAGCGTTAACNGGGATTGAAGTGTCGTTCCAAATTGATGAGGCNGCCTCGATGGTCCGNATTCAATCCGAATGTCGACTCCGCGGTAGTACTGGGGTTGAAATGGAAGCGCTAACGGCCGTTTGTGTCGCGGGACTGACGATTTATGACATGTGTAAAGCCGTCGATAAGGCCATGGTGATCGGGGAAGTAAAATTGCTGAAGAAATCGGGCGGGCAGTCCGGAGATTGGGGCGTCGATCAGTGAAGGTTCTATTCTTTGCAGCGCTCAGGGAAACCATGGGGCAAAGTGAGATCGAGATCCTGCTAGAGGCGCCCATAACGGTGGCCGCGCTTAAGTCCATGATTAAGCTGCCGAATGGCGAAACGCTTAATGCGGCAAGCCGCACCCAAACAATTATGACAGCAGTGGATCAAGAAATGGTCGATGATTCAGCGATGGTCTCAGTCACTTCAGAAGTGGCCTTTTTCCCGCCGGTCACAGGGGGCTGAGATGTATCGATCCATTTTGATTCAAGCCGACGACTTTAGTCTTGATCGCGCTTTGACTGAATTGAAGGCGCAATCGGGTCTCGCGGGCGGTTTGTGCTTCTTTACCGGCGCGGTCCGCAACTCGAATCTTGATGACGCCGTTGGTGGGCTGTACTTGGAGCATTATCCGGGTATGACGGAGCGCCAATTGGATCAAATTGTGGATGAGGCAGCGCGCCGCTGGCAGTTACACGGCGCGATCGTCGTACACCGAATTGGTCATTTGAAGCCGGGGGATAATATTGTTTTGGTGGCCGTTTCGGCCAGTCATCGCGGCGAAGCGTTCGAAGCCTGTGAGATGATTATGGATTATTTGAAAACGAACGCGACCTTTTGGAAAAAAGAATCGATTCCAGATGGCCATCGATGGGTTGAAGCTAGGTCTTCCGACCAGGCGAAGGCGACCGCTTGGGATGCCTGACTTGTACCAAGGCGGCCGGTAGGTTGATGCGGCGTCGAACCCAATTGCCTGGGGGGAGATCATCGATTGTCCAAGGTCCAATGCTGCGCCGAAATAATCGCAGGGTTGGGTGCCCCACATGAGCCGTCATGCGCCGAACTTGGCGATTCCTGCCTTCCGTTAGGGTGATCTCTAGCCAGCTGGTTGCCTGACGTTGTCGCGATCGGATGGGGGGGCTGCGCGGCGGCAGTGCTGGGGCAATGACCCGCACTTTGGCAGGACGCGTTAGGCCATCTTTTAGGGTTACCCCGTTTTGCAGGGCTTGAACGGCCTGGTCCTGGCACTCGCCTTCCACCTGCACCCAATAGGTTTTTGCCATTTTCTGAGTCGGTTCGGTGATGCGCGCTTGTAACGCGCCGGAATTGGTCAGAATGAGGAGTCCCTCGGAGTCTTTGTCTAAACGCCCGGCCGGATAAAACCCTTGAAGATCGATATGATCCGCTAAAGTCGGTGGCGGGCCCGTAAATTGACAGAGTACGCCGAAGGGTTTGTGAAATAAGATGAGGTCGTGCTGCATAGTTGCAGAGGCATAAAAAAGGAATGGATTGTCCAGAAAATACCTAGGGCTGTCTAATGGTTATCTGATGGGGCTTCCCGCATACTNACNCTNAAGNCGTGATTCGAGTTCCCGGCAGAAAGCCGACTGGCCGAACAAAACGTACTACCGAGGGACTTTAAAAAAGAATCAATGCCCCCATAAAAGTGAGGTGTAGGGAAAGAGTCGTGTGATGAATAAAGATTGGATAACAACCGGTAGTCAGGATCCTGAGGATGACCGAGAAATAGGCGTGATCGTTGCGCCGGATAAGCCAAAACTGGCGAAACCGCCACTTTGGAAGGTGACGTTGCTCAACGATGATTACACGCCAATGGAATTTGTGGTTGAGGTGTTGCAGATCTTTTTTGGTATGAACGGGGAGAAAGCCACTCAGATAATGTTGGCGGTTCACCAAACGGGCAAAGGAACTTGCGGCATTTACGCAAAGGATGTCGCCGAAACCAAGTCCGCTCAAGTCAATCAATACGCGCAAGAAAATCAACATCCACTGGTGTCCGACATTGAACCCGTGGATTAAACCGTTACAAAAAAGGTTAAACAGATGCTTAGTCGTGAATTAGAAGTTTCCTTAAACCTGGCCTTTAAAGATGCCAGGGCACAACGCCATGAGTTGATGAGTGTAGAACATCTGCTGCTGGCGCTGTTGGATAATACCGCGGCGGTGACGGTGCTGAACGCCTGTAATGCCGATGTTGAAAAATTGAAGCAGTCGCTTGCGACCTTTATCTCCGAAACCACGCCCATTATTCCCGAAGACCAAGACGGCCGAGAAACGCAACCGACCCTTGGGTTCCAGCGCGTTCTGCAACGTGCCGTATTTCATGTTCAGAGTTCTGGTAAGAAAGAAGTCACCGGCGCGCACGTTTTGGTTGCCATGTTCGCCGAAGGGGAAAGTCACGCCGTCTATTCGTTAAAAGATCAGGACGTCAACCGAATCGATGTCGTGAATTATATGTCTCACGGCACACGCAAAGATGGGGCTGAAGAAGCCGAAGAGCACGCAGAAGAAAGCGGCGCTGAAGAAGGCGAAGAAAGGCCGCAGAGTCCGCTTGAGGCCTATGCGACCAACCTGAACGAATTGGCCAGGACGGGACAGATCGATCCGCTGATTGGTCGAGAAGAAGAGGTCGAGCGGGTGGTGCAGACACTATCGCGCCGGCGTAAAAATAATCCATTGCTGGTTGGGGAGTCGGGTGTCGGCAAGACGGCTATTGCTGAAGGCCTTGCGAAGTTGATTGTTGATGGCAAGGTGCCCGAAATTATTCGGGACAGCATTGTCTACAGTTTGGATTTAGGGGCCTTGCTGGCAGGAACCAAATACCGTGGTGATTTTGAGAAACGCTTGAAAGGCCTTTTAAACGAGCTTAAAAAATCCAAGAGTCAAATCCTCTTTATAGATGAAATCCACACCATTATTGGCGCCGGGGCGGCGTCCGGTGGGGTGATGGATGCATCGAATTTGTTGAAGCCGATGCTGGCTTCGGGCGAGATTCGGTGTATGGGCAGCACCACGTACCAAGAGTATCGCGGAATCTTCGACAAGGATCGCGCTCTGTCCAGACGATTCCAGAAAATCGATGTCTCCGAGCCCAGTGTTGACGACACCTACCTGATCCTGAAAGGCCTGAAATCAAAGTACGAGGAACACCACAACCTGAAGTACACCGATCGCAGCTTACGGGTCGCCGCAGAGCTTGCCCAAAAGTTTATTAACGATCGATTCATGCCAGACAAAGCGATCGATGTGATTGATGAGGTTGGCGCGTTTCAGCAGTTGCAGCCAGCGAGTCGTCGCAAAAAGCAGATCAGCGTCGGGGATGTGGAGCGGATGGTTGCCAAGATCGCAAGGATCCCATCGGCCAGTGTTAGCTCCGATGAAAAAGAATCGCTGAAAGATCTTGATGCCAATCTTAAGATGGTTATTTTTGGTCAGGACGATGCCATCGATTCCCTTTCAAGTGCCATAAGCTTGCCCGCGCGGGCTTGCGAGAGGGCGAAAAGCCGATCGGCTCGTTCTTGTTTTCGGGTCCAACGGGTGTCGGCAAAACAGAAGTCTGTCGACAGTTAGCTCGGATTATGGGCGTTGAATTGGTTCGGTTCGATATGTCGGAATACATGGAGCGGCACACGGTTTCAAGATTGATCGGAGCGCCGCCTGGATACGTTGGGTTCGACCAAGGCGGGCTGTTAACGGAGGCGATTACGAAGCAGCCTCATTGCGTTTTATTGCTCGACGAAATAGAGAAGGCCCATCCGGACGTCTTTAATCTTTTGCTACAGGTCATGGATCACGGTGCATTGACGGATAACAATGGTCGTAAGGCAGATTTTAAGAACGTCATTTTGGTCATGACCACCAATGCCGGTGCTCAGGAAATGTCTCGAAGCTCGATTGGCTTCCAGACTCAGGATCACTCAACCGATGGTTTAGAGGTTGTAAAGAAAATGTTTACGCCAGAGTTTAGAAACCGTCTGGACAGCATCATCCCCTTCGGACCGCTTAGTAAAACGGTAATCAAAACCGTCGTCGATAAATTCTTGGTTGAAATCCAAGTTCAATTGGACGACAAGAAGGTTCTGCTCGAGGTCAGTGAAGCGGCGCGCGCTTGGTTAGGAGAACAAGGTTATGACGAACTGCTCGGCGCCAGGCCCATGCAACGGCTGATCCAAGACAAGATTAAAAAGCCGTTAGCCGAAGACATTTTGTTTGGACGCCTCGCCAAACACGGCGGGGTGGTGCAGGTCGAAATTGAAGACGGGGATTTGGTACTAAATATTGAAGAAGAGGCGGTCGTTTAACGAAAAGGTCCCTGCCAGTGCATTGCGGACTGGCAAGTCCCCCAACCGGTTATTCGCGGAAAGTAATCCGCCCTTTAGAAAGATCGTAGGGGGTGAGTTCGACCTTAACCTTGTCGCCCGTTAGGATACGAATGTAGTTTTTTCGCATTTTCCCCGAAATATGAGCCATTACAACATGGCCATTCTCCAGTTCTACCCGAAACATAGTATTGGGCAGGGTATCGATGACCGTGCCAGAGAGTTGAATTTGTTCTTCCTTCGCCATTGCGCCTCTATTGTCGAGCTCGTTTAAAGTGAGCGCATTTTGCACTAATTGCTAGGGCAAGGCAAAGCGCCTACANGANACCGAAGGTTTGCGCCACTCAGCGCNCCGAGCGCTAAGGGATTTGCTGCCATCCCGNACTCGTGAGGCGTTCTTGGGGTCGGAAATCGCCCTTATAGCGCATCTTGTCACTGGCTTCGATCCAATAGCCGAGATAGAGATAGGGCAGCGCGGCCGCGTTGGTTTGTTGCATAAGATCCAGA